>Ga0247843_1001696_pt1 | contig 43182 bp, 36 predicted proteins | sample LaCruzMarch2017__FD_192420 | JGI IMG/M metagenome (GOLD analysis project Ga0247843, IMG submission 192420) | Freshwater microbial communities from meromictic Lake La Cruz, Castile-La Mancha, Spain - LaCruzMarch2017_8m | ecosystem: Environmental > Aquatic > Freshwater > Lake | place: Spain...
ATGTCGCAGGACCTGCTGGCCCACAAGGTGAGCGCGGAGATAAAGGTATTGATGGTTCTGCCGGCGCAAATGGTTCTGCAGGAATAGACGGACTCCCAGGAGCAACAGGTGCACAAGGTCCATCGGGGCCTGCAGGTAGTGGTGCAACAGGTGCACAAGGTCCATCGGGAGCAACGGGACCTGCAGGTAGTGGTGCAACAGGTGCACAAGGATTAGTAGGAGCAACCGGTGCCCGAGGTGAAACGGGAACTGTGGGAACTATAGGCGCAGCTGGTGCACGTGGTGAGACGGGAACAGTTGGACCTTCGGAGGTTACCAACATCTCAATCCCTACTTGGACGTTACAAACCGCTACATCATTTGGCTCTGCAACTTCCAGTGGATTCGGATCACTTAAAGCTGGGAAGTCATATCAATTTTCGATCCAGCTTTGGGGAACGACGAACAGCGATTCCATTTATGGATTGGAGTTGCTAACGAGTTCTGGAGTTGCGCCTTCATATTTCTATACGATTTCGCCTTACCGCTACGCAATGGACCCGACGACTTCATTCAAATATGGTTTTTCGGTGATCGGAACAATTGCTGTTGGTGTTGCAGATGTTTCATTATCGATAAAAATCGTGGATGCGATTGGAGACACTACATCTAAACCGATGGTAATGACTGGTAGGGCTTTAGTTACCCTCGTAGGGGCGGTGCTATAAAGAGGTAAAACGTGGAGCGGGTGACCGGGATCGAACCGGCATGGCCAGCTTGGAAGGCTGGGGCTCTACCATTGAGCTACACCCGCAGGTGGTCGTTCTTGTGGTGCTTAGCGTAGGTTACCGCGTCGGTTCGCGAGAGCAAAAAATTACTCTAGACTCTCCTCTTGCGCCTCGGGGCGTAGCGTAGTGGCTAGCGCGCCTGCTTTGGGAGCAGGAGATCGGGAGTTCGAATCTCCCCGCCCCGACCAGTTTCATCTAGATCAGTTCTATCTATAGATCCTCACATATCGATAATCAGGGAGCACCGTGAAGAGCACAGTCGAGACACTTTCTCCAACTCGAGTAAAGCTAGATGTAGAAGTTACATTCGCTGAGTTAGCTCCACATATTGATGCTGCATATAAGAAGATTGCAAAGTCAGTAAACATTCCTGGTTTCCGTAAGGGACATGTTCCGGCTGCGATGATCGATCAGCGCGTGGGTCGTGGAAGCGTGCTTGATGAGGCAATCAACTCAGCTCTCCCAGAGTTCTACTCACAGGCAGCTCGCGAAAATGATGTTGTTGTCATTGGTCGCCCAGAAGTTGATATCAAGGAATTTGTAGATAACGAGAAACTTGTATTTATTGTTGAAGTTGATGTTCGTCCTGAGGTAAAGCTTCCAGACTTTTCAAAGATTGAAATTTCAGTCGATGATGTCAAGGTTGAAGATAAAGATGTTGATGAGCAGCTTGATGGATTACGCGCTCGCTTTGGAACCCTTCACACCGTTGAACGCGCAGCTAAAGATGGGGACTTTGTCACTATCGATCTAACTGCACGCATTGATGGCGAAGAAGTTGATGGCGGTAAGGCCAATGAGATTTCATACGAAGTTGGCTCAGATCGCATGATTGATGGCCTTGATGCAGCACTCGTTGGAATGTCAGTAGGGGATACAAAGACTTTTACTACCCAGCTCGTCGGTCAGAAAGATGACGAAAAGGGCGATGTCGAGATTGTTGTCAAGGCTGTTAAAGAGCGCGAGCTTCCAGCAGCTGATGATGCATTTGCAAAGTTGGCATCTGAGTTCGACACGATCGCAGAACTACGCGCAGATTTCGTTGAGCGCCTAGGTCGCGTCAAGAAGATGGAACAGGGAACACAGGCACGCGATCTTTTACTCGAGAAGCTTCTTGCAGATCTTGATATTCCAGTTCCAGATGGAATTGTTGAAGCCGAGGTAAATGATCACCTCGAAGGCGAAGGACGCCAGGAAGATGCAGAGCATCGCGCTGAAGTTGATGGCCAGGTTCGCTCTTCACTTAAGTCAGATTTCTTGCTTGATGCAATTATTAAGAGCGAGCAGGTTGAGATTACAGAAATGGAACTCACCGAATATCTCGTTCGTACTTCACAGCGTTATGGAATGGCTCCTGAGCAATTCGCACAAGAACTTCAAAAGGCTGGCCAGATTGGTCAACTCGTTGCTGAAGTTTCACGTGCAAAGGCTTTGGCAGTTGTTCTCGAGCGCGTGAAGGTTGCCGATAAGTCAGGCAACGTCGTCAACCTTGAGGAACTTCGCCCTAAGGCTCCTGAGGCTCCAGCCGCCGAATAGTTTTCATATGCCCTGAGCGAACATGGGCAGATTCACGCAGGATCCGTGGCAAATGGGGAAGCAATTCGGCTCTGGAATTGTTAAGGTCAATACATATAACAATTCAGGAGGATGAAGTGGATTATCTCAACCCAGTGGCCGCGGAGATTCTGGCTCGCGCGCCTCACTCAGCATCAGGTGGGCTAGACGATCAGGTCTACAACCGTCTTTTGCGCGAACGAATCATCTTCCTTGGCTCAGTCGTTGAAGACTCAATGGCCAATGCAATCGCAGCGCAGATTCTTCTACTTGCAGCTGAAGATTCAAAGAAAGATATCTTCTTGTACGTCAACTCACCCGGTGGCTCTGTCACTGCAGGTATGGCGATCTACGACACCATGCAATATGTGCAGAACGATGTTGCAACAGTTGGAATGGGTCTCGCTGCATCGATGGGTCAGTTCTTGCTTTGCTCAGGTGCAGCAGGAAAGCGTTACGCGCTTCCACATGCTCGCATCATGATGCACCAGCCATCATCTGGAATTGGTGGAACAGCAACTGATATCAAGATTCAGGCAGAACAAATTGGATTTACAAAGCGCAAGATGGCAGAACTTATTGCCCATCACACCGGTCAAACAATTGAAACAATTACTGCAGATTCAGATCGCGATCGTTGGTTTACAGCAGATGAAGCTAAGGATTACGGATTTGTTGATCACGTAGTTCGCTCTGCAGGTCAGGTCTCAGGTAGCGGAGGAACAGCACAATGATTAACGAATTCGAACGCGCACAAGAGATCACTTCACGCTACGTCCTTCCAGTCTTTGAAGAGAAGACTGCAAACGGATACAAGCGCCACGATCCATACACGAAACTATTTGAAGAGCGCATCATCTTCTTAGGTCAGCCAATTGATGACACCGTTGCAAACGATGTAATGGCTCAGTTGCTAACCCTTGAATCAATGGATTCAGATCGCGACATCATCTTGTACATCAACTCACCTGGTGGCTCATTTACCGCCCTCACCGCGATCTATGACACCATGCAATTTGTTCGCCCAGATGTAATGACAATCTGTCTTGGCCAAGCAGCATCGGCTGCAGCGATCATCCTTGCTGGTGGTGCAAAAGGTAAGCGTTATGCACTTGAGCACTCACGTATTTTGATTCACCAGCCATCTTCTGAAGGTGGGGGACAGGCATCAGATATCGAGATTCAAGCTCGCGAGATTATGCGCATGCGTGAACTGCTAGAGAACATGCTCTCTAAGCACACCATTCGTACTCCTCAAGAGATTGCTCAAGATATCGAGCGCGACAAGATTCTTACTGCAGCAGAAGCTGTTGAGTACGGACTTATCGATCAGGTTCTAGCTAGCCGAAAGGCGAAGCCAACCTGGTAACCCCAGGGATAAATACTTTTACTGTGAAACTATTTGAGGCAGGTTCCCTTTGGTCATACAAAGGGTTCCGTCTCTATTGGTTATCGAACACAATCTTTGTAATCGGTGCGGCTGCTTTTCCTGTCGCTCTTGCAGTTGCAGTTTTAGATAGCAACGGTAACGATCCAAAGTCCCTAGGTATTGTTCTTGGAGCACGCGTGCTCGCCGCAGTTCTCTTTTCGCCTGTAGCCGGAGTTTGGTCGGATCGCTTGCGTCGAACTCACGTGATGATTGCTGCTGATCTATTTCGTGCAGCCCTCGTATTCTCATTGGTTTTTCTTGCAATTACTTCAACACCATTTTGGATTCTTGCTCTAGTTGTATTTCTCATGGGCGTAGGCGATGCATTCGGTATGTCTGCTTCGGCTGCGATTATTCCAAGTCTCTTACCGGAAGATAAGTTAATGGCTGGCAATGTCGCGCGCACCATAGTCGTGCGCGCCTCAAACATTGTGGGTCCTGGCGTTGGTGCGGGTGCAATTTTGCTCTTCGGTGCCCGTCAGACTTTCATCCTCACCGCGGTCTTATTTGCGGTGGGCACCTCATTAATGTTCTTTATTAATGAAGACTATAACCCGATCGCGCACGAAGATCAGCAGAGCTTTATGATCGATCTCAAAGAAGGCGTGCGCACCGTCTGGCAGATCAAGTGGATTTTCGCCCTCATTGCAACTACATCTTTTCAGCTGATGATTATTATGGGAGCAGAAACTGTGCTCCTACCGGTGATTACTCGAAGAGAGTTTGGTACGAATAACGTTTTTGCTATATCTGCATCTGTCTTTTCATTAGGTGCAATCGTAGGAGCTTTGATTTCATTGCGCATGAAGATTAAACATCAAGGGCAGTTCTGCATCCTTGTCTTCGCACTACTGGCCACAACAACTCTGGCGCTGGCATTTCCATTTTCACCATACATCGTGATCGGTGCGTATTTCTTGGCCGGTTTATCTGTTGGTCCTTGGGAAGCATTCTGGGCGGCAGCGGTACAGAAAGAAGTTCCGCAGGAATTGCAGGGTCGCGTATTTAGCGTTGACCACATGGGCTCGACAGCACTTATTCCACTTGGAATGGTCTTGGTCGGTCCCGCCGCTGAATTCTTTGGTGAGAGGCCGATGCTTATCGGAGTTTCGATTATGCATGTGCTCATCAGCCTTTCGGTGCTGAAGGTGACCGGAGTTCGTGATCTGAAGATGCCTCATCATTCTGGAATTCATCTGAGGGCGAACAGCTCAGACGTTAATTAAGCGCTCATTCTCGCTCCTTAAAAACTAAGATTGTCCTACTTCCTCAACACCCTAGGAGCACCATGACACGCATCGGCGAGACTAGCGATCTGCTGAAATGTTCTTTCTGCGGCAAGACTCAAAAGCAGGTTAAGAAGTTAATTGCAGGCCCTGGCGTTTATATCTGCGACGAGTGCATTGAACTCTGTAACGAGATCATTGTTGAAGAACTCTCCGAGGCAAGTTCTCTCGGATTAACAGAGCTTCCTAAGCCGCACGAAATCTTTGAATTCCTAGATCAGTATGTCATCGGCCAGAACCGTGCCAAGCGATCACTTTCTGTTGCGGTGTACAACCACTACAAGCGCGTGCAATCTGGTGAACCTAAGGGTGAAGATGCGATCGAACTCGCTAAGTCAAACATTCTTCTCTTGGGACCAACTGGTTGTGGCAAGACGCTTATGGCACAAACTCTTGCTCGCATGCTCAATGTTCCCTTTGCAATTGCAGATGCAACAGCACTCACCGAAGCAGGATATGTCGGTGAAGATGTAGAGAACATTCTCCTTAAACTTCTGCAGGCTGCAGATTACGATGTGAAGAAGGCTGAAACCGGAATCATCTATATCGACGAAATCGATAAGGTCGCTCGTAAATCTGAAAACCCTTCAATCACTCGCGATGTATCGGGTGAAGGCGTTCAGCAGGCTCTTCTTAAGATTCTTGAAGGAACAGTTGCTTCAGTTCCGCCACAGGGCGGACGCAAGCATCCACATCAGGAATTCATTCAGATTGATACAACAAATGTGCTCTTCATCGTCGGTGGTGCATTTGCTGGCCTCGATAAAATTATCGAAGCTCGCAGCGGATCAGCGAGCGTTGGATTTAATGCAACCCTGCAATCACAAGAAGAGAAGAATTCAAAAGACTTCTTTGCCGATGTAATGCCAGAGGATCTTCTTAAGTTTGGAATGATTCCTGAATTCATCGGACGCCTTCCAGTAATTACAAGCGTTGAAAATCTTGATAAGCCTGCTCTCATGCAGATTCTTACCGAGCCACGCAACGCCCTCGTCAAGCAATATCAGCGACTCTTTGATCTTGATGATGTGCAACTTGAGTTCGATGCAGATGCACTCGAGGCGATCGCAGAGTTAGCCCTCAAGCGCGGCACCGGAGCACGCGGACTTCGCGCGATTATGGAGTCGGTCCTACTTTCAGTGATGTATGACGTACCAAGCCGAAGCGATGTGGCCAAGGTAGTCATTAACAAAGCCTGCATTACAGATTCGGCTACCCCTGAATTAGTGATGCGCACAGGAGATATTCCAAAGCGTGCCGCTCGTCGTGAAAAAGGCTCGCAAGAGAAGAGTGCATAAATAAACTAGACTCCACCCCATGTCTTCACAAGCCAGCCATGGACGCGAGCTAGCTGCCGCATTTGTTCCGGCAGATATTGAAGCACCGCTCTACAAAAAATGGTTAGACGCGGGATATTTCAGAGCGGATGCAACATCTTCTAAAGAGCCATTCACAATCGTTCTCCCGCCTCCAAATGTGACGGGTGTTCTCCATATTGGTCACGCGCTAGATCAAACTTTGCAAGATTGTTTATCGCGCATGAAGCGAATGAAGGGCTTCGAAGTTTTATGGCTTCCTGGAATGGATCACGCGGGAATCGCTACGCAAAATGTTGTTGAAAAACAGTTAGGCAGTCAGGGAAAATCTAGACACGATCTTGGCCGTGAGGCATTTGTTGCAAAGGTGTGGGAGTGGAAGGCTGAATCTGGCGGTGCAATTTTGGATCAGATGAAGCGCATGGGTTCAGGTGTTGATTGGACCCGTGAGCGTTTCACGATGGATGAAGGTATGTCTAACGCCGTTGTCTCCATCTTTAAGAAGATGTATGACGCTGATCTGATTTATCGTGCAGAACGAATCATTAACTGGTGTCCACGATGCCTTACTGCGCTCTCCGATATTGAAGTTGAACATCAAGATGATGCCGGAGAATTTGTATCGGTTCGTTATGGTGATGGTGAACAGAGCATTGTTGTTGCAACCACTCGTGCAGAAACAATGATGGGTGATGGAGCGGTAGCAGTTCACCCTGATGATCCGCGATATAAACACATGATCGGCACAGAAGTATTACTACCTCTGGTAAATCGAATGATTCCAATTATTGCCGACGAACTAGTGGATCCAGATTTTGGTACAGGTGCCGTAAAGGTCACTGCAGCACATGATCCAAATGACTTTGAAATGGCTATGCGCCATAACGTTCCCTTTGTTGTCATCATGAATGAGCACGGAATCATGGCAGGGACAGGGACAGAGTTTGATGGCTTGGATCGCTTCGAGGCTCGAGTGGCAGTTGTTGCAAAACTTAGAGAACTCGGACGTATCGTTGCAGAGAAGCGTCCATACATCCACGCTGTTGGACATTGCTCACGTTGCGACACAACTGTTGAACCACGTCTTTCTAAGCAATGGTTTGTAAAGGTTGCACCTCTTGCAAAGGCATCAGCGGACGCGGTGCGCAATGGCAGTGTGAAGATTGAACCTGAAGCACTTGAACCTCGTTACTTTGAGTGGGTAGATAACATGCATGACTGGTGCATTTCTCGCCAGTTGTGGTGGGGACATCGCATTCCTGTTTGGTATGGACCAGAAGGTGAAGTAGTTGTTGTTGGTCCTGGTGAAAGTGCGCCAGCAGGTTGGACGCAAGACCCTGATGTACTTGATACCTGGTTCTCTTCTGGGCAGTGGGCATTTTCAACTATGGGCTGGCCAGAAAAATCAGCAGATCTAGCAAAGTTCTATCCGACCAGCGTTCTCGTTACCGGTTATGACATTCTCTTTTTCTGGGTAGTACGAATGATGATGATGTCGATCTTTGCAATGGATGGCGTCCCACCATTTAAAACGATTATGTTGCACGGTTTGGTGCGCGATCAATTTGGTAAGAAGATGTCTAAATCTCGCGGAAATGTAATTGACCCAATCGAGTTTATGGATAAGTACGGCGCAGATGCCCTTCGCTTTACCTTGGCTCGTGGCGCCAACCCTGGTACCGATCAGGCACTTGCCGAAGATTGGATTGGCGGATCTCGTAACTTTGCCACCAAACTTTGGAACGCCTCACGTTTTGCAATGATGAATGGCGCTCACGTAAATGGAGAGCTGCCGGCATTTGATTCACTCAATGCCATCGATCGCTGGATCCTTTCTCGCCTCAATGAAACTATTGCAGAGGCTGATGCACTCCTTGAGAGCTACGAGTTTTCACGTGCCTGCGAATTGATCTACCACTTTGCATGGGATGATCTCTGCGATTGGTACCTCGAACTATCGAAAGAGACATTTGCTTCAACAAATAAGGAATCCTCACAGCGAGTACTCGGACACGTGCTTGATCAACTCATGAGGCTGCTTCATCCAGTAATGCCATTTATTACTGAAGAGCTGTGGTGCACACTCACTGGCGGTGAAAGCCTGATGACCGCTTCATGGCCTGTCGCAGATAACTCCCAGATAGATAAGCAGGCTGAGAAAGTTGTTGCCTCCTTGCAAGAAGTTGTTACTGAGGTCCGTCGCTTTAGAAATGACCAAGGGCTTAAGCCTTCACAGAAAATTCCTGGACGATTTACTGGAAATAAAGATGTCGTCGCGTACGAGAGTGCGTTGCGATTCCTACTCAAATTTGAGAATACAGATTTCACTCCTTCTGCAACTCTAGATATTGCAGGCACGACAATCGAACTCGATCTGACTGGCTCAATCGATGTCGTTGCAGAGCGCGCACGTCTTGAGAAAGATTTGGCAACTGCTCAGAAAGATCAGAAAACAGCCGAAGTAAAGCTTGGTAACGAAGGCTTTATGGCCAAAGCGCCTGCTGATGTAGTTGTAGAAATTCGTGAACGTTTAGCAAAGACAACATCTGAAATTGAACGGATCAATGCAGCCCTTGCTGCATTGAAATAAATGAACGAAATTTCAGCAGAAGACCAAGCAAGAGTTGATGCCATTGAGGCAGCACTCCTTGCCCGTTGGCCAGAAACTCGTATCGCTCCAACTCTTGAGCGAATCAGCGCACTCGTTGATGCTCTCGGTGAGCCTCAGTTGTCGTATCCCACAATTCATATTGGTGGCACTAACGGAAAAACTACAACTTCTCGCATGATCGACTCACTGCTCTTCTCTATGGGTCTGCGTACTGGTCGATTCACGAGTCCGCACTTGGAGACGTATCGCGAGAGAATTGCTATCAACGGCGAACCAATCGATCCTAAAGAGTTGATATTTGCCTACAACGATATCGCTGCTTATTTTGACTTTATAGATTCAAAATTTGAAAACCCTCTCAGTTTCTTTGAAGCGATCACCGCTCTAGCCTTTGCAGCTTTTGCAGAACATCCAATTGATATTGGTGTGATTGAGGTTGGCATGGGTGGGGAATGGGATGCGACAAATGTGGTCAAGGCTGATGTCAGTGTTATTACTCCGATCGGTTTTGACCATATGGAATACCTTGGAAATACCCTCGTTGAAATCGCACAGACCAAGGCTGGAATCATTAAAGAAGGTGGCTTTGCAGTTCTAGCGCAACAACCACCTGAGGTCGCTGTCGAGTTACTTCGCAAAGCTGCTGAGGTCGGTGCCGATGTAGCGCGCGAAGGTATTGAATATTCCGTTCTTTCCCGCGCCGTTGCTGTTGGTGGTCAACTTGTCACCATCCAGGGAATTAAGGGTGTCTATGACGACATCTTCATTCCGTTGCACGGTAAGCATCAGGCTGCAAATGCCGCCGCTGCACTCGTTGCAGTCGAAATTTTCTTTGGCGAGAACGACCTAGATATCGACGCTGTGCGCGAAGGCTTCGCCAACGTACGCTCACCAGGACGATGCGAAGTTATTCATCGCGATCCGACCTTTATCTTGGATGCTGCCCACAATCCACATGGCAGCTTGGCACTTTTGGAGACGATCACTGCTGAATTCACCTTCGATGAGATCATCGGCATCGTAGGAGTTATGGCCGATAAGGATGCGCGAGGCATCCTCGAGAATTTCGAAAAGTTTATGGATTCAATAATTGTCACAAAGAATTCATCGCACCGAGCAATGGGCGTCACCGATCTTGAAGCACTTGCTATTGGCATCTTCGGAGCAGACCGCGTGTACTCTGCAGAAACTCTCGATGCTGCTTTAGACAAGGCAATCAAAGATGCAGTTCGTCCATTAAGTGATGAGACTCTCGGAGTTGTAGTCACAGGTTCAGTCGTAACTGTTGGTGAGGCGCGCACCTATTTAAACAAGAAGTTCAAGAAGAACGTGGGGGAGAATGAGTGAAGGTCCTCGGCAGTGCAGTGCTCACAATGGAAATTTTTGTCATGGGTTTCGCCATGCTTCTTGCAAAAGATATCCATGAACCGGCCACGATTATTTATGGCTTTGCATTTATGTTGGTCACTATCGTTACAGTCCGATTGCTCAAGAAGAGAATCGGCTGGATCATCGGCTCCATTCTCCAGTTTGCACTCATGGCCTACAGCGTTGTAGTCCCGGCCATGGCGATCGTGAATATGATTTTTATGGGCCTCTGGGTGGCCGCCATCATCGTGGGGCGTAAGGGTGAGGCCGCCCGCGCAGCTTTACTGTCGCAAGGGCCTCCAAAACCCTAATAGACTGGCGCAGTGAAAATCGAGCAAACTCTCATCCTTGTAAAGCCTGATGGCGTTGCACGAGGACTTGTTGGCGAAATCATCGCTCGCATTGAATCTAAGGGATATGTCATTGCAGATCTCAAGATGATGCAGGCAGATCGTGCTCTTCTCGAACGTCATTACGCAGAGCATCAAGGTAAGCCATTCTTTGAACCGCTTGTTGAATTTATGCTCTCTGGTCCAATCGTTGCAATCATTGCCGAAGGACAACGCGTCATTGAAGGCTTTAGATCTCTCGCAGGTGCAACAGATCCAACAGTTGCAGCGCCAGGAACTATTCGAGGAGATCTTGCGCGCGATCAAGGTACAAAAGTTCAGCAAAATCTTGTTCACGGATCTGATTCACCAGAGTCAGCGCTACGTGAAATAGCAATCTTCTTCGAAGGGAAGTAAATGAGCGCAAGAACAACTTTCATCGGTCGCGATATGGCGATCGATCTTGGAACAGCAAACACACTCGTCTATGTTCGTGGACGTGGAATTGTGCTCAATGAGCCTTCCGTGGTTGCAGTTAATCAAGATACTGGCGCAGTTCTTGCAATCGGTGCTGAAGCTAAATTGATGATTGGTCGTACTCCGGGCAATATCGTTGCTATTCGTCCACTTAAAGATGGTGTGATCGCAGACTTCGATACAACCGCTCGCATGCTCAAGCACTTTATCCGCAAGGTTCATGGCCGTCGCGTTCTTGCTAAGCCTCGCCTTGTTATTTGTGTTCCATCAGGAATTACAGGAGTTGAACAGCGCGCTGTAACTGAAGCTGGTTACGATGCAGGCGCACGTAAGGTTTACATCATTGAAGAGCCTATGGCTGCTGCAATTGGTGCTGGTCTTCCAATCCACGAGCCCACCGGAAACATGGTTGTCGATATCGGTGGCGGAACAACTGAAGTTGCCGTTATTTCACTTGGTGGAATTGTTACAGCGCTTTCAATCCGTGTGGGTGGCGACAAGCTAGATCAAGCCATTATTGACTGGGTAAAGCGTGAATATTCACTTCTTCTCGGTGAGCGCACAGCGGAAGAAATCAAGATGGCTATCGGTTCTGCATACGTTCTAGCAGATGAGAAAGATGCGGAAATTCGCGGACGCGATCTAGCAACCGGTCTTCCAAAGACAATCATTGTTACTGCTGCTGAAATTCGTAAAGCGCTCGATGAGCCAGTAAAGGCGATTGTTGCTGCGGTGAAGAACACTCTTGATAAGTGTCCACCAGAACTTTCATCAGATTTGATCAACCGCGGAATCGTTCTCACTGGAGGCGGTGCGCTTCTTAAGGGACTTGACGAACGTCTTCGTCGCGAAACCGGTATGCCAATTCACGTGGCAGAGCATGCACTAGATGCTGTTGTTGAGGGTTCAGGTAAATGTATTGAAGAGTTCGAGGCACTTGAAAAAGTCTTGATCTCAGAACCACGTCGATAGGCTGCTAGGTCATGGCGCGCGGCGGCGAGAACCGCGGGCGTTTACTGCTCATCATCCTGATTATTACTTCGCTCTTTCTGATCACTCTTGATCTGCGTGGCGTTTCTGTAATCGGTGGAGTAAAGACAGGTACCCAGAGCGCGCTGAGTCCAGTACAGAAAGTTGGCTCGACAATACTTTCACCAGTCCGGAATTTCTTTTCCGACGTTTTCTATCTCGGTCGCACCCAATCAGAGATGGAAGCGCTGCGTGAGGAGAATGGAAAACTTCTTACTCAGCTGCGTGAGCGCCGAAGTATTGATGCGCAACTTGAACAACTACAAGGCGCACTTGATCTAGCCGGCAAAGCAGAATTTAAAGTTGTCAATGCCCGAGTGATCTCACAAGGTGCAACCACTTCCTTTACACAGACAATCACGATTGACGCTGGTTCAGATAATGGAATTAGACCAAACATGACGGTCATTAATTCTTACGGACTTATTGGTGTTGTAAAAACTGTTTATTCAGGTAGTTCATTGATCTCCTTAATATCTGATCCTTCTTTCCGCATTGGCGTTCGCGTTGCGGGAAGTCAGCAGATCGGAATTCTCGCGGGACAAGGGACTCGAAAAGGCGTTCTTCAACTTTTGGATAACCAATCGACAATCAAGGTTGGCGACATTCTGGTTGCACGCGGAAGTGTAAATAACCGACCATTTGTGCCAGGTGTTCCAGTCGGTGAAGTTACATCCGTCGACAACGCAGCAGGTGCGGTCACGCAGACAGCAGATGTTCGATTCTTTGCAGATTTTTCCGCGCTCTCGATTGTGAGCGTTGTGCTCAAGGGGCCAGAATCGGATCCACGAGACACACTGATTCCTGCTAAGCCGATGCCAACACCAATACCAACAGTGACAGTCTTTGTGACTCCAAGCCAATCACCGTCACCAAATTCTGCTGGCACTGATTAATGTCAACGCGCAAGGTCTCCCTCTCAGCACTCCTTTTTCTTGTTGTGTATGTAATTCAGGAAGCCTTTGTCACGCAGTTACATATCGGCGGTGGAGGCTTCTCACTTTTTCTCATCTTTGCTCTTCTCTGGGCAGCGCTCTCGTCACCTGACATTGGAGCGCTCACAGGCTTTGCAGCTGGATTACTTATTGATCTCTCACAGAGCACAAACGGTGCGGTGGGTCAGTGGACCCTCGTTCTGATCTTGGTGGGATTTGGAATCTCATACCTTGGCTTGGGATACGAAAACGTGAGAATGAATCCATTCACAATCACCTTGTTAGTAACAGGTTCAGTGGTTGTGGCGCGAGTTATTTATCTCGTCCTCTCTCTTTTGCTCGGTGAGAAAGTTGGAAGTTTCACATCGATTCTTACATCGCTCTTAATCGGAGCCCTTTGGTCAGCGGCAATCGTGCCAATTTTGATGCCAGTTGTTGCTCGGGCATATGACTTCATTGATGATTCAAGGCATCGACTATGAATCTTCGTTCCCGCCTAAGCCTTCTCGTCATCCAAATCTTTATTATCTCTCTCATGGTTGCCTTACTTGGTCGCCTTTTCTATCTTCAGGTAGCTGCAGCTCCGAAATATAAAGACGCCGCACTATCTATTCAGAGCCGAGATGTAGTAACTCCCGCCACCCGTGGTCTAATTGTCGATTCTTCAGGTGTTCCTCTTGCACTTAACAAGGTAGGAGTTGCGATCACGGTTGATCGAACCACGATCGATAAGCAAGACGATAAGGGTGAGGCAGTTCTGCGATCGCTAGCTGAACTCTTAGGGCTTAAGTATGTAGATGTTTTTCAGCGCACCAGACTCTGTGGTGAACTAGAAAAAGGAAAACGAGCAGGCTGTTGGACAGGTTCACGTTTTCAACCAATTCCCATTACAAAAGACGCTGATCCAACCCTGGCGCTTCAAATAGTTGAACGCTCTGATCGCTTTCCGGGAATTGATGCCCAGCCAATTGCTATTCGCTCATATCCAGAGATTGTTGGAGCAAATGCCGCACACCTTTTGGGCTATATCGGGCCACTCACTGATGGAGATTTAGCGGGGGATAACGGTCGAAGTTACTTCAGATCTGAATCGATTGGTAAGGCCGGACTTGAAATTCAATATGACGAATTTTTGCGCGGTTCACCTGGAATCAAGACTGTAATTGTTGACCGTAAAGAAGCTGTTACGAGCACAGGCAAAGTTACCAATCCAGTTGGTGGCGATCATTTAGTCACAAGTATTGATGTACGACTGCAAGCTGCGAGCGAGAAAGCTCTTGCTGATGCCGTCGCACGTTCTCGCGCAAGTGGTTTTCGCGCAGATGGTGGCGCAGCGGTAGTAATGGATATCGTTACAGGACGCGTGCTCGCACTTGCCTCCTATCCAACATATGATCCAAATGCATATGAACGTGGATTAACTGTTAAACAGGCGCGCGATCTCTACTCTGATGAGGCGGGAGTGCCAGCGTTATCCCGCGCGTTGCAAGGGCTATTTGCTCCAGCATCAACATTTAAAGCTGTTTCTGTCGTAGCTGCTGCAAATGCGGGATATGACCTCAATACAACCTATGACTGCCCAGGTGAATATCAAGTCGGAACCCGCGCCTTCCAAAACTTTGAAAGTAAAGCCCAAGGTCGACTCTCAATGAAGAAGGCGATAGCGATCTCTTGCGACACAATTTGGTACAAAATTGCCTTCGCTGAGTGGCTGAAAGATGGTGGACTAAAACCAAAGGCAAACCCAAATGATTACTTCTTTAAAGCTGCCGAGGGATTCCAGATAGGCCAGAAGACTGGCATTGATCTTCCATCAGAATCATCTGGGCGTCTGGCCAACCGCGAATGGCGTAATTCTTGGTATGAACAGAATAAAGATTTCTATTGCAACTATAAAGAACGAGCGTCAAAGGCTCAGCAGACCGCGTTTCTTATTGAATTAGCCCGTGAGAATTGTTTAGATGGCGACAAGATTCGCGCAGGTGATGCCGTTAACTTCTCAATTGGGCAAGGCGATACCGTCATAACTCCACTTAAACTGGCTCAGATGTATGCCGCGATAGGCAACGGCGGAACAATTTGGAAGCCCACAATTGGTAAGGCAATCGTCACTACCGATGGCAAGGTGATTAAGACGATAGAGCCTGAAAAGGTCGGAACGATTCCTGCAAATCAAGCAACAATTAAGTTCCTTAAAGAATCTTTGCGTGAAGTAGTCACAGCCGGAACCGGAAGGGGAGCATTTTCTGGCTTTCCGATTGCCGTCAGTGGAAAAACTGGAACAGCTCAAGTCTTTGGCAAGAATGCAAATGGAACTCTGAAGAGCGATACATCGTGGTTTGCATCCTTTGCACCAACAGAGAAGCCACGTTTTGCAGTTGTCATGATGGTCTCTCAAGGTGGATTCGGTGCTTCTTCATCAGGTGTCGGAGTGCGCCAAATTTATGAAACCCTCTTTGGTGTGAAGGGTTCAACAGTCGTTCCCGGTGCGGCGATCTACCCTGAAGGCAAACCACCACTTAAATTACCTAAGATTTCTCCTGCGACGAAGGTGAAGGAGACCCCATGAGCTTGATTAGTCAACGCCAGGGTTTCCGTCGCACTCGCATGACACACACATTCTGGGGCTTTGATCCAATTCTTACCGTTGCCGTTGGTCTGCTCCTCGTCATCGGAACCTTGCTGGTCTATGCGGCAACTCGTGATTGGTATGCATCAATTGGCTTAGATCCACAGTATTACTTGAAGCGCCATGTCATTAACATTGTGATTGGAATTTTGCTTGCATGGGGCACAACGGTTATCGATTACCGCATGCTGCGTGCGTATACGCCCGCTGTTTGGGGTCTGGGAGTTATTGGTCTGACTGCAGTTTTAATTCCAGGTATTGGTACCGAAGTAAATGGCGCCCAGGCATGGATTCCACTGCCAGGTGGTTTCCAAATACAGCCAGCAGAGCTTGCGAAAATTTCAATCATTGTAGGAATGTCGATGCTCTTAACCGAATATCGTCACGAAAATGATGAACCCACAAATAGAGATGTCATGCAAGCGCTCTTAATTGCAGCGATACCAGTTGGCTTGATTCTGCTTCAGCCAGATATGGGTACCGTCTTTATTATTAGTATTTCCGTCGTTGCGATGATTGGGGCATCTGGTGCGCCAACTCGCTGGGTAGTTGGATTAATTCTCGTTGCACTCTTAGGCGGATTCGGCGCAACAAAACTAGGTGTTATAAAAGAGTATCAAGTCAAGCGCCTGCAATCTTTTGTTGATCCTAATGCGGATTCACAAGGTGCGGGATATCAACTTCGACAAGCTCGTATCACCGTCGGCTCCGGTGGATTCTTAGGTACTGGGCTATTTGATGGCCCTCAAACTAATGGTCGCTTTGTACCAGCGCAGCAGACAGACTTTATCTTTACAGTTGCGGGAGAGCAGTTAGGTTTTCTTGGGAGTGGATTTATTCTGCTCTTATATCTCACGATATTTATGCGGGCCTTCGCAATTGCGCGAAGATCCAAAGATGCCTTTGGTCGACTGGTCTGCATAGGCGTTCTATCGTGGTTTGCATTTCAGACCTTTGAAAATATCGGAATGACTCTGGGGTTGATGCCGATGACCGGTGTGCCACTGCCATTCCTTTCTTATGGCGGATCCAGCATGTTTGCCAACCTGATCGGATTTGGCCTTCTTCAGAATGTTTACGCTCGCCAGCGAGGCTAATTTCTCCTTTTTAGGAATATTGGCCTGTGATCTGCCATAATTGGGCAACAGTTCAGCGCGGCTAGCGATTGAAATCGCGCCAGCGGCGGACTTATTAAATTTTGGTGATTTTAAGTAGGAAGTTATGGGTATCGAACCCACAGTGGGATCGATAGAAGAATTTGCTCAAGGAGACTTGAGCCAGAGCAAGCCAGTATTTAGGTATTGGCGCAGAGGATTTAACAGTGATGGCAATCGAGCCAAAGTCACCGCGCAAGCGTGCGGTTAAAAAAAGCATGGCAAAATCAGGGAGCGAAACCGCAGAAGTATCTGCCGTTGCACCCGCAGTCGATACGGAAGCAGCTCCAAAGACGCGCAAACGCGCTGCTGCAATTCCGGTCCCAATTTTTCAAGCAGCAGAAGCAACTGATGCGCCAGCTAAAGCGCCACGTCGCGCCAAGGCAAAGAGCGGTGAAGAGAATGCTGCAGCAGAAGATTCAACTCCGGCAGTAAGTGCAGCAAGTGATGAGAGCGATTCAGATCCACGTAACCGCAATCGTCGCCGTCGCCGTGGCGGACGAGGGCGTCGTCGCCCACAAGGTGAAGGTGTTGAAGGTACCGATACAGATTCACAGGACGATTCAGCCGAAGGATCAGAAGATGGTGCTTCGACAGATTCAGCAGATGGCACGACACATCGTCGCCGTCGCCGTCGCCGCGCAGCGGGAGAAGAAGTAACTCCAGGAGAAACAATTGATGAAGATGGCGTCGTAACCGTCGTCAAGGTTCGCGAAGTTCGTGAACGTCCAACTCGCGCAGAGCGGACAGAGCGCGGAACCCGTAACCGTGATCGTAACCGTGATCGTGGTCGCGATCGTGAGCGCGGAGATTCACGTGGTGATTATCGTGAGCCTTACCGCCGCCGTGGAACAGTTATTACAGATGGCGAATTCTTAGCCCGCCGCGAAAATGTTGATCGCGAAATGGTTGTTCGCCAAATTGGCGATCGAATTCAGATTGGTGTTATCGAAGATAAGGTGATGGTTGAGCATTACGTAAACCGAAATGCCAACGTCTCTTACGTCGGAAACGTCTATCTTGGCCGTGTTCAGAACGTTCTTCCTTCAATGGAAGCAGCATTCGTTGATATTGGTAAGGGACGTAACGCCGTTCTCTACGCGGGTGAAGTAAATTGGGATGCAGCAGGAATTTCTGAATCATCACCGCGCAAAATTGAGATGGTCTTAAAGACTGGCCAGCCAGTACTTGTGCAGGTAACTAAGGATCCAATCGGACAAAAGGGTGCACGCCTTACCTCTCAAATTTCACTTCCGGGACGTTATGTTGTCTACGTTCCTGGTGGTGGCATGAGTGGAATCTCAAAGCGTCTTCCTGAATCTGAGCGCACACGTTTGAAGGCAATTTTAAAGAACCTCATTCCTGAAGAGGCTGGCGTTATCGTACGTACAGCAGCTGAGGGAGTTTCTGAAGAAGAGCTCACCAATGATGTTGCACGACTTAAGGCGCAATGGGATGACATTTATGCCAAGTCAGAGAATCCAAATTTCCATGCACCAGCTGTCTTGCTCTCAGAGCCAGATCTAGCAGTTCGTGTTATCCGCGATATCTTCAATGAAGATTTCCGCACACTAATCATTCAAGGTAACGAAGCCTTTGACGAGATTAATGAATACCTCGGTTCAATCGCACCGGAACTTGTCACAAAGATTGAAAAGTACACAGGAACTGGCGATCTCTTTGCCGACTACCGTGTTGAAGAGCAACTTGCCAAAGCATTTGATCGCAAGGTCTATCTGCCTTCAGGTGGTTCGCTAGTAATTGATCGCACTGAAGCGATGATTGTTATCGATGTGAATACCGGTAAGTTCATCGGTAAGGGTGGAAACCTCGAAGAGACGGTTACAAAAAACAACCTTGAAGCGGCAGAGGAAATTGCACGTCAACTTCGCCTGCGCGACTTAGGTGGAATTATCGTTATCGACTTCATCGATATGGTTCTTGAATCTAATCGTGAAGCAGTATTACGTCGCTTGATTGAATGCCTTGGTCGCGATCGCACCAAGCATCAAGTGGCAGAAGTGACATCACTTGGACTCGTTCAGATGACACGCAAGCGCGTTGGACAAGGTTTGATCGAAGCATTCTCAACAACATGTGATGCATGTTCTGGACGCGGAATTCATATTCATATGGATCCAGTGAAGATCAAAGCACCAACTCCTCAGGTGAACTCCCAGTCAGCCAACGAACAGACTGCCAATCATCCAGATGTTGAGGAAGATTCAGCCACAGAGCATGAATTCCGAGAAGTCCAGAACGATGAGGCTCCAACTGAGACTGAAAGCGAAGCCGCCACAGCCCTTAAGGGCCGTCGCCGTCGCCGAGCAGCCTCATCGGGGATCATCACGCCTGGAGCATAAAACCTCAATTTGACCCTAGGCATGCGGACTCCGTACCCTAGACCCCTGCCCGAAGCGAGCTTTCAGCTCGATCCAAGGCTTAACTGAACTGGAGTAATAACGTGTACGCAATCGTGAAGGCTGGCGGACGCCAGGAGAAGGTAACTGTTGGCGAGACCATCACAGTCGATCGCATCGACTCTGCTGCGGGATCAACCGTTTCTTTCCCAGCTGTTCTCGTCGTTGACGGTACAACCGTTACTGCAGATCCAAAGGCGCTCGCATCTGTAAAGGTGACTGGCGAAGTTATCGACGAAGTGAAGGGTCCAAAGATCGACATCCTTCGTTACATGAACAAGACCGGTTACCGCCGTCGTCAAGGTTTTCGTGCACAACACACTCGAGTCAAGATCACCGCTATCAGCGGCGTTAAGTAAAAGGGGCGCAATAAATGGCAAGTAAGAAGGGTGTCTCCTCGACACGAAACGGTCGCGATTCCAATCCACAGTACCTTGGCATCAAGCGCTTCGGTGGACAAGAAGTTAACGCAGGCGAGATCTTGGTCCGTCAGCGCGGTACACACTTTCACCCAGGCAAGAACGTAGGACGCGGTAAGGACGACACACTTTTTGCACTTGCTGCAGGAGCTGTTGAATTCGGTCGCGCTCGCGGACGTCGTGTAGTGAATGTAGTTCCGGTAGCGTAAAAGGTTTCTCTTAAAAGAGCGGGCCGCATCTATGCGTGTCCGCTTTTTTATTGCTCACAAAAATTTCAACGAAGTTAACAGTTAAGGAAAGGGGAGAGGCGATGACAACATTTGTCGATCGTGTAACCCTTTTCGCAACAGCAGGTAATGGTGGAGACGGTTGCGTTTCGGTTAAACGCGAAAAATTCAAACCACTAGGCGGCCCTGATGGCGGCAACGGTGGACGCGGTGGCGATGTCATTCTCGTAGTTGATTCAAGCGTCACAACACTTCTGGATTTCCACCACTCGCCACATCGCAAAGCGACCTCAGGTCATCAAGGTTATGGCGATCGCAAAGATGGTCACTACGGTGAAGATCTCATCTTGCCTGTTCCAAATGGCACTGTTGTCTACGATAAAGAAGGAAATCTTCTTGCGGATTTAGTTGGCATCGGTACAACGTTTCTGGCCGCCCAAGGTGGACATGGTGGGCTTGGAAACTTAGCTCTATCTTCATCAAAGCGTCGCGCACCGGGGTTTGCACTCCTCGGTGAACCAGGTGAGGCACGCACTCTCTATCTGGAATTGAAATCAGTTGCTGATATTGCACTGGTTGGTTTTCCAAGTGCCGGAAAGTCATCTCTTATCGCAGCCATCTCTGCTGCTCGTCCAAAGATTGCTGACTATCCATTTACTACCTTGGTACCAAACCTAGGTGTAGTTCAAGCAGGTGAAACTCGCTTTACCGTTGCCGATGTTCCAGGACTTATTCCAGGAGCATCACAAGGAAAAGGTTTAGGCCTGGAATTCTTGCGCCACGTTGAACGTTGTGTTGCGCTAGTTCATGTTCTGGATTGTGGAACTTTAGAGACAGATCGAAATCCAGTGATAGATCTAGAAATCATTGAAGAAGAGCTCGCACTCTACGGTGGCCTCGAAGATCGAGTTCGAATTGTCGCTCTCAATAAGATCGATCTTCCTGATGGCTCTGCCATGGCCGATATGGTCGAGGAATCGTTGCGCGAAAAAGGTTATGACGTCTATAAAGTTTCTGCAGCAAGCCGTGAAGGTCTACAAGAATTAACGTATGCGATGGGCCGTCTAGTACATAAAGCGCGCGCCGAAGCAGCAACAGAAGAACGTACTCGCATCATTTTGCGTCCTACTCCTGTAGATGATTCAGGCTTTAGTGTTCGCGCTAATGCCGATGGCTCATTCACCGTGCGCGGCAAGAAGGTTGAACGTTGGGTTCGCCAAACTAACTTTAAGAACGCTGAAGCAATTGGATATTTGGCAGATCGTTTGGCACAACTGGGCGTAGAGAAGGATCTCTACAAAAAGGGTGCAGTTGCTGGAAGTGAAGTACGAATCGGTGATGGAGATAATGAAATTATCTTCGATTGGGAGCCAACTATCGAAGCTGGTGCCGAGCAGCTCGCAGGACACCTTCATCGTCGTGGAGAAGATTCACGTCTAGAATCAACATGGGTTGTGACAGAGCGCGAGATTGATGTACTCAGCGATGAAGAGATTGCAAAGCAGTGGGAGTACAACGTAGAAGACCCGCACTCACCACAGGTTATTCAAGTTATTGATGGCAAGGAGATTAAAGAAGGCGACGGAAAGGGGTAGTCACATGGATCGCAACGCTGTCACATCTGCAAAGCGAATTGTTATCAAGATTGGCTCTTCATCTCTGACTGGTACTGCCGGCACTCAGCTCGATGCCGCAGCCGTTGAAAAAATCGTCAACGTAATTGCAACTCTTAAAGAACGCGGTGCTGAAGTTGCACTTGTCTCATCTGGTGCAATTGCCGCAGGACTCGCGCCACTTAAACTCACCACGCGTCCAAAAGATCTGCCAACCCAGCAGGCTGCAGCATCTGTGGGACAAGGCTTGTTGATCGCTCGATATAACGAAGCCTTTACTTCTCATTCAATACTTTCTTCTCAGGTACTTCTTACTACAGAAGACATTGTGCGACGCTCGCATTATCAGAACGCTCACCAGACACTGGCAAAACTTCTCTCTCTCGGCGTTGTCCCAATCATTAATGAGAATGACACTGTAGGAACTCAAGAGATTCGCTTTGGAGATAACGACCGCTTAGCAGCGCTAGTTGCTCTCTTGATTGGCGCTGATTTACTTGTCCTCGTCTCAGATATCGACGCTCTCTACGACGCACCTCCGTCACAATCCGGGGCTCAAGCAATTCATGAAGTTCTCTCAATGTCAGATATCGAATCAATAGCACTCGGTGGTGCTGGTTCAGCCGGAGTCGGCAGCGGGGGAATGGTTACTAAAGTTGAAGCGGCACGAATTTCAACAAGTGCTGGAATTCCAATGCTCCTTACATCTCTTGCGCAATCTGCTGAAGCGCTCTCTGGAAGTAAGGTCGGTACCTTTTTTCATTCACAAGGTGGACGTACAACTTCTCGCTTACTTTGGCTTGCTCACGCATCAACACCTCAAGGCCGCCTAGTTCTAGATGATGGAGCAGTTAAGGCGATTCGCGAACGTGGGGTTTCATTATTGCCAGCAGGTGTCACAAGCGTGAACGGTGAATTTATCTCAGGAGATACCGTCGAACTGGTTTCACAGAGCGGTGAGGTAATCGCGCGCGGTCTTGTTGCATTTGATTCAACAGAGATTCCACAAATGCTGGGCCGATCAACTAAAGAGTTAGCAGCATCGCTAGGCGCTGAGTACGAGCGTGAACTCGTACACAGGGATGATCTAGTTCTTCTCTGATATCTGCTTTAGGACAGTTGCGATGTCATCGCTGATTCCATCGGAACTTGTTGGCATGTCACTTAATTTAACAATCACAGAATTATTGGCCTTATCTTGGTAGATGTATTGACCATGTAAACCCATCATCAAATTAATTCCAGGAAATGGATGCCACATTTGCGCGCTGTAGCCCCAGCCGTAATCTAATTTAACGACTGGTGTTGAAAGACGGGCGGTCCAAGAAGGGCTTGCGATATCTGGCATACCGTTCATCAAAGCTTGTCCCACTCGTGCATAATCGCGGGCTGTTGCGTTAAAGCAGCAGAATGCTTTCTCATGTCCGCCGACCTTATCGACATTCCACGTTGCATCGTAATCTGCACGTACGCGCTTCCAGATGCGATCGCTGAACTCATCTGCCAGTTTGTTTCCTGTAACTTCTTGAATAATCAGACCCAGCATCTGAGTATTAACGCTGCGATATTCAGGAAAAGTTCCTGGCTCTTCTCTCATCTTTCGGTTGTTGTTAAGGAAGAAGTTCATATCTGTAGTGGCATACATCTGCGCGATTGCAACTCCCCAGCCCGAAGGACCAGATGGATAGTTATCTGAAACACCAATTCCTGAGTTCATATCGAGAAGATCTTTAATAGTTACCTTGTCAAAAGAAGTGCCAGCTTTGAATTCTGGCAAGTAACTGACAAAGGTGTCACTCTCGTTGAGTGTGCCTTCATCGACGAGTTGACCGATAACAAGTGATGTCATTGTCTTTGCAACAGAATATGATGGAAGAACTGTTGATTCGGTCTTACCATTTAGATATTTCTCGTAGGTGATCTTTCCATCTCGAATAACTAAGAATGCATTTGTCTGTGTGGCGGCAAGAAATTCATCAAATGTAACTTTCTTTCCTTGCCACATCACTTCGATAATGGATTCAGCATCTGCAGAAACCCAAGCCGATTCATCGGATGGTGCGCCTTCGATGATGTGAAAGGGCATGAGGTCAGGGGTCTTTGAAGCAGGGGCAAGTCCGAGTTTGATGGCAGCAATCGGCTCTGGATAGCGAATCGCTTTGGTCAATCCGAAGAGGGCTAAATAGAGAACGAATACTGAAATAGCGAGGTTACGAATTATTTTGCGCACATGATTAGGGTATCGGGCGCTAGGCTTATTCCTATGGATGCACGCGAAATTGTTGAAGGGCTAGCGCTCACCGCCCGCACAGCTGCGCGTACATTGGTAGCCACTACAGGTGATCAACGTCGTCACGCCCTGCGTGCAATCGCAGATGAGATCGATGCGCGCACTGATGAAATCATTTCGGCAAATAATCTTGATATTGAGCGGGCTAAAGCAGATTCAATGCATCCCCAGATGCAAGACCGACTTCTACTGACGCGAGAAAGAATTGCAGGAATTGCCGATGGCGCTAGGCAAGTTGCGGCGTTAGAAGATCCACTTGGTCGCATCTTGAAGAAATCAACTCTTCCTAATGGCCTCGAACTCGAACAAATGAGCGTTCCATTCGGGGTTATCGGAATGGTCTATGAAGCTAGACCAAATGTAACTGTAGATGCAGCCGTGATTCTCTTGATGTCTGGAAACGCAGCCCTACTTCGCGGTTCATCGACTGCCGATGCCAGTAACAAAGTCCTTATTGATGTCATGAGATCTGCCCTGGCTAAGACTTCTATCTCACCTGATGTTATTCAACTGGTTCCGTCCGATGATCGCGCCACTGTGCAGGCACTGCTGACCGCGCGAGGAAAAGTTGATCTTGTTATTCCACGTGGCAGCGCCGCGCTCATTCGCATGGTTGTCGATGAGGCGACTGTGCCTACTATTGAAACGGGTGCCGGTGTCTGTCACGTTTACGTTGATGCGTCGGCTGATTTAGCTAAAGCGCTTCCTATTGTGATGAATTCAAAGACTCACAGACCAAGTGTCTGCAATGCTGCAGAGACGGTTCTCATTCATAGATCTGTTGCAGAGAAATTCCTACCGACCTTGTTGACCTCACTCCACGATGCTGGTGTATTGCTGCATTGCGATGGAAGCGCAGAAGCCATTGCAAAAAATCTATCCATCGATGTTACCCGCGCAACGGCTCAAAACTGGGGGACTGAGTACGGCGTCCTTGAAATGAATGTGGGCGTTGTAGATTCGCTAGAGAGCGCGATTGACCACATTGCAACCTTTGGCACTCAGCACACTGAAGCAATAGTTACTGAGGATAAAGAGAGTGCACGTAGATTTGTTGCGATGTCAGATTGTGCGGCTGTGATGGTCAACGCATCTACTCGCTTTACAGATGGTGAGCAGATGGGTTTTGGCGCTGAAATTGGAATCTCAAATCAAAAACTTCACGCCCGCGGTCCTATGGGGTTAGAGGCGATGACAACCACTACGTGGATTGTCACTGGTACCGGACAAATTCGCTCTTAAGCACTTCTTTTTATAGACTCCACTCATGAGCAGCCTGTCACGTGATGATGTCGCAAAGTTGGCAGCCCTTGCCCGAATTGAGATGAGCGAAGAAGAGCTGGTAAGTCTTGCCTCACAGTTTGGAATGATTCTTGACGCTGTTGCCCGAGTGCAAGAAGTTGATCTCGATGGAGTCGCGCCTACATCTCATCCGCAGCCTATTCGCAATGTATTTCGTGAAGATGTCGTTCATCCAAGTCTTACCCCAACGCAAGCGCTCTCTGGGGCTCCTGCACAGGAAGAACAACGATTCCGCGTTCCACAGATTCTTGGTGAAGCCGAGTGATTACACAGAGCGCAGCAGCAATGTCAGATGCCCTTGCAAAAGGTGAAGTGACATCAACAGAATTAACGCAAGCACATTTGGATCGTATTGGTGATGTCGATTCTGCAGTTAAGGCCTTTCTTCACGTTGATGCAGAGGGCGCACTTGCACAAGCTGCACGTGTAGACGCTGATCGCAGTTCTGGAAAGAAGTTGCATCCATTGGCTGGAATTCCACTAGCACTTAAAGATGTGCTGACTCAAGATGGCATCCCTACGACTGCTGGTTCAAAAATTCTGCAGGGATGGAAGCCTCAGTACGACTCAACCGTTGTCTCTAAGATTAAAGATGCTGGCATCGTCATCCTCGGTAAGACAAATATGGATGAGTTTGCAATGGGTTCATCTACAGAAAATTCAGCGTACGGTCCAACCTTTAATCCTTGGGATCTGGCTCGTACACCTGGCGGCTCAAGCGGTGGATCTGCAGCAGCAGTCAGTGCTTATGAAGCACCTCTTGCAATCGGGTCAGATACAGGTGGATCAATTAGACAACCTGCAGCGCTAACAGGAATCGTTGGAGTTCGCCCCACATATGGCGCAGTCTCTCGCTACGGACTTATTGCATATTCATCAAGCCTTGATCAGGCAGGGCCTTTTGGTCGAACCGTTTTAGATACAGCGCTCTTGCATGATGTGATGGCAGGCCATGATCCAAAAGATGCAACAAGCATCAACGGAACATTTCCAGATGTAGTTGCTGCTGCGCGAAAGTGCGACGTTAAGGGAATGAAGATTGGTGTTATCAAGCAGCTCCAGGGAGAGGGATATCAAAGTGGCGTACAGGCTCGCTTTGATGAATCACTTCAGGTTCTAGCATCACTCGGCGCGCAGATCGTAGAAGTTGATTGCCCAAGTTTTGAGTACGCACTTGCCGCCTATTACCTGATTGCACCATCTGAGTGTTCCTCTAACCTGGCTCGCTTTGACGCCATGCGTTATGGCCTTCGCGTGGGTGATAGCGATGGTGCATCTGCAGAGTCTGTAATGAATGCAACTCGCAATGCTGGTTTTGGCCATGAGGTAAAGCGTCGAATTATTTTGGGAACTTACGCACTTTCTTCAGGCTATTACGATGCTTATTACGGCAGCGCACAGAAGATTCGCACACTGATTATTCAAGATTATGCAAAAGCATTTGCCCAAGCCGATGTATTGGTCTCACCAACTGCGCCAACAACTGCATTTAAAATTGGCGAAAAATCAGATGATCCAATTGCAATGTACTTGGGTGATGTCGCAACAATCCCAGTAAACCTTGCGGGTATCTGCGGAATGAGTCTTCCTGCAGGGCTCGCTGATGAAGACAATCTTCCAGTTGGATTCCAAATCATGGCACCTGCCATGGAAGATGCTCGCCTCTACCAAGTTGGTAGTGCACTCGAAGCAGCACTTGTCTCACAATGGGGCGGACATTTGATTTCAAAGGCTCCGGCACTAGGAGGTAGCAAGTAATGGCTATTTCTTACGATGAAGTTGTCGCAAAGTACGATCCAGTATTGGGTCTAGAAGTTCACGTCGAGCTCAATACGCATTCAAAGATGTTCTGCTCATGCAGTACAACTTTTGGCGGCGAACCAAATACACAGACATGCCCTGTCTGCCTGGCACTCCCAGGTGCACTTCCAGTTGTTAACGCCACTGCAATTGAGTCAACGATCAAGATCGGTCTTGCTCTCAACTGTTCGATCGCGCCATATAGCCGCTTTGCGCGCAAGAACTACTTCTATCCAGATATGCCAAAGAACTTTCAGATTTCACAGTACGACGAACCAATCTGTTTCGATGGATTTGTCGATGTTGAGATCGATACCGATGAAGGCCCACGCCAATTCCGTATCGAAGTTGAGCGCGTGCACATGGAGGAAGACACTGGTAAATCACTTCACGTGGGTGGCGCTACCGGTCGAATCCACGGTGCGGACTATTCACTCCTTGATTACAACCGTGCTGGTATTCCTTTGGTTGAGATCGTTACAAAGATTGTTCCTGGGACGGGTAAGTACGCACCAGAAGTAGCGCGCGCGTACGTTGCTGAGCTGCGAGATGTTTTGCGTGGTCTTGGTGTCTCTGATGTGAAGATGGAGCAAGGTTCTCTCCGTTGCGATGCCAACGTCTCTCTTAAGCCAATGGGATCAGAAGTTCTTGGAACTCGCTCTGAGACAAAGAATGTGAACTCACTTCGATCAGTCGAACGTGCTATTCGCGGCGAAATGATTCGCCATGCAGAACTTCTTGACGCTGGTCAGAAGGTAAAGCAAGAGACTCGACATTTTCAAGAAGATACTGGCCTTACTCGATCTGGCCGTTCAAAGGAACAAGCCGAGGATTATCGATACTTCCCAGAGCCAGATCTAGTACCTGTTGCACCAGATGCAGCATGGATTCAAGAGCTGCGCGCAGCACTTCCTGAGCGACCATCACTTCGTCGCAAGCGTTTGAAAGAAGAGTGGAATGTTCCCGACAAAGAAATGTCAGCAATGGTTAACGCTGATGTGCTCGATATCGTTGAAGCAACTGTGTTGCTCGGCTCAGATCCAACGAAGGCTCGTTCATGGTGGCTTGGCGAGATCTCACGTATTGCCAACGATCAAGAAGTTGCGGTGACAGAACTTTCTATCACTCCGGAAGATGTCGCAGAGATCGTTGCGCTAGTCAATAAGGGCGAGCTCACAGACAAGCTTGCCCGCCAAGTAGTTGAAGGAGTTATTGCAGGGGAGGGTTCTCCTGCCGAAGTTGTTGCGAAACGCGGGATCAAAGTTGTCAACGACGATGGTGCACTTATGGCTGCAATTGAAAAAGTCTGTGCGGATCAACCTGATACAGCGCAGAAAGTTCGTGACGGACATATCCCGGCAGCTGGTGCTCTCATTGGGGCAGTCATGAAAGAGACAAAGGGCCAAGCAGATGCTGCACGCGTTCGTGAGCTTCTACTTGGCCACTTAGGTCAATAGAGCGGGGTCACCCTAGTTCGAAATTAGTGTGTAATCACGCCTTCTGTTTCAACGAGTGATTCTTTTCCGATGTTGATGAAGAAGAAGAGCACGACCGCGCCTGCAAATAAGAGCGCTGCACTTACAGTAAATGCAACGGTGTACCCATGTGTGATTCCATATGGATAGAACTTCTGCGCCATTCCAGGAAAGTCAACACCCACTTCTTTATTGGCGATGACATAGCTTGTTGCAGCAGTTGCTGCCACAGTGTTGAGTAGAGCCGTTCCGAGTGATCCACCAACTTGCTGGCTGGTATTGATCATGGCACTTGCAACTCCAGTGTCTTGGTTGCTTACACCGTGGAGCGATGTTGATGTAAGTGGGATGAAGACCAACGCCATACCCGAACTCATGATGAGTAGTGAAGGCAATACGTGCGTTAGATATGACGTTTCTGGAGTGATCATCGTCAGCATGAGCAGACCGATACCTGCAAAGACGAGACCAGGAACCATCAGTGGCTTTGGACCAAACTTTGGTAGCAACTGAGATGCAATTCCAGCGAAGACAATGATTCCGGCTGTAAATGGCAAGAATGCAAAGCCTGATTTAAGTGGTGAATAGCCGAGGATTATCTGCAAGTAGAGTCCAAGGAATAAGAACATTGAGAATAGCCCTGCACCCACGATTAGTGATCCAAGGTATGAGCCACCGCGGTTGCGCTCTGTGACAACTCGGAGCGGCATCATTGGATTAGAGACCTTAGCTTCAACGATCACGAAGAGAACGAGGAGAATGACTGCAGCTACTAAGAATGCAATAGTTGAATTGGAAGACCAACCTTTTGTTGCAGCTTCATTAAATCCGTAGGTGAGTGAGAAGAGACCGGCAGTTGCAGTAAATACACCCGGAATGTCGTAACTGTGTTCGCCTTCAGCCTTTGATTCCTTCACAGACTTAATTGCAAGGATTGCAGCCAATAGAGCGATAGGAACGTTGACGCCTAAGCACCAGCGCCATGAGAAGTATTCAGTGAGCGCGCCGCCAAGAATCAAACCAATCGCAGCACCTCCGCCTGAGATTGCACCGACAACGCCAAATGCTTTTGCACGCTCTGCGGGAACTGTAAAAGTAACGCTGATGATTGCAAGTGCTGCAGGCGCTAAGAGCGCACCGAAGACTCCTTGAAGTGCGCGAGCTGCAAATAAGAGTTCTTGATTTGAAGCAATTCCACCAAGTGCTGACACAGCGGCAAAACCGATAAGACCAACTAGGAAAATCTTCTTACGACCCATGAAGTCACCGATACGTCCACCGATGAGGAGCAGGGATCCAAATGCCAATGTGTATGCAGTAATAACCCATTGCTGATTTGCATCGGTAATCCCAAGATCTGCCTTAGCGCTTGGGATTGCAATGTTGACGATGGATGAATCCAAGACGACCATCAACTGGGCTATGGCAACAACGAACAAGGTGCGCCAGCGATTAGGGTCGAGATCTAACTGGTTTGTAGACTTTTGTGACACAAGTACTCCTCAAGAAAGTCAAAGACGGGTTGCTTTAAGGCTAGAATCATCTCATGTCGAAGATGAAGCCGCGCTCTGGTGTCGTAACTGATGGATTAGAACGTGCCCCTGCGCGTGGAATGTTACGCGCTGTTGGCATGGGTGATGAAGATTGGGTAAAACCTCAGATTGGTATTGCATCATCGTGGAATGAAATCACCCCATGCAATCTTTCACTTGATCGTTTAGCAAAAGCATCAAAGCAAGGTGTCATCGATGCAGGTGGCTTCCCGATGCAATTTGGCACCATCTCAGTCTCAGACGGTATTTCGATGGGGCACGAAGGAATGCACTTCTCACTTGTATCTCGCGAGATCATCGCCGACTCAGTTGAGACTGTTATGGAAGCCGAAAGATTAGATGGAATGGTCACCTTTGCTGGATGTGATAAATCACTTCCAGGAATGATGATGGCGGCAGCTCGTCTCGATGTTGCTGCAGTATTTGTCTACGCCGGATCAACTCTTCCCGGCCAAGTAGATGGAAAAGATGTCACCATCATTGATGCCTTTGAAGCCGTTGGTGCATGTGCGCGCGGATTAATCACTCAAGATCGAGTTGATCAAATTGAGCGCGCAATCTGTCCGGGCGAGGGTGCTTGCGGTGGAATGTATACAGCGAACACAATGGCAGCAATTGGTGAGGCGTTAGGTCTTTCGTTACCAGGATCAGCAGCGCCTCCTGCAGTTGATCGCAGACGTGATACCTATGCCATCGCATCGGGTGAGGCAGTCGTTAACCTCATTAAACTTGGAATTACAACTCGCATGATTCTCACCAAGAAGGCATTTGAGAATGCGATCACAATTTTGATGGCACTTGGTGGTTCCACAAATGCTGTGCTGCATTTATTGGCAATTGCACATGAAGCTGACGTTGAGTTATCTCTTGAAGATTTCCATCGCATCGGTTCAAAGGTCCCATTACTAGGAGATCTCAAGCCATTTGGACGATTTGTTATGTCTGATGTGGACCGAGTCGGTGGCATCCCTGTAGTCCTCAAGATTTTGCTTGATGCTGGCTATCTCCATGGAGATACGCTGACAGTTACCGGAAAGACGATGGCTGAAAACTTAGCCGATATCAATCCACCGTTGGCAGATGGAGATGTCTTGCGCGGGATCGATCGCCCACTTTCTACAGATGTCGGAATCACAATCTTGGGTGGATCTCTCACACCAGAAGGCGCTGTATGTAAAACTGCTGGAATTGGTATTACTAGATTTGAAGGTCCCGCTCGAGTATTCGAGCGCGAACTAGCTGCAATGGATGCGCTAGAAAATGGAACGATTCAAGCTGGCGATGTAGTTGTGATTCGTTACGAGGGCCCAAAGGGTGGACCTGGAATGCGCGAGATGTTAATGATCACAGGCGCAATCAAAGGTGCAGGTCTTGGAAAATCAACACTTCTTCTCACCGACGGTCGCTTCTCTGGAGGATCAACAGGTTTATGTGTTGGCCACGTTTCGCCAGAAGCAGTTGACGGCGGGCCGATTGCATTTATTAAAGATGGCGACATCGTACGAATCGATATCATCAATCGCACGCTAGATCTCTTGGTCGAGCCAGCAGAGTTAGAGGCCCGCAAAGTTGGATGGAAGCCACTGCCACATAAATACACCCGCGGCGTGCTCAATAAGTATTCAAGGCTTGTGGGAACGGCCTCTCGTGGGGCTGTCTGCGACTAACGCCTTCCCTACGGGCACTCTCATATTGTGAGATCGCTATCTCATGTCTTGACGCTTTGCCTTTGACGTTGGAGAATATGGCTATGACAACGACTCGCGCTCTCGCTTCATCAGTGGTGGTGATTCGATAGCGCGTGCCTTTTTGTCACGCGCGCCCTCAGGTCACTGAGGGTTTTTTCATTTAATGAGATTGAACGAGAGATTGAAAGGAGTACGAAGAGATGGCACATGTACCAACAGCAAACGGCGCAACAATGAATGGAGCTACTTCATTGGTGAAAAGCCTTGAAGCAGCAGGCGTAGATGTGATGTTCGGTATTCCGGGCGGTGCAATTCTTCCCGCCTACGATCCAATCTTCGACTCCACAATTCGCCACATCTTGGTTCGCCACGAGCAAGGTGCAGGCCATGCCGCAACTGGATATGCCCAAGTAACGGGTCGCGCTGGCGTCTGTATTGCAACATCTGGTCCCGGTGCAACAAACCTAGTTACGCCATTGGCCGATGCTGCAATGGATTCGGTTCCAGTGGTTGCAATTACCGGCCAGGTTCCATCACTTGCAATTGGAACAGATGCCTTTCAAGAGGCAGATATTCGCGGCATCACAATGCCATTTACAAAACATAACTTTCTTGTCACCAATCCTGACGATATCCCTCGCGTAATTGCTGAAGCTTTCCATATCGCAACCACCGGACGTCCTGGACCTGTTCTTGTCGATATTGCAAAAGATGCCTTGCAGAAAGAGACGACTTACAACTGGCCAACAAGTATCGAATTAGCCGGGTACAAGCCACAGGTGATACCAAATCAGGGTGCAATCAATGATGCAGCAGCGCTCATCGCATCATCACATAAACCTGTCTTCTATGTTGGTGGCGGTGTCATTAAGGCGAATGCTTCTCGCGAACTTTTAGAACTTGCCGAGCTTCTTGGCGCACCAGTTGTCACAACTCTAATGGCACGAGGTGCTTTCCCGGATTCACATCCATTGCATATGGGTATGCCTGGCATGCACGGAACAGTTGCCGCAGTAACCGCCCTACAAAAGGCTGATCTGCTCATTACTTTAGGTGCGCGCTTTGATGATCGCGTTACTGGAAAACTTTCTACCTTTGCCGTCAATGCCAAGGTAATTCACGCAGATATTGACCCTGCCGAAATTGGTAAGAATCGCTACGCAGATGTTCCTGTCATCGGTGATGTTCGCGAGACGATGAGAGCGCTGATTCCAGCGCTTAAGACTGCTCTTGCAAAGAACGCTGCCGATCTCACACCATGGTTAGCGTCAATGAATAAGTTACGCGCGACATATCCATTGGGATACGACCTTCCAGTCGATGGTTCACTCTCACCACAATTTGTTATCGAACGCCTAAGCCAAATCTGTGGCCCTGACACAATCTTTGCTGCCGGTGTTGGTCAACATCAGATGTGGGCATCACAATTTGTTAAGTACGAAAAGCCTCGCACCTGGCTCAACTCAGGCGGAGCGGGAACAATGGGTTATGCAGTTCCGGCTGCAATGGGTGCAAAAGTTGGCGCTCCTGATACAACAGTGTGGGCTATCGATGGCGATGGTTGTTTCCAGATGACAAATCAAGAGCTCGTTACCTGTGCACTCAATAACATCCCAGTAAAGATTGCGATTATTAATAACGAAAGCCTTGGAATGGTTCGCCAGTGGCAGACCCTCTTCTATGACAGTCGATATTCAAATACCAGCCTTGAGTCAAAGCGCGTTCCTAACTTTCCACTATTGGCTGAGGCGATGGGTTGTGTTGGTCTTGCATGTGAGCGTCCAGAAGATGTTGATGCAACAATTGAAAAGGCAATGTCAATCAATGATCAACCTGTAGTTGTTGATTTCCGAGTTCATCGTGATGCGATGGTTTGGCCGATGGTTGCTGCAGGAACTTCTAACGATGACATCATGATCGCTCGCGCTACTGCGCCCGACTGGGATTCACAGGAGCTCTAATGGCCATTCATAAGCTAGAAGTTCTCGTCGAAAACGAACCTGGAGTACTCGCACGCGTTGCCGGACTCTTTGCTCGCCGCACATACAACATTGATTCTCTAGTGGTAGGACCAACCGAGAATCCAAAGATTTCCAAGATGATCATCGAGGTAAGTGTCGAGGGTCACTCTCTAGAGCAAGTGATCGCCCAGCTGGACAAGTTAATCAATGTAATACGCATCGAAGAGGTCCTCGAAGGTGCGATCAGCAATACCAAGCACGACACTCAACCCGATTATCAGAACTAAACTAGATCTCGATAGAACAACGAAAAAGGAGAAATACCGTGGCAACGATGTATCACGAAGAGGATGCAGATCTCTCATTCATCCAGGGTCGCAAGGTCGCGATCATCGGTTACGGCTCACAAGGCCATGCACACGCGCTGAGTCTTCGTGACTCAGGCGTTGATGTTCGAGTTGGTCTTAAGGATGGTTCGCCATCTCGCGCAAAGGCGGAAGAAGCTGGCCTTCGCGTAACAAGCGTTGCTGAAGCAGTTAAGGAAGCAACAGTCATCATGATCTTGGCTCCTGATCACGTTCAGCGCCACATCTACAAAGAATCAATTGAGCCAAACCTTAAGTCAGGCGATGCGCTCTTCTTTGGTCACGGATTTAATATTCGCTTCGGTTACATCACACCTCCTGCAAATGTTGACGTATGCATGGTTGCGCCAAAGGGTCCAGGACACTTGGTTCGTCGTGAATACTCTGCAGGACGCGGAGTTCCAGTAATCGTTGCTGTTGAACAAGATTCAACAGGTAGTGCATGGCCATTGACACTTTCTTATGCAAAGGCAATCGGCGGACTTCGCGCAGGCGGAATCCTCACAACATTTACTGAGGAGTGCGAAACAGATCTCTTTGGCGAGCAATCAGTTCTTTGTGGCGGCGCATCACAACTAGTTATGTATGGCTTTGAAGTTTTGACTGAAGCTGGATATCAGCCAGAGGTTGCATACTTTGAATGTCTCCACGAACTTAAGTTGATCGTAGATTTGATGTACGAAGGTGGAATCGCAAAGCAGCGCTGGTCGGTTTCAGATACTGCTGAATTCGGCGATTACGTTTCAGGTCCACGTGTTATTGATCCTCGCGTAAAAGAGAATATGCAGGCAGTTCTTGCTGACATTCAATCAGGAGCCTTTGCAAAGCGCTTCATTGATGATCAAGAAGCAGGTGCTCCAGAATTTAAGGCACTTCGCGCAAAGGGCGAGACACACCCAATCGAGGCGGTTGGTCGCGAACTTCGCAAGATGTTCAGCTGGATGAAGAACACCAACAAGGATGATTACAAAGAAGGAAGCGCATCACGTGGCTAAACCTGTTGTTCTAATTGCAGAAGAGTTAAGCCCAGCAACGCTTGAAGCGTTAGGTCCTGATTTTGAAGTACGTAACTGCGACGGTGCTAACCGAGCTGAGCTTCTTGAAGCCCTAGGCAAAGGAGTCGATGCGGTTCTCATTCGTTCTGCAACCAAGATGGATGCTGAGGCAATCGCCGCAGCAAAGGGCTTACGTGTAATTGCTCGCGCTGGAGTTGGTTTAGATAACGTTGATATCCCTGCATCAACTGCAGCAGGTGTCATGGTTGTTAATGCTCCAACGTCAAATATCGTCTCGGCAGCAGAACTTGCCATCGCACTCTTGTTGGCATCTGCACGCTTTGTCTCACCTGCTCACGCTGCCTTACGCAACGGAAAATGGGCGCGCTCTAAGTACACAGGTGCAGAACTATTCGAGAAGACTCTCGGCATCGTTGGCTTTGGTCGCATCGGACAACTTGTTGCTCACCGCATGCAGGCATTTGGTATGAACGTGATTGCCTATGATCCATACTTGCAACCAGCACGTGCAGCTCAACTCAATGTTGAGTTAGTTGAACTTGATGAACTTTTAAAGCGTAGTGATTTCATCACTATCCACCTTCCAAAGACAAAAGAGACAGCCAATCTCATTGGTGAGGAAGCGTTGAAGAAGGTAAAGCCAGAAGTACGCATCATCAATGCTGCCCGTGGTGGAGTTCTTGATGAGACTGCGCTCTATAACGCAATTAAAGAAGGACGCGTTGCTGGTGCCGGACTTGATGTTTACGCAACAGAGCCTTGCACAGATTCACCGTTATTTGAACTCGATCAGGTTGTTGCAACACCACACCTTGGAGCATCTACAGATGAAGCTCAAGAGCGTGCCGGTATTGCAGTTGCTGTCTCAGTGCGTAAAGCGCTCGGCGGTGAACTTGTCCCTGATGCAGTTAACGTCAAGGGTGGAGCGATTCACGATGAGATTCGTCCATCACTTCCTTTGGTTGAGAAGATGGCGCAGATCGGTACAGCTTTGGCGGGAGAACTCCCTGTCAGCATGGAGATCACAGTCATGGGAGATATCTCAGGACATGATTCTTCCGTTCTAGCAATCAGTGCACTTAAAGGCGCACTTCTTGCAGCAGGTTCTGAAGATGTTACATATGTTAATGCACCAGGACTTGCAGCAGAGCGTGGCGTTACATCAAATGTGACGACAACTCCTGATAGTCCTGAATATCGAAGCATGATTTCTCTTCACCTTGCCTTAAGCAATGGAAAATCGATCAAGGTTGATGGAACGTTGATGGGAATTCGTAAAGTTGAAAAAATCATTGCAATCGATGGTTTTGATCTTGATCTTCCACCGACAGAGAACTTGCTCTTCTTGCGTTACACCGATCGCCCAGGAGTTGTTGGGGCAGTTGGTAACGCACTCGGAGCTGCCAAGATCAACATTGCAGGAATGCAAGTTGCTCGTCAGGCACAAGGTGGAAGCGCTCTTATGGCAATCACCGTCGACTCATCTGTCACCGAATCCGTTGCTGCATCTGTTGCAAAGGAAATTGGAGCAGATCTCGTTCGCTCTGTCTCCTTGGTGGGCTAATGTCGAAAAATATTAACCTTGCAGTTATTGCTGGAGACGGAATTGGTCCAGAAGTTGTTGCTCAAGGTATCCGCGTTCTAGATAAAGTTGCTGCTAAGTTCGACACAACTTTTACCAAGACTGAATACGATCTTGGTGCTGGTTATTGGCATCGCACAGGAGAAGTGCTTCCTGATTCTGTTATGGCAGAGATCGCAAAGTCTGATGTCATCTTGCTCGGAGCTGTTGGAGACCCAACTGTGCCAAGTGGAGTCCTTGAGCGCGGTCTATTGCTCAAACTTCGCTTCGCCTTCGATCACTACATCAACTTGCGTCCTGCTCGCCTGGCACAGGGAGTCACTGGACCACTAGCAACAAAAGCGCCAATTGATTTTGTTGTTGTTCGCGAAGGAACCGAAGGACCATATGTTGGCGCAGGTGGCGTACTCGCACTTGGCACTTCTAATGAAATTGCAACTGAAGAATCGCTTAACACCCGTCGTGGTGCCGAGCGTGCTATCCGTTATGCATTTGAACTTGCTACTAAGCGTGAGCGCAAGAAGCTCACATTGGTTCATAAGAACAATGTCTTGACCCGTGCCGGAAGTCTCTGGACTCGTACATTTAACGATGTCGCTAAAGAGTATCCAACGATCGCAACGGATTACTTGCATGTGGATGCGGCATCAATGTTCTTCGTTACCAACCCAGATCGCTTCGATGTTGTTGTCACCGATAACCTCTTCGGAGATATCTTGACCGATATTGCAGCAGCAATCTGCGGCGGTATCGGATTGGCAGCCTCTGGCAATATCAATCCGACAGGAGCATTCCCATCAATGTTTGAACCTGTTCATGGTTCAGCTCCCGATATCGCTGGAAAGAACTTGGCTGATCCAACTGCAACAGTGATGTCTGTTGCGATGATGCTTGATCACTTAGGGCTATCGCAGGCTGCTCGTGATGTTGAGGTAGCTGTTGCAAAAGATCTTGCTACACGCGGTTCTGCAAAGCGAAGCACAACTGAAGTGGGGGATGCGCTGCTAGCGCTGCTCTAATATGAAGATCACTCTCAATCCACAGGCAAAAGACCAAGCAACACGTGATGCACTTGTTGCAGAAGGTGGTTTCGGTAAGTACTACACCGATCACATGGTTATCTGTCAGTGGGATGAGAAGAGCGGATGGGCAGAACCAGAGCTCGTTCCTTACGGTCCAATTTCATTAGATCCTGCAACTGCTGTCTTTCACTACGGACAAGAAATCTTCGAAGGAATGAAGGCATATCGCCAACCAGATGGCGGAATTGCCCTCTTTCGCCCTGAGGCAAATGCCAAGCGTTTTGCGCGAAGTGCTGCACGTCTGGCACTTCCTGAAATGCCAGTTGAACTCTTTGTGGAAACTGTTGAGGCACTTGTTACACAAGATGCTGGTTGGGTTCCAAATAAAGTAGGCGAGTCTCTCTACATTCGCCCATTTATGATCGCAACCGAAGTAGGGCTAGGCGTTCGCCCATCTAATAAAGCAACTTACATACTTATTGCAACACCTGCCGGTGCTTACTTTGATCCATCCAAGGCAGTCTCTGTCTGGATCTCAACTGAATATGTTCGCGCCTCACAAGGTGGAACAGGAGAAGCAAAGTGCGGTGGAAATTACGCGGCCAGCCTTGTTGCTCAGAAAGCTGCAGCAAAAGAAGGTTGTGACCAAGTTGTTTGGCTTGATGCCGTTGAACGTAAATGGGTTGAAGAGATGGGCGGCATGAACCTTTACTTCGTTAAAGGCAAAGGCGCAGAGGCCACAATCTTTACTCCAAAGCTCACCGGAACTTTGTTGCCAGGAGTCACGCGCGATTCAATCTTGAGCGTTGCTGGAGATCTTGGTTATAAAGTCGAAGAAGGAATGATCAGCACCTCTGATTGGCAGGCAGGAATTGCATCCGGTGAGATCACGGAAACTTTTGCATGCGGTACAGCAGCGGTAGTTTCACCGATCGGCCAAGCAAAGAGCTCAATGGGTACTTGGGTTACTGGCGATGGTCAGCCAGGTGTGATCACTATGCAGATCCGCAACCACTTACTTGGAATTCAACACGGAAACATTGAGGATAAACACAGCTGGGTTAAGAGAGTCCTTTAATGACTATCGATGACTCCTTCCACATCTATGACACCACATTGCGTGATGGCGCACAGCAAGAGGGACTTAATCTTTCTGTCCACGATAAGTTAACAATTGCTCGCCACCTTGATGATCTTGGGGTGGGCTTTATTGAAGGTGGATGGCCAGGGGCTAATCCAAAAGACACTGATTTTTTCGCACTCGCTAAGAAAGAATTGAAACTTAAGAACGCAACATTCGTTGCCTTCGGTGCAACTCGTCGCCCCAATGTGAAGGCAGCAGATGACGTCCTACTAGGCGCTCTTCGAGATAGCGGTGCACCTGCAGTAACTCTGGTTGCAAAAGCATTTGATCGCCACGTAGATCTCGCTCTCAAGACTTCACTCGATGAAAACCTCGAGATGATCCGCGACAGCATCACCCACCTTCGCCAAGAAGGTCAGCGGGTATTTCTAGATGCGGAACACTTCTTTGATGGTTATCGCAACAATCGTGCTTACGCACTCGAGGTCGTTCGTGTTGCGGCCGAATCTGGCGCAGATGTCATCGCGCTTTGCGATACCAACGGCGGAATGTTGCCTGATGAACTTTCTCAAGTTGTTCATGATGTTCTACAAGCATCAAGTGCTCGCCTTGGAATCCACTGCCACAATGACACTGGCTGTGCGATCGCGAACTCTATGGCTGCTATCGAAGCCGGTGCCACCCACGTTCAGGGAACTCTTAACGGATATGGTGAACGCACTGGAAATGCAGATCTTGTTTCGATCATTGCCAACCTAGAACTCAAAAAAGATAAGCAGGTCTTGCCGCTCAATGCTCTGCGTGAGGCTTTCCGAATTTCTCATGCAGTTGCTGAGGTAACAAATGTTTCACCGTCTGCACGTCAGCCGTATGTAGGCGTATCTGCCTTTGCGCATAAGGCAGGGCTTCACGCCTCTGCAATCAAGGTTGATCCAAACTTGTACCAACATGAAGATCCAGCATCTGTCGGAAACGATATGCGGATGTTGGTTTCAGAGATGGCAGGGCGAGCATCGATCGAACTTAAATCTCAAGAACTCGGTGTTGACCTCGGGGGAGATCGCGATCTCATTGGTCGCGTTGTAGAACGCGTCAAAGAGATGGAATCACGCGGCTTCACATTTGAGGCAGCGGATGCATCATTCGAACTCCTTTTGCATGAAGAGCTCACAGGTAAGCGCCCAGCATTCTTTACGATCGATCACTGGCTCACAACAACAGAGCGCAGCGAAGGATCAATTGTTACAAAGGCAGAAGTAACTGTTACCGCACAGGGTAAAGAGATCACTTGCAGTGGTTCTGGAAATGGTCCAGTAAACGCATTTGATCGCGCACTTCGTGATGGTCTTAACTCGCTCTACCCAGAGCTTGCAGTTCTAGAACTTACAGATTACAAAGTACGCATCCTTGAAGGACGTCTCGGTACCGGTGCTATTACACGCGTCCTCGTTGAAACATCTGACGGCAAGGGCGAGTGGAGCACAGTAGGCGTACATGAAAACGTCATTGCAGCATCTGCCATGGCGCTAGAAGATGCGCTTACCTTCGGCTTACTGCGTCAAGGACGAAAGCCCGAGTAACCTTGAGTTATGAGTCATGAGATCGAAAAGATACGTGACGACTTTGCTTTTCATCTAGAGCGCGAACGAAACCTTTCAGTACATACGATCCGTGCCTATTTAGGTGATCTAGATAGTTTGATCGAACACTTAAAGACCCTGAAAGTCACTGATCTTGCTGAACTCTCACTTACCCATATTCGTTCATGGCTTGCTAATCAGCAGGTTAAGGGGGGAGCGCGCACCACATTGTCTCGTCGCGCAGTATCGATTCGAATCTTTACAAAGTGGGCACATAAGAAAGGTTTTCTCACCAGCGATGTTGGAATTTCTCTAGCCACACCAAAAGGTCATCGCACACTTCCAGAAGTTCTTACGGTGGCCGATGCGTCCCTTGCAATGGATGCCCTTGAAGTACGTGTAGGTGAAGAAGAGGGACCGCTGGCAGTTCGTGATTTAGCAATTTTGGAATTGCTCTATGCCACCGGCGCTCGAGTATCCGAGCTCTGCGGATTGGATTTTTCAGATATTGATTATTCGAGAAATACGATTCGAGTTTTAGGAAAAGGAAATAAAGAGCGGACGATTCCATTAGGAAATCCGGCAATGAAGGCGCTGGATTCGTGGATCAAGAGCGCACGACCACTTATCGCTTCAAATAAATCAGGTACCGCTGTTTTTCTTGGAGCCCGCGGAAAACGTATCGATCAGCGCACGGTTCGTACCGTGGTTTATGAAGCATTATCGGCGCTGGAGGGCGTTGAGCGAATGGGGCCTCACGGACTTCGCCACTCTGCCGCCACTCATCTTTTAGAAGGCGGAGCAGATCTTCGTACCGTCCAGGAAATTCTTGGCCATGCATCGCTGGCAACTACGCAGATCTACACCCATGTATCCACTGAAAGACTTCAAAAAGCCTTCAAACAGGCACATCCTCGCGCTTAGGTGCGGGGATTTTGCACCCACTTTCCTCAGGTAGAATTTCGCCCAGCAGCGATCCACAAGATCGGTGACTTCTCAGCACTTATTCATGAATTGCTTTGCAAGGAATGAAAGCCACTTCGGTCTGATCTCTTTGAGTTCAGTCGGCGTTGTAAGTGCGACGGACTTAACAAAGCGTTAAGTCATAAACCGAGCAGATTTTCTGCGAGTGCTTTTGCGCGCGCAAGGAAATCTAAAAAGGAGTGCCGTCATGGCAGGAGTAACAATGCGTGAACTCCTCGACAGTGGAGTCCATTTTGGACATCAGACACGTCGATGGAACCCAAAGATGAAGCGTTTTATTTTCACAGAACGCAATGGCATCTACATCATCGATATTCAGCAATCACTTGCTTTGATCGATCAGGCTTATGCCTTCGTAAAAGATACAGTTGCAAAGGGTGGCCACGTTCTATTCGTTGGCACAAAGAAGCAAGCACACCAGCCAATCATTGCGCAGGCTGCACGCGTTGGTATGCCAACCGTGACAGAGCGCTGGTTGGGTGGAATGCTCACCAACTTCCCAACTGTCTACAAGCGTATTCAGCGTCTTAAGGAGCTTGAAGCTCTAGAGACAGCTAACGACATGTTGCTTACAAAGAAAGAACTTCTTGTTCTTCGTCGTGAGCGCGAAAAACTTCACAAGAACCTTGACGGTATCCGTCACATGACCAAGTTGCCTTCAGCAATCTGGGTTGTCGATACCAAGAAGGAGCACCTGGCAGTTCAGGAAGCGAAGAAGCTGGGAATTCCAGTTATCGCAATCCTTGATACCAACTGTGATCCAGATGAAGTTGATTACAAGATTCCAGGTAACGATGATGCAATCCGTTCAATCGAATTGCTCACACGCGTCATTACAGATGCAATTGCAGAGGGCCTCAAGGCTCGCACAACAACATCTTCAGCTGATGTAAAGCCAGTCGAAGCAGCAACTGCAGAGACTGCAACTGCTGAACTCGAAACTGCGATTCTAGCGTCCGAACCAAAGACTGAGAATGCTGTGGCAGAGGTTCCAGGTTCAGATACTTCGACAGAAAGTGGTGGACGTTAATCGTGGCTAACTACACAGCAGATGATGTAAAGCGTCTTCGCGAAGCAACTGCAGCAGGAATGCTCGATTGCAAGAAAGCTCTCGATGAAGCAGATGGTGATTACAACAAGGCTCTAGATCTCATCCGCGTTAAGGGACTTAAGGGCGTTACAAAGCGTGAGGGTCGCCTGACATCAAATGGTCTAGTCGTTGCACGAGTTTCTGGTGACCTTGGTGTCATGCTAGAACTTAACTGCGAGACTGACTTCGTTGCAAAGGGTGAGCGTTTTATCGCACTTGGCGATGAACTCGTTGACCACTTGCAGACATCCAAGAGCGCAGATGTTGAAGCATTCCTTGCCTCAACAATGTCTAACGGAAAGTCTGTCCAGGCTGTTCTCGATGAGGGCAATGCAACAATGGGCGAGAAGATCGAAGTTCGTAACGTTGCAGTGATAGAAGGACCAGTTGGTCTCTACCTTCACAAGACAAGTCCAGATCTTCCACCACAGGTTGGCGTTCTCGTCGCACTTGCTAAGGAAGCAGCAGAAGTTGGTAAGGATGTTGCGCAGCACATTGCAGCGTTTGCACCTAAGTTTGTACATCGCGATGACGTTCCTGCAGATTTGATCGAGAACGAGCGCCGCGTTGCTGAGGCAACAGCTCGTGAGGAAGGAAAGCCAGAGGCTTCCCTTTCAAAGATCATCGAAGGTCGCGTCACCGGATTCGTCAAGGAAGTTAGCTTGCTTGAGCAGGCATTCGCTAAGGATGCCAAGAAGAGCGTTCAGCAGATCCTTGACGAGGCAGGAACCGCCGTCAAGAAGTTCCACCGATTCCGCGTAGGTCAGTAGACTTCACGCGTAAAGTTTCATAAAGCGAAAGGAGCACCTAATGCCCGGTACAAGAGG
>Ga0247843_1001697_pt1 | contig 43144 bp, 35 predicted proteins | sample LaCruzMarch2017__FD_192420 | JGI IMG/M metagenome (GOLD analysis project Ga0247843, IMG submission 192420) | Freshwater microbial communities from meromictic Lake La Cruz, Castile-La Mancha, Spain - LaCruzMarch2017_8m | ecosystem: Environmental > Aquatic > Freshwater > Lake | place: Spain...
GGAATGGTTCTGTGGGAACTCCAGGTTCTGTAGGCGATAACATCGCTTTAGGACAGGCTTTCTTTATTACCAAAACTAATGCTGGTTCATTGCCTATTAATTATACAAATGCTATTCGTGTTGACAATTCAAGCACAACATTCTACGAAACGCAACCAGAGGTAAACAACTTATTGCGTATGCAATTGGTAGGTGGTGCTGGCGCGGATGAGTTAGTAGTTTATTTTGACCCAACAGCAACCAATAACTATGATATAAATCATGACGCCATTAAGTTCTTATCTGAAACTGCTGGTATTCCAAATATCTACACAAACATTGATTCATTAAAAGTGAGTATTAATGTTTTAGAGTCTTTCAATCAGGACATGGTTATCCCAATGGGAATTGTTGCTAAAACTGCTGGAAACTACCAATTGAATGTGGTAGATATGTCAACTTTTGCTCCTTCTGCAACTGTTTACTTAGAAGACAGAAATTTAGGAACATTCACCAACTTAAGAGCTGTAAACCAATACAATGTAACCTTACCTGTTGGTGAGCATAATGGTCGTTTCTTCATCCATTTCCACCCTGCAGTGGAAGTTGCAGTAACTAACGAAACTTGTCAGCAAACTGACGGAACGGTTACTGTTACCAATCCATCTACAGAACAACAATGGAACGTAAGTTTATTAGACATTGCTGGTCAGGTAGTAGCGCAATCAACAGAAGCAAATACAGCATTTACTAACTTAAATGATGGTGGTTATACATTGAAAATTGTTGACGCAAGTGGCTACACAGTTGAGCAACCAATTTCAATTGAAGCAGGACAAGTGGTTGAGGCGAACATTGCACCAATGAACAGCAATTTCTTCTACACAACTGACCTTATTGAAGCTTCAGTATTGCAAGTAGTTACAGGAATGACTTACGAATGGTACTTAAATGGACAATTAGCCGGTACAGGAACTGAAATCGCTTTAAACGTTACAGAACCTGGTATGTACGAATTAATGTTGAAAATGAGTGGTGCAACTTGTATATTCCAAACAAGCACCAGCTTCTCAGTAACTCAGGAATCAACAGTTGGTATTACTACAGCAGAAAGCGCTTCAGGATTTATTATCTATCCAAATCCAACACGTGATATGTTGAATGTACAAATCAACCAGAAAATTGGATTTAACAAATTATCTATTTTTGATGCATCAGGCAGAATGGTACATTCAGAAATTTTAAATGGAGCACAAGGTCAACAAACAATACAAGTTAACTTAAACAACCTTGCTGCAGGTCTTTACCAGATTACTTTAGAAGGAAATCAAAAAAGAAGTACTGCTAAGTTTAGCAAAACAAAGTAAAACCAAATCAAATTAACCTAACGATTAAGGGCGCCTCAAAAGGGCGCCCTTTTTTATTTAGCAAAAATTTTTAAAATATCTTGTTTTGTGTTTTATATGTTCATACATTTGCTGTACATACATACATAATTAAAGTTCATGTCAAAATCAGTCATACACCGCTCTGAGACAAGAGGTCATACCAATCATGGTTGGTTAGATTCATATCATACTTTTAGTTTTGCACAGTATTACAATCCGGAAAGAATGCACTTTGGAGTACTACGAGTTCTAAATGATGATGTTGTTGCTGGAGGAATGGGATTTGGAACACATCCACATGATAACATGGAAATTATTTCAATTCCATTAAAAGGTGATTTGCAGCATAAAGACAGTATGGGTAATGTGCAGATTATAAGAGAAGGAGATGTGCAAGTGATGAGCGCAGGAAAAGGTATTACTCATTCAGAATACAACAAAAATGAAGATGAGCATGTAAATTTTCTGCAGATTTGGATTTACCCAAATGAGAAAAATGTAACACCCAGGTATGACCAACTCTCATTTAAAAAAGAAGAAAGGAAAAACAGATTACAACAAGTAATTTCTCCGAACAAAGATGATGAAGGTGTTTGGATTCATCAAGATGCCTGGTTTCATTTAGGAGACTTTGAAAATGGGAAATCAACAGAATATCATTTGAATAAAAAAGAGAACGGGATTTATTTGTTCCTACTAGAAGGAAGTATTCAAATAGAGGATACAATCCTTGAAAAAAGAGATGGAATGGGTATCTGGGAAACTGATATAATAACAATTAAAGCAACATCAAACAGCGAATTTCTTTTAATGGAAGTTCCAATGAATAACTAAATAAAAAGCAATAAAAATGAGCAAAACAACATGGGCATTAGACCCAACACACAGCGAATTACAGTTTAAAGTAAAACATTTAATGATTACTACTGTAACAGGTAATTTTAAGTCATTTTCTGCTACAGTTGAAACTGAAGGTGAGAATTTCGACACTGCTAAAATTGAATTTAGCGCAGAAGTAAGTTCTATTGATTCGGGTAATGAACAAAGAGACGGACACTTAAAAAGTGCTGACTTCTTTGAAGCAGAGAAGTTTTCAACAATAACTTTTGCTTCAACAAAACTTGAAAAGAAAGATGAAGAAAATTATCTACTTCATGGGGATTTAACGATCAAAGGAATTACAAAACCAATTTCAATTTCAACAGAATTTGGAGGAATAGCTAAAGATCCATGGGGAAATATTAAAGCAGGTTTCACCTTAAATGGAAAAATAAACAGAAAAGATTGGGAACTAAACTGGAATGCATCTCTAGAAGCAGGAGGTGTTTTAGTGAGCGAAGAAGTTAAAATAATTGCAGAAATTCAAGTAGTTAAACAAGCATAACAAAATAAATCACCATTTTTGAAGCCCGATAATTCGGGCTTTTTTTGTTTAATATGGAAACTAAAGCCAAAAAATTATTACAACTTACTAAAAACAAGTTCAAGCTGAATGCAGATTCAGTCCAAGCTTTTGGGATGAGTAAGTATATGAAATTCAAGTTTGTGTATTATGGAATAAAAAAACCATTAAGAGCAAAACTGCAAAAAGAGATTTTAGAAGAACTGGGAAAGCCTGACTTTGAAACAATAAAATCATTTTCTTTATTAGCATGGGAAGAACCTGAGCGAGAGCTCCAATATTTTGCAATGGATTTATTGAATGCAAATAAAAAGAAACTCCAAAAAGAAGATTTACAGCTAATTAAATTTTTAATCGAACACAAATCATGGTGGGACACAGTTGATAGTATTGCAGCACATTTAGCAGGCACATATTTTAAGTTCTATCCGAATATAAATGAGTTAAACAAATGGATTGCATCTGATAACTTTTGGTTTCAACGAAGTGCTATATTACATCAACTTAACTTTAAAAAAGAAACAAACGTTGAATTACTTTTCGACTTTTGCAGACTTAGAAAAGATGAAAAAGAGTTTTTTATTAGAAAAGCTATAGGCTGGGCACTTCGACAATATGCCAGAGTTGACTCAGAGAGGATTATTAACTTCGTTGATAACAATGAATTATCAACACTTAGCCACAATGAAGCGTTAAAAAACCTTAAATAAAGAAGAATGTTCAAAATAATGCATATTATCTTTTGGATTGTTTTTGATATTCGAGTAGTTTAGATAGTTTTGTAGCCGTTTCAAAAACTGGATGAGGAAACTACTTTTACTTCTTTTTATTTCATTACCAATAATCTCGTTTGCTCAACAGCCAATAAGAAATATTGAATCGCCTGATACAGTAAAACCTAAGCGAAGTGATTCTTTGTTGGTTGATACTACGGATTATTGGAAGGATACTTTAAACCCTATTAAGGATGATAAAATATGGAGAGATGGGGAAGTAATAAAACCGGTTAAACCAAGGCCCAAAAAGAAAAAATTCCAAATACGGTTTAGTGACAGGATAGAATATGCGTTTGTTTTAGATTACCCATTAACTACTGGCGCTGGTGTAGAAACTTCATTATTGTTTCAAAAGAAGTTAAGTGCATGGAGAGATTCTTTATTGCCACCATATTTTGGAGGAGATTCAACACAAGCGCAAAGAAGAAGGGCTAGAATTTATAGGGCAGCTAAAATATTCTTAATTGATGCTCCATTAGAAAGTGTAATAATGGCAACACAACAAGATTTCTTTGGTCACATGTCGCGCATGAGAGAGTTTGAATTGAAATCGAAATACACTATTCGACCACTCAATTTCTTAACCTTCTGGAAGCCCGTTGGATACATCTCGTTTGATGCTCCAAAAATAGAAACCGAAGCATCGAGACAACAATTAGGTCAAATTGCAAGTGCGTCCTTAGAAGCAGGTGGCATAGCCAGTGATTTATTAGCTATGCGCTGGATGCAGCGTAAAGCAGTATTTTACCATGAAGCATTACATAACTTACGGGTTCAATTAGCTGGACTTTCAGAAGTACTCACTGTATCAAAAAATCCCCAAACAGGAAAATCATCTGCGGAAGATTGGATGTATTATACAAATAGACAATATGGATTTTATAGCGAGTATGGCTATACAGCGGGAAATTTGAAAAGAGATTATGCCATTGCTACTTTCACAAATCCTAATCTTTACACCTCACTATATAGTGTGTTTTATAACTATTTAATAAATGGTTCGGATTCTATGAGTACTCCAGCTATTAAAATAGGTTATGGAAAATTTGTATTGCCATGGGTAAGATATAGTTTTACGCCTCTTGGTCCTGAGTGGGTGCCAGAACTTACTTTAACGCGTCATAGACATATTTTAAATATTTATGGAAGAATAGGTACCGGTGTGTTCACTAAGTCGTATGGAGGAGGAATTAGGTTGAATAACTTCTTAAGGAACGATTTTGTTTCCTTGAATGCACAAGTAGCTTTTTGGAATCAGCCTTATTTGTTTAAGAACTGGGTAAATCAAGAAATTTTGACCATAGGAACTGGAGGTGCTGCTACTGTAACTGGTTATTTTAAATTGACTAAAGGCTGGCATTTTCCTATTTCAGCGGTTGCCCAACTTGGTTATAAAACAAGAGGGTTTATTGAAGGTGAAGTATGGCAAGCCTCACCAATAATAAGAGTTGGATTAAGTTTCGCTTTAGATAAAGATTTCGAAGAGGATTATAACTATCCTCAATATGAAGAAATAAAAACAAAGAAAGAAAAAAAGAAAGAAGCCAACGAAGCAAAGAAAAAAGCTAAAGCTAAAGCTCCTGTTAAAACAGAACCTCGTAAAAATCCTTATATAAAATGATGGTTAACAATTACAAAGCATTTAAAAGGAAAAGCATTTACAAGCTAATTATTATAATTAGCGGAATGGGTTTTTTGTTTGCATGTAAAAAAAACATTGATCCTTTCACTTTCCCAGAAAAAGAAGTAATTGTTAAAGAATTAATAATTACTGGTATGGCTAGTGAGATGTACCAAATACGTAATTTTTGGGAAAATACTATTGGATGTGAGGTAGTTGGGGAAACATTTAATTCGTTCACCTTAAAAATTGGTTCATCTTTATTAACGTTCAAGCCAAACTATACAAATTCTAATAGACCGCAATATCACTTTGCTGTTTTGGTGCCTGCAAATCAAATAGAAAACTGTTTAAATTGGCTTAAAAACGGCGGGAAAAAGAAAGACGGAAAAGCAATACAAATATGGAGAAGTGGAGAATCAAATGCTGAGATAATTCAAAGCCCTTTGTACAATTCCTCTTCTGTATATTTTGCTGATTATGGAGGTAATATAATTGAACTTGTTGCAAGAAGAAATTTAGATAATCCTGAGATTGGAGAATTTTCTTCTGATATGTTTAAAGAAATTAATACAGTAAGTATTATTACAAAAGATGTTAGAGCTGCAAAAGATTTAATTCAAGAGGATTTGGGATACTTGCCCTTAGACAGATCAACCTCTGGATTTAAAGTTATGGGTAATGCAAATGGTTTGATTAATCTTGTAGTGCAAGACAGAATCTTACCACCCACCGAAACTGAAAAAGCATTCCCCTTTGAAATGGAATTGGTAGTTCAAAATCCAGATTCAATTGTAGTTCCTATTCCTGGATTTTTTGTTAAAATAACTACACGCCCCTAATTATTATAAGAGTTCGTTTAACTTAAGTACTTATTTCCAAGGATTCTCGGCATGCATCGTTCTAAATATTGATGCAACTTTTTCCAAAAAAACATCATTTATAAGTTCTTTCAACGCTGTTAGTCCTTCTATCTCCATTTGGTCTACTTTGTAAACTTGTTCATAAGGTCCAGCTTCAATTTTTACAAGGTACTTATCATTCATACTAAAAATGCTTATTCTTAGCTGAGGGTGAGGAATTATTTCTATAATGCGCATTATGATTATTTAAAAAAACAAAGTAAAAATATTTAACATTAACAATAACCATTTCTATATGATATTGAAGTATTAACCAAGATTTGATTTTCAAAACATATAAAGGTTGGATAAAAAAAGATGTTGAATTAGAATTTCGCTCCAATTCTTATTTGAGGTTTTAGCGATTGCCCCGGAACAAAAGGTGCCACGAAATCTACCCTGAACACATTTAAAATATTATCAATTCCAATATACAGCTCTGTAAAGTTATTATTGCCAACTGTATACAAGAAATTAGCGCCAGCTACAGTGTAAAATTTTGTTTTTCGAATAAGTGGAATTTTATTGATGAGCCATCCATAAAAATTATGCTCCACATGCGCTTCTAAATATTCTCTATTTGTGCTAAAATCGTAATAACTTAATGTTTGGAATGCAGTTAATCTGCTCCTTCCATTTCTAATTACCTCTGTATTTGGAGCATTTTGTCTAAAAAAAGTTTGATTTCCATCAAAATGTTTGTAATCAACGAATTCCATTCCTGATTTTCCAAAGAAATACCCTGCTTGCAAATCATAGCTTAAATCTCCAAACAAGCCAAGACTTAACTTATCTCCAATTCCTAACGACAGATGCTGGTAAGCAACATCGGTCCCTGCAATACCTTTGATTGCTGCTTTATAGCCTACATAAAAAGTTGGGTACTTGGAACCTTCAACAATTTTCGAGTTGGGTCTTGATTGGTATTTTTGGTCAAATACTATGGTAAAATTTGCATCAATTGTTAAGGCCTGTGTTCGATTAAAATTATTTTGAAAATTCTTATTCAACGCTCCATTCTCTAAATAAGGTCTTTTAGTTTCAGGAATAAACGCATAATTTGAATTGTTTTCTAAAGGAATTCTATCTGCATATTGCAATCTTGTTTGCATATTCAAACCATTTAACAATTCTCTTCCCCAGATTGCTTGTCCATAATTGGCCCTATACAATTTCATGTAATTTAATCTATCAATGAGCGTATAAAGTGTATTTACGAAAGGAGCAATTGGCTCTTCATTATTTATTTGATTTACAAAACTACCACCCGAAACTGACCAATATGCTCTGTGGTAATTATCATATAACCTTACTAATCTTGCTTTGTATTTAAACTGTTTATCAGAAAAACCGTGTCGCAAATTGGCATTTAAAATCCATCTTCTTTCTAAAGAATCATATTTCATATAATTGAATTTCGGATTAATTACCAAGCCTTCAACTGTGTTAAACTGCACCATTTGCGGAATACTTGAAGTGTTCCAATATTCTCTTTTAAAAGTATTTCTATGGGCATAACCACTTATCAACAAACTACTTACGCCAAATTTATTGATAACCTTGTCGACCGAATCTTTATAAACTTTGCTTTCTTTTATTACATTCAAGCTATCGTTCTTTTTGTAATTTTTCTTTTCTTCTTCGGTAAGCGTCAATGGGCGAGTTTCTACCCAATAAGGTTCAACTTTCTTTGCAGCTTGTTCCTCTACTTTAAATACCTGATTTCCAAAATACTTCTTTGGGAAAGGCTTATTTACCGTATAATTAGAGAAAACACCCACAGACATATCTGTAGCTTCGAACCCGAAAATTTGAATTCTGCTGCTCATTTTCATGTTAAATGGCATCCATGTAGTATCGTTTATGCCAACATAACTTTGAGAAAATCGTAAAGTATCAACATATTGAATTTGAGCATCTTTTGTTAAGTATAAATCCAAAGAATGTATGTTCCACGAATCTTCTACAATGTAAATATCGCCCCTGAAACAAGGGTCATTTTTACGCCTTGGTGTTAATTTTATTTTATTAATAGTTTTCCCATTTTCCATGAAGGTTCCTAGCATTTCATATTGATAATAGAACATGGCACTTTCAGCAATGGGAGAAACAAAACCACGTTCAGAATAATAATTCATGTCAACCAGATTCTTGTAGAAATTAAACAGTACATCCTCCACCCTATTCCAGCTAAAACCTTGATTTACGCCACTTACCTTGCTTGCAATCATTTCCTCTTTAATCTTATCTGGAGCTTGAAAGTTGTATTTGGCAACAGATTCACTTAAATAAATAAGTCCTAAATCAGTGCTATCGGGCATTTGTGCTTTGCTTAAAAATCCAGGAAGCTTTTTTGGGACTTTAACAAGGCGAACATTGCTTTTTAAGTAAATATCTGCAGCATAGGTTTTTATGTCGTCTAAATGCTTGCCTCGCGCTGCAATGGCTTTTTTCATTACTGCATAAGCCTGATCTTTTGCATTTGCGTTTTTCTCGAATGTTTTAAGCTGGTAATTCTCTGTTTCTAATTTCAATTGCATGTTATTTAACCTTGCATTTAAATCAATCTTTATTTCCTTGTTTTTAAAACCAAGACTTTGTACAACCAGCACTTTCCCAATTGGTTCTAATACATTCAATTGGAAGTTACCATCTTCATTACTGGTGGTTCCATTTGTTGTTCCTTTTACATACACACTTGTAAATGGTAGAATATTTCCATCGCTGTCCATAGTTTTACCGGAAACAGTAATGTATTGTTCTTTTATACCTAAAGCCTGCATTACAAAAGCAGTTCTAAATGCAGCTTCTTTCAGTGCATCATATTTTCCGGAAGAACCGCCGTGGCCTGCTTCCATGTTGATTTTCATTAACAATAAATTGGTATCGGTTTTCAATGCCCTCAATTTTGCAACATACTTAGCGGGTTCCCAATAAGCAACTTGTGAATCGTTGTAGCCGCCTGTTACTAACATTATTGGGTAATTTTTTGCTTCTACATTGTCGTAGGGAGAATAAGATTTCATGTAATCGTAAGCCTCTTTATTATTAGGATTTCCCCATTCGTCGTATTCAAATGTGGTTAAAGGAATACTTGCATCGAGCATGGTATTGATAACATCTACAAATGGAACATCGGCAACCACACATTTAAACAAATCGGGACGCATATTAGTAACTGCACCCATCAGCAAACCACCGGCACTTCCGCCTTGAATAGCTAATTTTTCCTTTGAAGTGAAATTATCGGCAATTAACTTTTCTGCACAAGCTATAAAATCGGTAAATGTATTTTTCTTTTTCATCAATTTACCATCCTCATACCAAAGTGTTCCATTGTCGTTTCCTCCTCTTATGTGAGCTGTTGCTACCACAAAACCACGGTTTAACATAACCAAAGCTGAAGAACTAAATCCTGGTAAGGAAGCTGCGCCATAAGAACCATAACCAGTTAAATAGCAAGGATTTGTTCCATTCTTCATCATTCCTTTTTTATAAGACAACGTAATGGGAACTTGAGCGCCATCAGAAGCAGTTGCATAAATCCGTTCTTGGATATAATTATCAGCATTAAAACCATTCAAAATGGTATCTTTTCTTAAAATCGTAATGCTGTCGGTAATTAAATCATAGTCGGCAGTTATTGCTGGTTCTATTTTAGATGCATAAGAATACCTGAATTTAGATTCATCCCATTCATAATTTCCTCCAACACCAGCTACACCAATATTCTTGGATGCAGGTATAATTCTTCGTTTGCCTGTTTTCATATCTAAAATAACCAATTGCGCCTGCGCATCAAATTGTTCTGCCAAAAGCAATAAATCTCCTTTTTTATAACTTACGTCGGCCAGCAAAACATCTTTTCGATGTGGAACAATTGTCTTCCAATTTTTTTTACTTGGATTTGCAATTGGAGCGAAACAAGCTTTGTAATTAAATGCACTATCCGCATCTGTTACAATTAAGAAATTTTCACCTGTATAATGCGACGCACTATATCTATGCTTAATTTTCCTAGGTTCAATTAATCTAGGAATTGCTGCAATATTTCTGGCATCTAAAACCCAGATTTCTGTGGCTAATGTTTGGGTACAGTTTATAAAAACGAAATCTTTAGAATTACTCAAATCGAGACCGATTTCAAAAGTGGCATCTTTTTCTTCCAAGATGAGCTGGTCGTATTTCACAGATGTGCCCATAACATGTTGGTAAACACGGTAAGAACGTTGGGTTTTTGCTTCGGGAATGGTGTAGTAAACAGCTTTGCTATCGCCACTCCAAACTGCATTGGTTATATCTAAAATTGTATCGGTTAAGGCGCCACCAGTGCTTAAATCTTTAAAAAACAAGCTGAATTTTCTTCCTCCATTGTAATCAACACCATAGGCTAAAGTTTTATTATCCGGACTAATCGTAAATGCACTAATTGAAAAATACTTGTATGATTCACTTACCTCATTCACATTCAAAACCAACTCTTCAGGTGCATTTAAAGTATCTTTCTTTCTAAAATAAAATGGATAATTTAAATCGGGTTCTGTTTTCGAATAATAATAATATCCATTAGACCTATTGGGCAAACTGGTAGCTTTTTCGTTACGCATTCCACGCAATTCATCAAATATTTTCTTTTGTAACAATTGATGTGGCTGCATGGTTAAATCTGCAAAGCCATTTTCTGCGTATAAATGATTAATTAACTCAGGACTTTCTTTTTTACGCAACCAGAAATAATTGTCTTGCCTGATATCTTGATGAGTAGTATCAAAATGAGGAATGATGGCTGCTTTAGGTGGAGTTAATTTTTCATCGTTTTGACTTAAAGCAATAAAAGGAAAAGCAACAAATGCAATAAAAAGGTAAATAAATCTCATATTTTAAAATTAGACGTCCTAAGAGCTATGAAAACTAATAATGTTACAGCATTCACTTAATTAAACACAATGATAACAACAATTCCATTTCATTGATAAATTAAGCTAAGTTTGAGCATTCAATTTTCGGTGTTGATGAAAAATATCTCCCAATGGTTATTAGAATATGGCGAAAGTCATCAAAATAAAACCAACAAAGCCATTCATTGGATTTGTGTTCCATTAATTCTTTGGAGCATCTTAATGGCAATAAGTGCTATTCCAAATCCATCTTTTCTACAAACACTAAACATTAATTTTCTATATATTGTTATTATGCTGGCTGTGGCATATTATGCCATGCTTTCAACAAGCTTAGCAATTGGAATGGTGATAATAATGTTTGGCATGTATGAGTTTACAATATACCTTAAAACGAATCTTGCTGTAAATATTCCAATTTTCGCTTTGGTTGTTTTTGTGCTTGCATGGATTGGTCAATTTATCGGACATAAAATTGAAGGTAAAAAACCATCGTTCATTAAAGATATTCAATTTCTGCTCATTGGTCCTATTTGGTTGCTGAGCGATATTTATAAAAAACTGAAAATTCCATTGTAACCAAAATATGGCATTTTATTAATTAACTTTGTAGGAGTTATGAAAACAACCATCACATTTTTACTTCTTTCTTTTTTATTGGTGTCTTGCAAAAAGGATAAACCAATAACACCAGCAAGCCAACTAGGAACGCTCAATATTGAGTTCGCTCCAACTATGAATGGTAATCCTTTACAATTGAACCAGCTTTTTGTGGGTCCAGACAATAAAAGGATGAGTTTAGACCTTGTAAAATTCTATTTGTCTGACTTTGAAATCTACCAAAACGGAACATTAGCCAACTCTTCAGAAATCAACCTAATAGATTTTGAAACAGCTAAAAATTCCTTTAAAATCACCTTACTAGCAGGCAATTACGATAGAATTAAGTACAAATTAGGTGTAAAAAAGTCTTTAAACGGAACAGAAAATACAGCGTTTGATGCTTCCATTTATTCCAATACTCATCCGCTTAGCGCTTACAACAATATGTATTGGAGCTGGGCCACAGGTTATATATTTACAAAACTTGAAGGCCGAATTGATACCTCTGCAACACAAGACCAGCCTGCAAATTATACCTTTTTCTACCATTGTGGCTTAGATACTTTGTTAACGCCCGGAGAATTAGATAACGTTAACTTCTCCATTACTGCAGGCAACACCACTACCCTAAAATTAACTTTTGAATACAACGATATTTTCAGAACCATTGATGTAAACAGCAGGATTAACATGATTGATGAGCCATTTACACATACTACAGATAATTATCAGGTAGCCAGTCAAATTATGGTAAATCTTAGAAATGCTATTAAAGTAAAAGACTGAAAATGCTTAAAGTGTGGGTGAGTTTTTTGTTTTTAACTGTTTTGGCAAGTTGCGCAAAAGATGCCGCTTTACCCGATGTTGATTATATAGATTTAGCCATTCCCAAAGGCTTTACGAATCCTGAAATATCAGCAGACAATAGACCTACAAAAACGAAAGTTGAATTAGGCAAGAAACTATTTTTTGACACCCGACTTTCGAAAGACAATAGCATAAGTTGCGCGAGTTGCCATAAACAAGCGTTTGCATTTGCCGACAACCAAGCCATTAGCAAAGGAATTGAAAACCGCACAGGTTTTAGAAATGCACAACCTTTGCAAAATTTAGCATGGAGCAAGTTGTTTTTTAGAGACGGCGGGGTAATTCAGTTAGATCTTGCAGCACTCAACGCCATTACTGCGCACGATGAAATGGCCAGTAACCTTAACGAAATTATTTCGAAGTTAAAGCTGGACAACTCTTACCTCCAACTTTTCAGAACAGCTTTTCAGGATACCATTACCAGTAAAGGCATTCTACAAGCCCTTGGAGCTTACCAGCGTACTTTAATTTCTGGAAATTCACGGTACGACAAGTTTGCTTTTCAAAATAATCCTACAGCATTAAACGAACAAGAAAAAAACGGAAAAGATTTATTTTTCTCCCCCAAAACCAATTGCAGTGCTTGCCATAGCAGCTTTTTATTTACCAACCAAACCTTTCAAAACAATGGCTTGTATGAACTGTATGCAGATACTGGAAGACAAAGAATAACACTTTTACCAGAAGACAGGGGTTTGTTTAAAGTGCCCAGTTTGCGCAATGTTGAATTAAGTGCGCCTTACATGCACGATGGAAGTTTTGCAAACCTTGAAGCCGTAATAGAACATTATAATGCAGGCGGCGTTAATTACCCTAACAAAAGCAGCCTCATACAACCCTTGAACCTAACAGCCAACGAAAAAAGTAGCTTAATTGCTTTCTTAAAAAGCCTTACTGATGATGAATTTATCAATAACCCACAATTCAGCCAGTAAAATTTGGATATTTGTAAAATGAAAGCGGCATTCAAGGTTTTACTTCTTTTTTTGGTTTTAGGGCTCATTGCAAGTTGCGATAAGAATAAACCAGATGAAGATGTTTATAAAACAACACCTTACGTTTTAACCATTCCTACAGGTTTTCCGCAAATGCAAATTCCTGCCGATAATCCTTTAACCAACGAAGGAGTGGCGCTGGGAAAAAAGCTGTTTTACGATAATATTCTGTCGGGCAACAATACTCAATCTTGCGGTAGTTGTCATAATCAAACGCTGGCATTTACCGACAATGGAACAAGATTTAGCACCGGCATAGATGGTATTCAGGGCATAAGAAATGCGCAAGGACTTACAAACATTGGCTTCAACCTTCATTTTTTCTGGGATGGTAGAAAATCAACACTCGAAAGCCTCATTTTGGAACCAGTTACCAATCCAATAGAAATGCATCAACCTTGGGTTTTGGCCATGTCAAAGTTAAATGCAAATCCAGAATATCCTAAGTTGTTCAAACAAGCATTTAACATCGATAAAATTGATTCAACACACATTACAAAAGCCATTGCGCAGTTTCTCAGAACCATGATTTCTTCAAATTCGCGCTTAGACAAACGCTTAAACAATACTGGAAACTTGACAAATTCAGAACTAAACGGCTTGGTAATATTTAAAACCGAAAGAGGCGATTGTTTCCATTGTCACCAAATAGATGGAAGCAGGTTGTTGACCGATAACCAGTTTCACAACAACGGTTTAGATGCCACATTTACAGATTTAGGCCGTGGGGCCATTACTGGCAATGCTTCCGACAATGGTAAATTCCTCACACCCACCTTGCGCAACATTGCACTCACAGCGCCCTACATGCACGATGGCCGTTTTCAAACCTTAGAACAAGTTATAAACCATTACAATTCAGGCGGCGTTTCCTCCCCAACAGTTGACCCATTAATGAAACACGTGGGCACAGGGCTCAACCTTACAAATCAAGAAAAAGCAGATTTGTTGGCTTTTCTGCGCACTTTTACCGACAGTACGTTTATAAACGAACCTCGTTTTAAGCAACCTTAATTTTTGGCACCTGCCGCTTCGTACCTCGCGTCACTCGGCTTTTCGCTCCAATTTTTTTGTCGTACCTCCAAAAAAGATTTCCGCTACAATCCGTGGTGCGGGCATTTTGGAAACTATAATGCCTGCGCCCAGGATGGAGGCGGCATCCTTTTTTGAGGCACGAAAAAAAGATACAGCCGACAGCCTGAAATGGCGCCCTAAAAAAAATTAAAACGAAAACGACAAACCTGCCAGCACGTTGAACCTTTGTGTTGGGAAGTCCTGATAGCGCTGGTAACGCACGTTTAGAATATTGTTGAGTTGTACAAACATTCCCAACTTTTTGGTGTAGCGGTATTCTGCACCCAAATTAATATCGGTGATTCCACCAATTTGGCGTTGTAGTGTAGTGGTTAAACCAGTTGTTGGGTCGGTGAAGAAATTCCTTGCAAACTGACGGTTAAAGGTAATCACAGCTGCATTTATCCAAATCTTATCGCGGAGGTTGTATTTTGCACCATACGACATTCTGAGAGAAGGTACATGCCAAGCTTTCAACTCTTTTGATGGTGTAAAACCCATGTAATCTACTTTGGCTATGAACCTCAGTTTTTCATTTTGCTGGTAAGTTATTTCACCATTTACCTGAAAAAGACTGGCATCGTCGTATACTACATTCATTTTGTTCCAATTGCCTTTGCTGGTGTCGTTTACAAAAAAGTATTGGTTTTCGAGCAGCACATAACTGGCTTTTACATTAAACGACATGCGCGAACTTACTGCACCGAGCAAACCAGCGTACCACCTGAATGGCGACCATGTATTTCGTAAATCTATGTTTGTGAATAAAAATGGATTTTCTTCTGTTAAATTTCGGTAAGAATTTCTTCTGAATCGGCTGTCGGTTCCAACATTTAGAATGATTATGTTTTCATAAATGTGCAAATCAAAATCGACTTCGGGCGCAAACCTGAAATTTTTATCAGGATCATTAGAAATATAAGCATTTAAACCTGCTTGTAATCGCCATTTAGCTTTCTTAAAGGTAATTTTGGGACGAAGGTTAACAATGGTTAAATTGGTAGTTCCGGAATCGTTTTGGTTTTTATAATAATCTATAGATGCAATGGCATTTAAATTATAATCTTGGTAATAAAATGAAACATCGCCTCCAGTCTTAAACCGATTTTCCTGAGTATTAAATTTATCGGTGTAATTGTAATAATTCATGTCGACTTTGTACTTGGTAGCATGCGAATCGACTGGATAATTATCAGACAGTGCAGCATCAATGTTCACCAATTGGTAACGTTGCTTTATATCGTTGCGTTCTAAACCGTATTCACTAGACCAAAGTGAGGTATCAATTGGATTGGTGTTGAAGCCATAGTAATGAATTACGTTTCTACGGTAATCTAAACCACCCGAAAGTGTTGATTTTTTGATGAATGACTTACCAAACAAGCTAAGCTGATTTTGACTAAAACCACTGTAACCAACATCTGATATTTGACCGCCCGAACTCAAGTGTTTGAGGTGAACGCCTGTTGCATATTTTTTTGAACGCAGGTTATGGTAAAACAGCTCGGCATAAGGTGTCATATACGTTCCAAAACCGCCTTTTACGTAGCCTTTGTACAATTTACTTAAAGGCTCGCCTTTTACGTTTGCTGCTTTTATGGGGTCAATTTCATAAACAGTATTCACCCGCTTACTTAACAAGTCGTATTTAATGTCGAAATCTGTTTTGCTACTGTCGTTATTGATAGGTTGCTCAAAGATTTTTTCGGCAGCCACTATTTTTGGGGTGTAATCACCCTGCACTACAACAGTGTTTTCTTTTCCTGGCTGCGCGTAAACTATTTGTGTGCTACAAATTGCAATTGCAGCAATTATCCATTTATTATTCATTTTCACCTCCTGTTTTTGGTGGATTTTCGGTAGAATTTTCTTCTTGTTTTGGCGCATCTTCAAATAAGCCATCTTCTTTTTTGTCTCCATTAAACTGAATATCAGGTTCTGGTAATTCTTGTTTAACATCTGGCTTAGTTTCATTATTCAATGCATTTAACTTGCTTTCTGCCAATTGATAGAGTTCATCTTTTTCGTGGTGATCGAGCACACTTTGTAGGGTTTGTTTCGCTTGAAAAACATTGCCCAATTGTGTGTAATTATCGGCCAATAAAATAAAGCCTTTGGTGAGCCAATAATCGTAAGCACCAGCTTCGTCTACCAAGTCGAAAATTGCTTTTTCACACTTTTTAAATTCCCCTTTTTTAAAGTAAATGCTCGCCACAAGGTATTTCGCTTCGGCACCAATTTCGCTGTTTACTTTCTTTAAGCGCTGCAATTCTTCCATAGCTTGCTCGTATTTTACTTCGGCATAATAAGCGCGGGCAATAATCATTCGGGCTTCCTGCTTTAAGTCATCGCTTACTTTATCGGCTTCAACTACTTTTTTCGCATAGTTTAAAGCATCGGAGCTATTGCCAAGCCTGTTAGAAATGCGCATAATATTGCTTCTTGCTTGCAAGGTTTGTTCTGCACTTTCTGCATTTAATTCTAATTCCTTGAAGTGCTTTAATGCTTCCTGGTAATTTTCTTTCTGGCGTTCATAAATTCCTAGAATCATATACGCCTCTGCAGTGTATTTACTTTTTGGTTTTTGAATGATTTGGTAATAGGTTTTGGCCGCTTCATCCACCATTTTCATTTTCATTTCGCAATCAGCTTTGTAACCCAAGGCATTCAAAGTAAAAAGACCATCCTGAAAATCGTTTACATAAGCACCTAATTGTGTAATTGCTTTTTCGCAATTTCCTTTTAAATAGGAAGTTTCGGCAGCTTCCCAAGCAGTGGAATCGAATTCGGCTTTGCTCAAATTTTTCAATCCTTTGTCTTGCGCTATTGCTTGGTATTCGGCCGCTTTGCCTTGTTCCAAGTAAATTCGTTTTAAACCAAGTTGCGCTTCTGAAATTTCCTGCGAACCTGGATAATTATCAACCACATCCATGTAGTGCTTTATGGCTTCTTCATCGCGATTTTGTGTATATCGAATTCCTCCCATTTGAATCATTGCTCCAGCAGCGTAGGTGCCTGAACCATGGTTTATTAATATCCCGTTGTAAGTTGCATAAGCCTCATCTAAACGACCCAGATTTTCGTAGCTTCTTCCAATTTCCCATTTCGCATCGTCAGCATATTTAGAAGCTGGGTATTCGGCAATGAGTTGTTGGTGTGTTTTTATTTGAGCTTCGGTTTTACCAGAAACACCTTGCGCTTTTCCCTTTTGAAACATGGCATAATCGGTTTCCAGTCCATGTATGGCAACGGCTTTATCGTACTGTTCTATTGCTGCAGTGTAACTCTTTTGAACAAAAAAGCAATCGCCCGACCTTAAGAATGCATCATTTGCAATGGCACTTTCACCAACACCATAATTTGCGGTAAACTTCCTGAACCAAATTAAAGCCGATGGGTAATTTTTCATTTTATAATAAGCATACCCAAGATTGTAATTTGCCCTATTGAAATGTTTCAAATCGAAGGCATTCAATGAATAGATAAAGCCTTCGTAACCTTTTACAGCATCAGCATATTTACCGGTTCTGTATGCAGCCTCCGCTTTCCAATAATTGGCATTTGCTGTCATATCCTTTTTTACAGGATATTGTAACGACAAATCGAAATGCTTCATGGCTTCGTCGTAGTTTTTGTCGTTTACCAACTCTATTCCTCTGTAATATGCTACACGCTGGTAAGCAGCTTTTAATGGCTCTGTTTTTTGCTTAATTCTATCTAAAGATGCAAGTGCTGTTTTGTAATTTCTAGTAGTGGAATAAATATTTGCCAAAAAGATATAGGCCTCATCCATCCTTTTGCTATCTGGATATTTGTTGATATAATCTTGCAATGCGCGAACAGCTTCATCATATGGGTCTGAGCCGAGTTCGTAAGCTAATTTTGCATAACTAAACAAGGCTTCTTCTTTTAAAGTAATGTCGAAATCAGGCTTTGAGGCTTCCTGATATGCATTTCTAGCTAACTTTTTATTATTAGTATTTAATTGACACCAACCTAAGTGATACCAAGCATTTTGACCTAGCACATCTTGATCGCCCGTAGCTTTTTCGAAATATGGAATGGCAGCATCTAATTGTCCGTTTTTAAAGTAAGCATACGCCAATTGATAATCATCTTCACGTGTGCGTGTTTGTGTAGATTTTTGCTCGTATTTTTCCAAATATGGAATGGCTTCTTTGTACCGGATGGTGTTGTAATAGGACTCGCCTATTAACCTTGCTATTTCAGGTCCGCGCTTGCTTTGCGTAGAATCTAAAATAGGTTGTGCGTACATGATTACTTGGTCGTATCTTTTTTGCTGGTAATAAATCTGAGAAATGTAAAAAGGAACGATTGGGCCGAAAACCTCATCATTTCCCAACTTTTTAAACTCATCTAAAGCAGCTTCAAAATTACCAGCTTGATATTGAAGATGGCCGTAATAATAGGCAGCTGTAGTAGCATAAGGAGAATCGCCAGATTTAACTGGTGCAAATTCTGCCAAGGCTAAATCATAGTCGTCTGTTTTAAAATAACAATAACCCAATTTAAAATGAAATTCCGCTTGCTCGTCTTCGGTCAACAATTCTGGCTCTACCTGTTTTAACCACTGAACAGCTTTCTTATATTTTTTATCACGAAAAAAGAACTTCCCTAATTGAAACCAGGCTTGTTTTACCAAAGGACTTTCTGGGTGCTGGTAAATAAATTGGGTTAATAAAAACTCAGCGTCTCTATGAAACAATTCTACAGCACAAATAGCTTGATAGTATTCTGTATTCTTACGTAATTCAGAATGAGGATCTGAATACAGAGCAGATGTCTTCTTAAAATCACGCTGCGCAGGACCGAATTTTTCTTTGTCGAATAATTCAAAAGCTTGACGAAGGTCATCGTCTTTATCTCGGGGAAGCGAGGATTGTTGAGCTGTTGATGCTAATGGAACCAACCAAAGCACCGTCAGGACTATTTTTCGCATGTATCTACGGTATGAAACAGTAAAATTAGTCTATGCGATTGGCGTGTGGTTTATTGAGGTTTGAATGTTTGAACAAACGGGTGTTAATGGTGAATATTGCTTTTAGAGATAATAAAAAACTTAATTAACCCCCAATCTGTGACATTAAAATCAAAAATTAACCCCCAATCTGTGACATAAAAATCAAGAATTAACCCCCACTCTGCGACATGAAAATCAAATATTAACCCCCAATCTGTGACATAAAAAACAAATATTAACCCCCAATCTGTGACAATTAAAAATGATTTTCATATATTTGTCGGATGTTTCAGAGAGATGCATATAATTCGTTGGAAAATTGGAAAAATTCCGATGGTAGAAAACCACTTTTATTAAGAGGTGCAAGGCAGGTTGGAAAAACCACTCTTGTACACGATTGGTCAAAGACATTTAAGCAATACATCTACTTGAATTTGGAGATTTTAGAAGATGTTAGCCCATTTGAGAATTTCACCAACATGGAAAACCTCCTGAAAGAGATTTTCTTTTTAAAGAAGCAGCAAATACAGCTGAAATCTGAGACCTTATTGTTTATTGATGAAATTCAAGAATCTGAACGTGCAATAGGACTTTTGCGCTATTTCTATGAGCAATATCCCGAAATACCAGTTATTGCGGCAGGAAGTTTATTAGAATCTTTATTTGACACGCATACCAGTTTTCCCGTTGGAAGGGTAGAATACATGGCTGTGAGACCCTGCTCGTTCAAAGAATTTTTAGGAGCCATTGGTGAAGAAAGGTTGCAAGAATTTTTAAAAATCGGAGCTTCGCCAAATTATGTGCACGAGGAATTGGTGAAGCATTTTCGCACATTTGCCATAATAGGTGGAATGCCTGAGATTGTAAAAAGGTATGCAGAAAAAAGAGACTTTACAGTATTAAAACCAAGATTTGATTCCTTAATACAGGGTTACTTGGATGATGTAGAAAAATATGCAAGCTCCGAAGCACAAGCACGTGTCATAAGGTATTGCATAGAAAATGTGCTATTGAACGCAGGCAAACGCATCACTTTTGAAGGATTTGGAAAAGGAAAATACCGCTCACGAGAAATAGGAGAAGCGCTGCGTGTGCTCGAAAAAGCAATGCTCATACAGTTGGTTTATCCGCAGCTAAAAAACATATTGCCCTTTGAACAAGATTCCAGAAAATCGCCCCGCCTGCAATTTTTAGATACAGGAATACTCAGTTATTATAATGGATTACAATTGAAATTATTGGGAACAAATCAGCTAGATAGTGTTTATGAAGGATTAATTGTAGAGCATTTAGTTGGTCAGGAAATACTTACCACAAGTAAAAGTATTTTGCACAAATTGCATTTTTGGGTGAGAGAAAAATCAGATACCTCGGCCGAGGTTGATTATATATTCGAAAGAAACGGAACACTTTGGCCTGTTGAAGTAAAATCGGGCGCTGTAGGTAAATTAAGGTCATTGTTCCAATACATGAAAACCGCCGAAAACCGCAAAGCCATTCGGTTTTATAATGGTCCATATTCCGAACAAACTGTTGAGATGTTTGGAGATGCACCTTTTGAATTAATTAATCTTCCTTGGTATTTAGCCGGAAGTTTAGGAAACGAATTTTGGGAATTTGATTAGAAAAAAAATCATTGCAACAAGTTATACATCACTTGTTGGCTTTTTCTTCTTTTGTTTCAGAAAGGTCCTAACAACTGGAATTGCTGTGATTACCACCAATAGAATGATAATGTAGCCTAAATAATGCTCTGCTTCTGGCCAAACTGTTCCAAGAAAATAACCAATAGTGACCAATGAACCCACCCATGCTGCCGCACCCAGAATATTTGCAAACATAAACTTAGGAAATGTCATGTTAATAGCTCCTGCAACAATAGGAGCAAATGTCCTGATTACAGGCAAAAAACGTCCTATAATCAATGTTTTGGTTCCATATTTCAGGTAAAATTCTTCAGCAGCTTTTAGGTGACTTTTCCTAAAAAAGAAACTATCTTTTCTATTATACAAAGAACTTCCCGCCCTTTTTCCAAACCAATAACCAACAATGTTACCTACAACAGCTGTCGCAAAAACGGAAGTTATAACTAAAATAAAAGGCTGGGGTAAAATTCCAGTTGCACAAAGTAAACCTGCAGTAAACAAAAGTGAATCACCAGGGAGGAAAAAACCGAAGAACAAACCATTTTCAATAAATACCACAAGCAGCAATAAAATTAAACCTCCATTTTCTATGATATACTTCGGTTGAAAAAGGCTAAAAAAATGTACAATGCTATCCCAAATTTCAGTCACTCTTTTATGGTTTTGGTTGCTGTGAATTTAAAAAATCTGTATTCTTCAATTGTAAGATATTCGTTTTCCAGAATTCGCCCCTTTCACCTACACCGTATGAAGTAAGCTTAATATTTCCTGAAGCCATCAAAGAAAGTTTAAAAAATCCAGTTTGCACATCATTCATAAATTTTGCTGGAAAAATGTACCTATCTAACTTCCTTAAATTTGCAGATGCACCGCTTACAATGAAATGATTGCCATTCTTTTCAAAATACTCCATGGCATGTTCGTGCCCAGAAGCATATACACAAGCAGGGTGTGTTTTCATAATTTCTGACACCCGTTTTCTGTATTTTTTATAGCGAGGTTGCATTACATCTTGCCTAAATAATCTGTTTAAACCCATCAAACCAAAGATTTGTAAGGGTGTATTATTCATCAAAAACCGAAAAGGTTGCCTTAAATGTGCATGCGAACCATTTGTTAAAATTGGATGATGCGCTGCAATTATTAGTAATTCATTTTTCTTTGCAGATGCTTTTACAATACTATCTAATTGATTAAAAGCCGCTTCTGATGTTTCTTTCCTGCTTTTCCCTTTTAATTTATCTACTTTATGAAATAAATCACCTTGCAACCACCATTGAGAATCGATTAAGGTTAAATTGATTCTTGGATGAATCTGCTGAGAAACGGGCCCAGGTAAACCCACATTTTTGAAATAAACACCAGCTTTAGCATTTTTTACAATGCTATTTTTTAAAAACCAATTATCTGAAATTTGTTGTTGATCTTTAACTGACCTTAATCCACCTGGAAGACCATTTCTCCAATCATGGTTTCCTGGAATAACAAAAAAGTGACCTCTGTAAGTGCTAAACAACTCAAATTGTGCAGTTAGAATTCTTTCAGAAAATTTGCTCTTTTCTGTTGATTTCCAAGAAGAATTTCCTTTTGGATAAACGTTATCACCCAAAAAAATAGTGGTACTGCCTACATCATCAAAATTTTCGAAAGCCATTAACTGGAGCGCTGACGAAGGAACAGTGTCTTTCCCTCCATCTCCAATTAAATAAACAGAATACAATACACTATCAATCTGTGCAATACAACTTGAAAAAGTAAATAAATAAAATATTGAAATAAGTAATTTCATTTTGGCAAATGTAAAGTAGTTATACAAAGTATTGCAAAACATTATTTGCTGCCTTTTATCACTATTTTTGCGCAAATCTACTCATGAAAAGAACTCCGCTCATTCAGCGTATCTTATTTATTTTAAACATGTTGGCACTTATTGCCATCTGTTTATCATATTTAAGCATGTTCGTAAGCCCTGAGTATTTTTGGATGCTTGCATTTATGGGTCTTGCACACCCTATTCTGCTAATTATCAACATACTTTTTGTTATTTATTGGTTATTCGTTCGAAAAAAAACAGCTCTTTTTTCTCTTTTTATCATCCTTATCGGTTGGGGAAAAATAGGCGATATCTATCAGATAAATTTTAATTCAGATAAAGATACTACACCAAAAGATTCTCTGCTAAAAGTAATGTCTTACAATGTGCGATTATTCGATTTGTACAACTGGACAGAAAATAAAAATACCCGAAACAACATTTTAGAGTTAATAAGAAACCAGCATTCCGACATCATCTGTTTTCAGGAATTCTTTCACGAGGACACTGGTAATTTCAACACTTTAGATACACTTAAAGAAATCCAGGAAGCCAAAAATGTGCACATAGATTATTCAGCTCATGTTAAAAATGTAAACCACTGGGGAATTGCCACTTTCACTAAATTTCCCATTGTTGACAAGGGTTTAATTCATTTTAAAGATAGTTCCGATAATATTTCCATTTTCACTGATGTGCTTTTTCATAACGACACCATCAGAATCTACAATCTGCACTTAGAATCTATCCGTTTTAGAAGAGCAGATTACGAAACACTCAAAAAAATTACTGGAAAGGAAGATGAAACAAATCTAGATGGGCCGCAACGCATCATTTCAAGAATGCGCCGAGCTTATATTAGAAGAGCAAGACAAACAAACGTAATTCGGGAGCACATTGAAGCAAGTCCTCATCCCGTAATTGTTTGTGGTGATTTTAACGATACGCCCACTTCATTCGCCTACCATCAAATTGCTAAAAACCTTGATGATTCATACCGCGAAAAAGGAAATGGCATAGGTTCAACTTATGTTGGTATGATTCCTTTTTTAAGAATCGATTATGTATTGTACGACCCAATTTATTTCGAAGCCCTAGATTTAAAAATCATAAAAAAGAAATATTCAGACCATTATCCAGTGGTTTCTACCCTGAAATTAAACGCAGCAGCCGAAAAAATAATTAATTAAAATCTGCACAAAATATTGACTCAATTGTTAGTTTTAGTTACTGTAAAATATGGGATATAAAAGTTTAGCTGATTGCGTAAATGATTTAGAAAAACACAATCATTTAATTAGAATTTCTCAAGAAGTAGATCCGCATTTAGAAATGGCGGCCATTCAACTTAGAGTATATGAAAATAATGGACCTGCAATTCTTTTTGAAAATGTAAAAGGCACAAAATTCCGCGCAGTTTCTAACCTTTTTGGCAGCATTGAAAGAAGCAAATTTATGTTTCGCGACCGTTACGAAGACATAAAAAAACTCATTGCATTAAAATCTGACCCTTTGTCAGCCCTCAAAAACCCTTTAGATAACTGGAAAATTCCATTTGTTGCTTTGGGCGCTTTACCTTTAAAGAAGTCGTTCAATAAAACGCTATTAAGTAATAAATGCAAGATTAGTGATTTGCCTTTAATTCAACACTGGCCTAAAGATGGCGGTGCATTTGTAACCTTACCTGCCGTTTACACAGAAGACATTGACAAACCTGGAATTATGAAAAGTAATCTGGGAATGTACCGCATTCAGTTAAATGGAAATAAGTACGAAAAAGATGCTGAAATAGGTCTTCACTATCAGTTGCACCGAGGCATTGGCGTGCACCAAACAAAAAGCAATGCAAAAGGAATACCGCTCAAAGTGAGCATTTTTGTGGGCGGTCCGCCAGCACATATGTTGAGCGCTGTAATGCCTTTGCCCGAAGGAATTCCAGAATTAACATTTGCAGGTGCACTCAATAACAGAAGATTCAGATATTACTACGATAAGGAAGGATTTTGCATCAATGCCGATGCAGATTTTGTAATAACTGGCGAAGTTTACCCCAACGAAAACAAACCCGAAGGTCCATTTGGAGACCATTTAGGTTACTACAGCCTGCAACACGATTTCCCGCTCATGCGCGTAAGAAATCTGTATCATAAAAAAGATGCAATTTGGCCTTTTACCGTTGTGGGCCGCCCGCCTCAGGAAGACACAAGTTTCGGTGCGCTCATTCACGACATGACAGGCCATGCCATTAAAGACGAATTACCTGGCGTACATGATGTGCATGCTGTAGATGCAGCAGGTGTGCATCCATTATTGCTGGCCATTGGCAGCGAAAGGTATACGCCATATATTCAAGAAGATCGAAGGCCTGCCGAATTACTCACCATTTCCAATCATATTTTAGGAACAGGTCAGTTGAGCCTGGCGAAATTCCTTTTCATTATTGCCAAAGAAGACAATCCTGCAATTAGCACGCACCACGAAAAAGAATTTTTTACCCATTTATTGGAGCGCATTGACTTAAAAAGAGACATTCATTTTTACACCAAAACATCTATCGATACCTTAGATTATAGTGGCGATGGACTTAACACTGGTTCTAAAGTAGTAATAGCAGCAGCTGGAAATAAGAAAAGAGAATTAGGAAAAGAAATTCCAGCCGCATTTAAACTCGGTGACAATTTCAGAAATCCTAGCATTGTATTTCCTGGAATCATTGCCATAGAAGGAAATAAATTTAATAATTACAAAAATGCGCAGACCGAAATTGCTGTTTTGAACAATTATATAGAAAACATTATTGCCGACACCTTCCCATTCATTATTATTTGCGATGATGCCAATTTTGTATCCTCAAAAATAGGAAACTGGCTCTGGGTAACCTTTACACGTGCCAATCCATCGCATGATATTTATGGCATTAACAGTTATTTCGAAAACAAACACTGGTGCACCTCAGGACCATTAATTATTGATGCCCGCATTAAACCGCACCATGCGCCCGTTTTAGAACGTGACCCAACAATCGAGAAAAAGGTAGACGAAATGGGCAAAAAAGGTGGTGTGTTACACGGTATTATTTAGATTAAGTCTTGGGGCACTTCCCGCGTTTACATTTCGTTTCTTAAAATTTCATTTCGGCGGGCCGTGTTTTCGCCCCGATGGGGCCTCAACCACTAGTGCTGTGAGGGCTTTTAAGCTGCAAACAGCTTATAAAATAGTCATGAGATTAACACTTTGAAAATCCTTATTTTCACTTTTTACTACTGTTTGTTTTATAACCTACCACATTTCTAGGCTCTTTTGGAGGATTCAGAAGTTGCTTTAATGCATTAAAAATAAGTTGAATTTCATCTTCCTGTTTGTTCGTTTTTTCGTCTTGTTGAAGTATCTTCTTCTCTAGTTGCTCCATCTTTAGTAAAACATCCTTGTGCGTCAAAAGAACTTCACGAATGCGCGTAAAAATGCGAATTATTTGTATGTTCACTTCAATTGCTGTTTCACTATTCAAAACACTCGATAACATTGCAACTCCTTGTTCTGTAAAGACATTGGGCAATTTTCTTAATCCCATCCTTTCTTTATTGGATGTCACAATTTGTGATTTCCATTCTTCTAACTCTTTTTCGGTTAACTGGAACATAAAATCAATTGGGAAACGTTTTTCATTGCGTTTAACGGCTTGATTTAACACCCTTGTTTCAACCCCGTACATTTCGGCTAAATCTCTGTCTAACATAACCTTCTTACCTCTAATATGATAGATTTTATTAATTACAGTTTCGTCTGTTATTGCTAATATTTTACTCATATAACTTTAATAAATATAATTATCAAAAATAAAAATAGCAGTGAATAATTCTTTGTTTTGAAAGAATAAAAAATTAAAGGGATTAGCATTCCATGTTGAATGGAATCGTAGTAAAATATTCCCTTGTACATTTTGCCCAAGCTATGTTTTGACGTCCAGAATACTAGAACTGCACACTATATTTCTTACTAAATGCTTGCGGTCTCGATTGAGCGGCACGTGTTGAGCATGTAACCCTGAGTTTAAACCCAGGAAAATTCAGCCGAAAGCGAGAAAAACCGCCCAAACAAAATCCTAAATTGTAGTGATTAAAGCACTTACATTGTTAACTTATTGGTAAAAAAGCAAATGCACCCTAAAAGCTATCAATAAAAAGTGTACTTTTGCCGCTCAAATAAATACATGAAACTTTTTTCTGAACTGGGGCTTAGGGCGGAGCTCCAAACTGCGATAGCCGAGATGGGCTTCGAAAATCCAACGCCAATCCAAGAACAAACAATACCACTTTTAACCGAATCTGCTACTGACTTAGTTGCTTTGGCGCAAACTGGTACAGGTAAAACTGCAGCATTTGGACTGCCTTTGTTAAATATTCTTGATGAAACTAGAAAAGCCCCTCAGGCTTTGATACTTTGTCCAACACGTGAATTGTGTATGCAAATCTCGAAAGATTTGCAAGCATATGCCAGCAAAATGCCTGGTGTTAAGATTGTACCAGTATATGGCGGTGCAGCAATATCTACTCAAATAACGCAAATAAAAAGAGGTGCACACATTATTGTTGCAACTCCGGGTCGTTTGAAAGATATGATTGATAGAAAAGCATTAAACCTTGGTGAAGTTGATACCGTTGTATTAGACGAGGCTGATGAAATGCTGAACATGGGTTTTAGAGATGATATTGATTACATACTAGCTACAACGCCTAAAGAAAAACAAACCTGGTTATTTTCTGCTACCATGCCGCCTGAAGTTGCTGCAATTTCTCGCAACTACATGGATCATCCGCAAGAAATTGCTGTTGGTAAAAAGAACGAATCGCCAACAAACATTAAGCATTTGTACTACATGGTTTCTAACCATAACAGATACAGCGCTTTAAAGAGAATTGCAGATTATCAGCCAGATATTTATGGAATTATTTTCTGTAGAACTAAGATTGAAACACAGCAAGTTGCAGAAAATTTGATTCGTGATGGTTACAATGCAGATTCTTTGCACGGCGATTTAAGTCAGGCGCAACGTGATGCAGTAATGCGTAAATTCCGCAGTAAACATTTACAAATGTTGGTTGCTACCGATGTGGCAGCACGCGGTATTGATGTTACCGACATTACGCACGTAGTACATTACAATCTTCCAGAAGACATTGAGAGCTATACGCACAGAAGCGGAAGAACTGCTCGTGCTGGTAAACATGGTATTTCTTTGGCAATTGTTACTCCTCGTGAGGTAGATAAAATTCGTCAGATAGAAAGAAAAATCGGAACGCAATTCGTTCAAACGCCTGTTCCAACTGGAATTGAAGTGTGCGAACAACAATTATTATCATTGGCTAACAAAGCGCACGATGTAGAGTTGAATCCAGATATTGAAGGTTACTTATCAGTAATTTTAGAGAAATTTGAAGATTTAAGCAAAGACGAGGTCATTAAACATTTTCTTTCACTTGAGTTTAACAGGTTCTTAGAATATTACAGAAACGCACCAGATTTGAACGAATCTGCAAGAGGCGTAAAAGCTGGCGGAGAGCGTACAAGTGGTGTTCCTATGACACGTTATTTTATTAGTGTTGGTGAATTAGATGGCGTTGATAAATCGAGCATGGTTCGTTTATTGTGCGATACTACAGGAATTCAGAATTCTAAAATTGGTAAAATTGAATTAAGAAGAAGCTTCTCTTTCTTTGAAGTTCCTGAGCAATTTAACCATATAGTAGAAACTAAGTTTGAAGACATTACTGTAAACGGTCGTGCTATCAGAATAGAAAAAACTGAAGGCGGCGGTGGCGGCGGTCGTTGGGAAAAAGACAGACCAGCAAAAAGTCATTTCCGTGAAAATTCTGGAGGTAGCGGAGGCTACAGAAAATCTTCAGGTGGTGAAGGTGGATATAGAAAACCTTCAGGTGGAGATAGAAGCAGCAGCGGAGGTGGATTTAAAGGTAAAAAACGACCTTGGTAAAATTATAATGAAACGAAAAAAGCCTCTGAAATTTCAGGGGCTTTTTTGATTTAAATGCTTCTTGTTTTCTTTTTTAATATTAGTCCCTCAGACTATACACAATTTTCTGAAAGTCAGCTTTAAATTTATCTTTATTGGCAACTGTGCTCCATGAAAGCACTTTATAGAATGATGTTTTGGTTTCAACAATTCCAACTAAATAGAAAATTTCCGTTTCAGCTTCTTTATCAAAATAGCTTGCATCAGCCTCAGCAAAATTTATCTCCCCATTTTTAGAATAAATAGGTTTAGTGATTTGTCTTTTCTTTTCATCTAATAAGAAGTCCTTGATAAAATCCTCATAAAACTCACCAATTGAAGAATAAACGATATCCACCAAGGCCATTTCTTCTTTGTTATCTTCAATTACAAAACCATACACATCCTTCACTTCACTCTTAAATTGAATTGCCGAAGAACTATTTAAGCCTGAGGTTTTTATCATATAATCTGGTAAACTGACAAAAAACTCATGACCAACTTTCAACTCTTTCATATTGGTTTGGGCATTCATTTTATTTCCAGCTATTACAATAAAGGCAAGTAGGTATAAGTATTTTTTCATTTCTTTTTTTTTAGCAATAGTAATAAAATTATTAGATAAACTTATTTCGAATTTTTATGCATTGCTTTTCTACGTGACATATCTTGATTTAGTAAATTGGCTGTTGCAGCATATAATTCAGTATATTCTAATTTAAAATTAATTAGGTCTTCAATAGAATATTTTACACATATATCCCAAAATTGATGAATATTGTCTTGGGCAAAATTTCTAAAATAGCTTTTAAAGTTAGTGGAAATAACATGTATGAATTACACTTAATTGTAAATCCACATTAGCACGGGCGATTTAGAGGCTTTCAATTTTTTGTCAATTAATAGCATCTTTGAATTTGAAATTGCTGGACAGCCCCAACCTTCAGGTGTTCCTTCAGGGTAAATCTCAGTATCTGAAACTCTCTCCCAAGAATGAAAAACAATTTGTCTAGCCAAAGCATTGCTATTGCTTTCTTCCAAACCATGCATTAAGTATTTAACTCGAATTCCCCAATCGCTATAACCACGTATTCCTATCTTATATTTCCCAAGAGATGTGCAATGGCTTCCATCTTTGTTGCTAAAACTTGGATTTTCTTTAGTAAAATCGTTATTCCAAGGGTAGTTTCCTGTACCATGGGCAACTAAAAGTGAATCTTCAATTTTAGTTGCCGAAAAATTCCAAATAAAGAAACGATTTACACCAGAATGCAAACTCATATCAATCAAAAAACAAAAATCTGAATTGTATCCCTTTCTTTTGCAAAAATCAAGGGCTTCCTTAGCCTTTAACTGCAGTTTACTTTTATTCACCGTTGGTTTGCTAGAAATTTCTGTTTCATTTTTTGCAGTTTCTAGTTTACTTGAAATAAAATTACCTTCACAACTCAAAAATAAAATAGAAGTAATTAGTATTAAATTCAATTTTAAAATAGCTTTCATTTTCATTCCGCTTTTTTATTTAATTGCAATTCCATAAATAATGTATTTCCAACTTTCTGGAAATAACCAATTAAAAAAATAACGGTCAAAATATGAAAAAAATGTCCTTTGGCTTTCATTTCTTCCAAATGCAGCTAAAAATCCATTCGTTTTAATTTGTGCGCTTTTAAATTCTTTAAGAAATTCTATCGTTTCACTTTTACTAATGTACCGCCATGAATTTCCCCATTTAATAAATTTACTTCTAAAAAAAACATGAAAAGGCGAAGCAACTAAATTCTCGGCAAACAACAATTTCCCTCCTGGTTTTAAAGCTTTATAAATTTGATTGAAAACCAATTTTTGGGCTTCCAAATTATTGTTGTAACCAATACCACCTATAATTGATTTAAATACAATAATATCAAAATGATTTTCAAAAGGAATGTTGGTTGCATCAATATCCATGTAATGAATTTGTGTTTTCAAATCATACTTCAAATGTAGCTTTTGAGCAGTTTCTTTTGTATGCTCGTAATCTGAACAAACTACTTCTTTTCCTTTTAAAGCCATCCAAAGAGAAAGGCCTCCTTCTCTACCGCCCAATTCTAAACATTTATTTACCTTCTCCCAAGGAACATTTCTTTCCCAAAAATCAAGTGCTTTTGACCAAGATTTAACATCCCATTGAATTATTTCCTTTTTAATTTCAGAGGAATTACTCACTTTAAATTATCTGATTTATCTTAGCGAAAATGAGCAATAATTAAATAGTTCAAACATTTAAATCAAATTTAATTAAAGAAAATATCTTACTAGTTTTTAATTACTTTTCTCGTAAATGTTTTCTGCGGTGTTTGAATTGTAATGTTGTAAATACCAGCACTAAGCTTTTTTACATGATCTAAATGGATGGTATTGTTTGCATGTGGATATACCGCATGTGTCTCTTCCTCTACCCTTTTGCCATTTAATTTAAATATGGAAACTTTTATTTTTTGTTCTACAGTTGAGTAAAACTCCAGCGTAACACCTTCTATGAAAGGATTTGGATAAACGTTTACAATGCTGTCAGTTTCACTTCCACTTAATTTAGATTGAGCAAGAATTTCATGTGCACGCAAAAAATCAGGAATCCCAAAACCTTTTTTTACGTCTGGTGAATCAAATTGACTGGCACTTTGTTCTATTGCTTTAAATATTTGCATTGCACTTGATTCGGGATGAGCCTGCCACAAACAAGCAGCCAATCCGCAAACTATCGGAGCCGAAAAAGAGGTCCCATTTGAAGGAGCAACAGTCCCTCCAGAACTAACAATCTGAGCTCTTTCACCCATTGCAGTAACATTTGGCTTTATTCTACCATCTGCAGAAGGACCTATTGAACTAAATGATGCGTAAGCTCCTCGGCTGTCTGTTGCACCAATAGTTAAAACACTATCGCCATCTGCGGGAGCGCCAATATGTCTCCAGGCATCATTACCAGAATTTCCAGCACTATTTACAATTAACATTCCCTTGCTTGCTGCAATGTCAGCTGCAATCGTAATACGGGTGGTTTTCCCATCTAATTGATTATAACTATGACTAGTGCTAACTTCATCAAATACAGTATATCCTAATGATGAATTTATAATATCAACACCAATACTATCAGCAAATTCAGCTGCTCTGGCCCAATTATCTTCTTCATTAATGTATTCTGTAGCTGCATTTTCTGACCTTAATAACCAGTAGTTTGCTGCCGGAGCAGTGCCAACAAAATCTCCTACTTTAAAACTTGCCATTGTTGAAAGTACAGACAAACCATGAGAGTTATCTTCAAATACTGCATTTCCACCATCCACAAAATCTCTTGTTCCCAATAATCTCCCCTCATTTCTCAATTTTTCGAAATAAGAAAATTCATTCACCCTATAAAATCCAGCGTCTAATACTGCAATTGTAATTCCCTGACCTTGAAATCCTAAAGCATGCAGTTTTTGGCCTGCCAACATTGTAATTTGTTTTTGGGCTTTTCCATAATAATTACCCTCATCTGGTCTTTCCAGTTTAGCTGCATCTTTCGCTTGAGATTCGGCTATCAGTTTTGGCAAATCATTCAAAAAATAATCTGAATTAGTAGGCTTTTTTCTTCTGCCAGTTTGTTGGCTTTGCAATACAAATGGAAGATTGCTTACTGCCAAAGCTGCCAAAGAATCTGTAGTTTGAATAGTAACTGCATTAAACCATTTACTTCTATTTACAACCTCTACTCCAGAAATAGCGGCCACTTGAACAACATAATTTGGATTTACTGGCAGGTCATTTTCAACTATTGCAATTCCTTGTTTACTTCTTCTTTCTAAGGCCTTGGGTGATAAATACTGTGAAGGATCAGAAATAGAATATGGACTTTCTACTCTGTCTCTAAACTGAATGAAATATCTTTTAGAAGTAGCAGTTGATTGGGAAAAGGCATTTGAAACTACTACAAATACTAAAACCAAATAAATAAGAAGTATTTTCATAGTTCCAGTTTATTCAACACCAAATTCTACGGCACTCATTGTTAACACAACACCTTTTTTAATTTCCGAAGTTGGAACAACATAATCAACATCTACAAATCTTTTATACACTAAGCCAACATTTACAGCAAAAACCTCCGTATTTCTATATTCTGAAATTAAATTAACAGGGTCTGTATTTACAACTGTAACAGTAGAATCAAAATTCAATGTTCCAGTCGAAAACGGCTTATGAACTTCCTGATATTCAACCTCTTGCTCACCTAAAGAATTCAATGCATTTACATTCCAGACCTTACCTGATTTCACTGGAAAATTTAGCTTTATAAACCTCACATCTTCCTCTACTTTTTCAACTTGTTTGCTTGTTTTTACTAGAGACCAAACATCTTTTATAAACCAGGAAGTAGTGTCATCTCTTTTCTTTCTTTCAATTCTGATAGCCTTTCTTCCTGAATTATCTGTGAATTCAGATTCATAATATTCTTTAATCTGAAACCTGAAAGTATCAACTGTCCCGTTAAAATCATCATAAACTATTGAATCGCAGTCGTAGAGTATATATGTACCAACTTTGTCTTGGAAATACTGTGTATAGGCAATTTCAGGAGCTATGATAGCATCTTCTTTGCAGCCAGTCATATAAATTGCACCAAAGCAAAATATTAAAAATAAGTATCCTTTTTTCATTTTATTACTTCTTGTTTTTTAATAAATCCACCACCAAGTAAATCTTCACCTTCGTAAAATACTGCAGATTGTCCTGGCGCCACTCCAGAAACAGCTTCCATAAAATCTACCTGCATTTCATTATTTGGTAAATGATTAAGTAAACTCATAGTTCCATCATGTTTATATCTAATCTTAGTCAAAGAAGGCATATCTTCTGGTAATTCAGCATACTTCTGCAGATTAACACCTCTTACCCGCATAGAAAACTTACTCAATTCTTCCTTCTCACCTAACACTACAGTATTAGTATCAGGTTGAATATCCAACACGAAAAATGGTTTACCCATAGCTATTTCCAAGCCTTTGCGCTGCCCAATCGTATAAAATGGATAACCACGATGTTTCCCAACTTTTGTTCCGTCAGAAAGCACAAAATCACCTCCATCCACTTGTGCTTCTAATTCTGGTACACGTCTTTTTAAAAACCCTCGGTAATCGTTATCGGGTACAAAGCAAATTTCATAGCTTTCGCTTTTATTCGCTAAATCTACAAAACCACTTTCAGCAGCCATATTCCGAATATCTGCTTTTCTAAATCCTCCTAATGGAAATCTTGTTCTTGCTAAGCTATCTTGGGTTAATCCCCAAAGTACGTATGATTGGTCTTTCGAATGATCTAAACCTCTTGAGATTACGTATCGTTCGTTTTCCAAACGATGCTGGGCATAATGTCCAGTAGCAATAAATTCACAATCTAATTTATCAGCCCTTTTCAAAAGTGCTTCCCATTTTATATGCGTATTACACAGTACACATGGATTAGGTGTTCTTCCTGCAATATATTCATCCACAAAATTATTGATAATGAAGTCGCCAAATTCGTTTCTAATATCTAGAATAAAATGCGGAAATCCGAATTTCACTGCTAAACCTCTTGCATCATTAATAGAATCTAGGCTGCAGCAGCCAGTTTCTTTTTTACTTCCACCAGAAGCGGCGTAATCCCATGTTTTCATGGTGATTCCAATTACTTCATATCCTTCTTCGTGCAACATCATAGCTGCAACGGAGCTATCTACTCCCCCACTCATTGCAACCAGCACTCTTCCGTTTTTACTCATTGTTTTGTCTTAATATTTCGCTTTCTGGCTTATCTAATTTTTCAAATTTCTTTATATCGGGCCTGTCTGAAATGCCATTCTTATAAATTTCCTGATCTTTCAAATTTCCGTTTTCTTCAAAGTAATACCAAATTCCATCTCGTACATCATCTTTATACTTTCCTACGAGTTTTTCTTTACCATTGTTATATAAATATGAAACCTTACCTTGCAAAAGACCTTCATTATAAGTTGCAGACATACTTAGATTGCCATCTTCATAAAATTGTTTCCATGGACCATCTTTTTTTCCTTTTTTCCAGAAAATTTCTTCAGAAATCTGACCGTTCTCATAATAAATATACCAATATCCTGATTTAATACCTTTTGAGTATGACTCGCGCGCCAAAACCTGATTTTTTTCACTGTAATATGTCCAAACACTATCCTTTTGTTTATCGAAATAATTGCCCTCCGAAATTAGTCTGCCTTTTTGGTCAAACGCCTTACATTGAGATTTTTTTCCATTTTGAGAATAAAAACAAACCATTTTTAATTCTCCCGTTTCTAGGTAATACTTAAATATTCCAGTAGGCTTATCATCTTTAAAACTACCCTCATATTTTAATTTACCATCAGGGAATTTCTTTTTCCAAAAACCTTGTTTCTTACCTTTTGCATCAATAAAATTATCTGAAGTTTGTGCATATATTATTTGAAACTGCGTTGAAAAGAGATAAAAAACAAGAAGAAAACGGATAAAAATCATATGGCACAAAATTAATAAATTAAGGTGATAAAGTTGTTACTGTTTTTTCGGGACAATATTGAACAAACCTACTATTTCCGCTTTTATCAATTGCCTCTATTTGCAGGGTATGCTCGCCTTCAGGCAAACTTTCTGGGAATTTATATTTCCATTCGTTTGAACCAGATCCAGGTTCAAGCAAAACCCATTCATCATTTAACCAAGCATTTATTTGATTTATTCCTGACAATGCATCAATAATTTTAAACTTTATAACACCTTCGGCTTTTAAAGGTAAAGTAACAATAACTGATTTCTTTCTTTTCTTCCCTTTCTTCTTTTTAACTGTGGTGACTTTTGAAACGCTTGCTATTCTTGAAATTGAAGGTGCTAATGTATCAGCCTGAATAAAAAAATCTCCAAACTCCTCAGAAAAGGAAGTCAACCAATTCCCATTTATTTCAGATGGAAGCGCTTCTTTAGTGTTTCCGCTTAACTTTACAATATTATATTTTTCCTTTGGTAAAATTGCAAAATCATTTAATCTAATTCTTATTTTAAATGCCTGATTAATTGGCGTATAAATACTTCCAACTTCGTACAAATCTGATTCTTTTGTGGGTTTTGGTCTTCTAATAAATTTTACTTTTGTTGTATCAAACAAAGATTCTTCAAAAAAAGTGACCTCAGCACCTTCAATCTTCAATACTGCTTCTTGAGAAGGAGGAATCATGTTATAATTTTCATTCATTACTGGGTTTGATGGCAAGCCCAAAAACTTTTTGCCTTTTACTTTTACAGATTGTATCGTAACATTTCCACTAATATCTGTTAATGTGTAAGTAATAGTGTAAACTCTATCCTCATTAAAATAATAATAACCATGATCTTGATGTTGCTTAAAAATTCCAATCATCTGATTTTGAGGAACAATACAGTGATGTATCGTTCTTTTCAATTTAACTTTAGAAGCATAATCAATGAAAGCATTTACATTTCTTGTCTCACAAAAAGAAAACTGATCTAATTTGCTTTTGTAAATGAGCTGGCTATCAACAGCTACTTTTATCTCGTAAATTCCTGATAAATGACTTTTCTTCTCAATTACATCACCACCTTGAAAACCAAATGATACCCATCCGCTTAAAACAGGCATTTTCACCTTGGTAGAAAGTCCTTTTTTCTTGGTCTTTTTATTCAAAACTAAGGGCAGAAATAGTTTTGTATTCAACATATTAACAGTGCCCACGTTTTCTTTAGGGTAAAATGCAACACTTCTGATAATTGGAGGAGTTATATCGCCTTGTTTAAAATTGAATTGCAAAGGATTGATTGTATTTTCGAATTTCAAGTCTCTTACTTCAAAATGCAAATGTGGAGCTGAAGAAGAACCTGAATTTCCAGACATTGCGATAAATTCACCAGACTTAACTGGAAAAAAACCTTCAGTTAGTAGTGTATCAAATTCAAACTTTCGATTTCTAATTTGTGCTGATTTAACGAAATCTTCAAGAAGTGGTGAAAAATTATCCAAGTGAGCATATACTGTAGTTATTCCTGTTGGATGATCAATATAAATCACATTTCCGTAGCCCTCAGCTGATTTACGCACCCTTGAAATATAGCCATCTGCCGCAGCAATTACTTTCTGCGACTTTCCATAAGTACTTAAATCTATACCCGAATGAAAATGATTGGGACGGATTTCTCCGTAACCTGAAACTACGCTTAAGGGCACTTCTAAAGGCGATGAGATGACAGCTTTTGAAGTAGTCTGACCTCGAACGTTACAAAAAATGAATAATAAAGCTAACTGTAAAAGGCGCATATCTAGAGCTCAACGTTTTTTTTGGCAAATTATTTAATCATTTGCCTGTTAATATAAATGAAATAAATACTTTTAAGCCCCTTAATCAACATATTGAAATTCCTAAGAAGATGTCTGAATTACAGTTAAAAACTGGAAACATAGAAGCAAAACTCAAAAAATTGATAACTTTGCACGCAGCATCAAAGGCAAAAAATGTTGCTTTAGAAGCAGAAAAACAAGAATTAACACTAAAAATTCGCCAACACGAGGAGCAAATCCGACAGTTAGATGAAGTAAATAGTGCTTTAAAACTTGCAAAGGCCTTGCAAACCGATTCGAAAGATGAAAATAATGCAGGGTTGAAAATAAAAATTAATGAAATGATCCGAGACATTGATAAATGCTTGGCTTTACTGAATAAATAATAGAATTGGATGCAAGAAGTTTCAATAGAATTGGAATTGTTTAATAGAAAATATCCTTTAAGGTTGCAGCCAGGGGAAGTTGATGCAGTTAAAAAAGCCGCCGCTTTAATCAATGAGAAAATAAAGGAATATGAAATAAACTATGGAGTAAAAGACGTTCAAGATTTGTTCGCCATGACAGCCTTGCACATAAGTACTCAACTTGTAAATTCCGAAAATCATTCATCTAATTTTTATACGCAAGTTAATTCAACACTTAATGAATTCGAGCATTTACTCGATGAAGTGTTGATAAATAAAGCAGAAGACTTCTGAAATTGTAAATTTGTTTCCGTTGTTTGCTCAAAACAAAGTAAAAATGGAAGTAATAATTTATTTAATAGTTGCATTGGCAAGCGCAGGAGGCGGTTATGCTTTTGCAACTACGGTTATCCGAAAAAATATCGAAAAGAAAAGTGAAGACCTCCTCAAAGATGCTGAAGCAAAAGCTGAAATAATGAAAAATGAACGCATGCTTCAGGCAAAAGAAAAATTCATTCAATTGAAATCTGAACACGAAAAGACTATAATTGCAAGAAATCAAGAGGTTATTGTAGGAGAAAACAGAATCAAACAAAAAGAAAGCACACTTGGCCAAAAATTAGAAGAAACCAAAAGAAAACAAACCGAGTTAGATACAATCAAGGAAAACATTACGATTCAGCTTGAATTAGTAAACAAAAAACAAGCAGAACTCGATAAAATGCACCGTGTACAAGTTGAAAAGTTAGAAGCACTTTCTAACCTTTCTGCTGAAGCTGCAAAAAATCAATTGATGGAAGCCCTCAAAAATGAGGCTAGTTCGGAAGCTGCTGCGCACATTAAAGATATAATTGAAGAATCAAGACTTACAGCTAGTAAAGAAGCTAAAAAAGTTGTTATTCAAACTATTCAGAGAGTTGCGACCGAACATGCTATTGAAAATTCAGTTTCTGTTTTCAATATAGAAAATGATGAAATAAAAGGAAGAATTATTGGGAGAGAAGGTCGAAATATCAGAGCGATAGAAGCAGCAACAGGAGTTGAAATAATTGTAGATGACACTCCGGAAGCAATTATTCTTTCTTGTTTCGACCCAATTAGAAGAGAAGTAGCACGCCTTTCATTGCACCAATTAGTTACAGATGGAAGAATTCACCCAGCTCGTGTAGAAGAGGTTGTTGCGAAAGTAAAAAAACAAATAGAAGAAGAAATTGTAGAAACAGGAAAAAGAACTTGTATTGACCTAGGCATACATGGCTTACATCCAGAATTAACAAGAATGGTTGGAAGAATGAAATACCGTTCTTCGTATGGTCAAAATTTGTTACAACATTCGCGTGAAGTAGCAAATCTGTGTGCAATTATGGCTGCCGAATTAGGATTGAATGTAAAACTTGCCAAAAGAGCTGGTCTTCTTCACGATATTGGAAAAGTTCCTGATGATGAACCGGAATTGCCACACGCAATTTTAGGGATGAAGCTGGCCGAAAAATACAAGGAAAAACCAGAAGTTATTAATGCAATCGGGGCACACCATGATGAAATTGAGATGACAAGCGTTATTTCACCGATTATTCAGGTTTGCGATGCAATTTCAGGTGCAAGACCAGGCGCAAGAAGGGAAGTTGTGGAATCGTACATTAAACGTTTGAAAGACATGGAAGCTTTGGCATTATCGTATCCTGGAGTTTCAAATACCTTCGCCATTCAAGCTGGTAGAGAGTTAAGAGTGATTGTAGAAAGTGAAAAAGTTACTGATAAAGATGCCGAAATGCTTTCATTTAATATTTCACAAAAAATACAAAATGAAATGACATATCCAGGACAAGTAAAGGTAACTGTGATTCGCGAAACGCGCTCTGTTGCGTATGCCAAATAGATAAAATTGTTATTCTAATTACATTTAGCAGTTGGAGCAGATGTTTGCATGATTAATCAATTTTTAAAAAGTCCGATTTTTGCACTTGTTTCAGCAACAACTTTTGCTCAGTTTATAAGCTTTGGATTATCAATTGTTTTAGCAAGAATTTATGGACCAGCTCAATTCGGAATACTCCAAATATTTCTTTCTTTATCTAGTTTAATAGCTGTTCCTTGTTTGCTTAAATTCGATGTAGCCTTGGTTGCGGCTGAATTAGAAAGTGATGCAGAAGATCTTTTTAAATCTGCATGGTTCTCATTAATCGCTTTTGTTATAACACTTGTATTAGTGTTAATCGTCATTTTTATTTTTACTAATTTAAAGATACCATATTATTATTGGTTACTACCTGCATCTTTATTTGGAATCGGACTTTTGCAGCTTTCTTGGATGTGGTTTGTAAGAATAGGCAATTTTAATCAAGTTTATTGGGTAAGAATTGTTGAAAGCCTAGCTATTAGTCTACCTGCAGTTTTTCTTACATCTTTTCAAGAATGGGGATTGTTAATCTCAAATACTTTTGGGCAGGCTTTAGTTGGAATTTTATTACTATCTATTTTTTTAAAAAAAAAGCCATTAAACCTGTTAAAATTTGAAAAGTTAAGATTCTTAGCTGTTTTTAAAAAATTTAGTATATACCCCAAAATAAATATTCTACAAGGTTTTAATGATATCCTTCAAGTTAGTTTGCCAATTTTATTGCTATCGCAAAGTTTTAATGCAGAAGTTGCCGGATATTATGCTCAATGTTTAAGGGTTTTACAACTTCCTGCTAGATTAATAATAACGCCTCTAGCACATGTTTTTTATAGTAACGCCGCTAAAATGTTTAGAGAAAAAAATGATCTTACTCCCTATTTATTACTTACTATAAAACGTATTGGCTTTTCTAGTTTACCTTTTATCATCCTACTTTTTTTTGCGGGCCCATTTCTTTTTAGTTTTATTTTTGGAAAGCAATGGAATGAAGCGGGTATTTATGCATCAATATTATCTCCTTGGATTTTAATGGACATTATTAGAGCTCCAATAGTTCAAGTGGCGAATTTATTCAATAAGCAAGGTTTGGTTTTTCGATTTTCTTTATTAATGAATTTCATCTTAACTTGCATCTTAATTATTCCCTTTTTTACAAAAATTTCAGCACAATCTATTCTTATTTTAATTTCAAGCACTCAATCTATTTTGATGTTTGTTTTAATCGTTATGATCATAAAAATGTGCAGGAACTATAAAGAAAAATTGATTTTATGATATATGATTGTTTTACATTTTTTAATGAACTAGAACTGCTAGAAATAAGATTAAATATTTTAAATAATTATGTAGATAAGTTTGTAATTGTTGAAAGCAACTGGACACATGCTGGAAAAACTAAAGAACTGCATTTTGAGAAAAACAAACATTTATTTGAAAAATTTCTGCCTAAAATTATTCACGTAATTGTAGAAGATAAGCCTCCAATAATTGAAAACTCTTGGACTTTTGAGCGCTTTCAAAGAAATGCAATCCTACGTGGATTAAGTAATTTAAAAAAAGAAGATAGAATAATAGTTTCTGATGTTGATGAGATACCTTCACCATCCGCAATCGATAAGTATAAAGAGGAGCATTCAATAACTATTTTTAAACAAAAAATGTTTTATTATTATCTTAACTGTATCAATTCTGGCAAGAACTCTGAAACCTACAATTGGTGTGGTTCTACTATGTGTTCATTCGAATTTTTTGAAACTCCGCAAGACTTAAGAGATATTAGTATTTCTTATTTAGGATTACAAACAGGTAATTGGAAGAGCAAAGTTGTTTTTGTTTTAAATTGGATAAATGATAAACGACTTAGAAAACATAAAATAAAGCTTGCAGAAGATGGTGGATGGCATTTCAGTTATCTCGGAGGAACTAAAAGAATTATTGAAAAACTAGAAGCTTTTGCTCATCAAGAATATAATCTTGAGAAATACAAAAATCCAACAGCAATAGAGCAGGCTATTCGAGATGGCAAAGACTTATTTGGAAGAGGATTTACTTACAGGTTTATAGAAATTGATAGTACTTTTCCAAGTTATATTATTCAAAATCAAACCAAATTTATAGAACTAATACGTTGAAATCGCTAATAATATCTAACAGTTATATCCCAAATACATGGATTGGCAGAATCTTAATATTTTTCTTGGTATTAACATTATTAAGCCCAACAATTCAACTTACAGTTACGCATGGCAGGACACCTAACACTATTACTGACTTTTTTGTAATATTATTACCTGATATAGGTGTTGTTTCTGTGTTTATGGCTTTTTTGTTATTTGTTAAAAACAAATTTTTCAAACTAATAATTACTGACTACGCTATAATTTCCTTCTTAATAATAAATCTGGTTTGGGGTGGCATTTTAAGCGATGATTTGGTTGATGCCTTAAAAAGCATACGCTTAACATACTTACCCTGCGCATTCTATTTTATTGCGAGAAGTTGGAATCCTGATAAAGAAGAAATCCAAAAAGTATTAAATGTGATTTTTCTCATATTTGTAATTCTAGCGATTGTTGGTTGGATAATTTGGCTTTTTTTTCCATCCTTGACTAAATTGTTTTATTATTATTCAGGACATCCGGTTGCAACATATTTTATAATTAGAATGACTTCAATCCTTTGGACACCAGTTCTTTTTGGAACACTCATGGCTTGGGCTTGCTATTTCTATTACTGGAAATTTTTAAATAGTAAACATTTTGATTTCTTTGCTGGTCTTTGTTTGATATTCACATTTAGCGCTTTGGTTATGAGCGTGTCAAGAGGAGCGCTTCTTTCATTTTATCTTGTTCTAATAATTCTTTTACCATTTTTCAAAAATTGGAAAAAATCAATTGCCATATTTTTAGTATTGTTTTCTTTACAAAGTTTAATTTCTTATTCATTAATTGGAAAAATAGAAATGCAAAGTTGGGTTTTCAAATCAACTACTTCGGCTGCAAAACTTCAAAACAAAGAAACAAGAGTTAATCGTTGGACACAAACAATCGAAGATTTTAAGGCAAGACCACAAGGTTATGGATTAGGAAATGCAGGGGCTGTTTCTTTTAATAATAATGATGATGAAAATGAAGCATCTCTAAGCACTGATGGCTGGTTTTTAAAGCATGCCTGCGAAACAGGGTGGATTGGATTGATTTCATTTGCATTAACTTCAATCGTTTTATTAATTAAGCTATGGAAAAACAGGTTCTATAACATTGATAAACTAGGTTTTTCTGTTCTTGGATTGTGTTTTATTGTTTTCATTCAATGTTTTGCAAGCAATGTTTTAGATTTTTACCCATACATTGCATTAATTTGGTTAATTATTGGATTATCAATTAAAGAAATAGACTTTGGTTGTGTTCTATAAATAAATATTATATTAGCATCCATGAAAACAACCAACGAAATTCTATCATCCATAAAGGAACTAAGTGAATTTGAGAGGGAAAGTCTGTTAAATGAGTTACTTTCTTATC
>Ga0247843_1001700_pt1 | contig 43100 bp, 43 predicted proteins | sample LaCruzMarch2017__FD_192420 | JGI IMG/M metagenome (GOLD analysis project Ga0247843, IMG submission 192420) | Freshwater microbial communities from meromictic Lake La Cruz, Castile-La Mancha, Spain - LaCruzMarch2017_8m | ecosystem: Environmental > Aquatic > Freshwater > Lake | place: Spain...
CTGATGATCTGCACGCTGCCTCCCGACAACGACTAGTCTAAGACTGCCTCGCTAAACTAGTCGCTGGCCCAGGAGCCCGATCCGGCCGCCAAGGGGAAGGCGTGACTGACCGGACGCGTACGTAGGAAGTCTGCGTCCGGGCTCTTTTCCAGAAGCGTGCGTACGCCCATCATGTCGTCGGTCATCGTGGGTCACCATCAGTTGGAGTCTAGTTCAGCGACCCGATCCTAACCGACGATCTGCGATGACCAGCCACCCTCAGGCGGCGACGCTCCTACACTTCGCCACGGGACACGACCAACTGGGGCGGTACAAGTTCCGGTACGGAGGAAAGGAGAATCTCCTCGCGCTTGGCGACTATCCGCGGATCAGCGTCGTAGGCGCGCGCCGGCGGCACAAGGAAGCACTTTCCCTCCTCGATCATTCTTTAAGCTAACCCGCAGCCGACCCGCGGGTGCAAACGCTATCCAGTTGACGCAAGATTTCAGCACGCGGGTCTTGCCCTGTAGGCGACATCGATAGCTTGAAGACGAGATGGGTCAGATCTTCCAAGATCTCGATCTCTTGGTTCTCTTCAGCCAGCAGTGCGACTGACTTGGTCCGAGCAACGAAGGCGGCAACGCCGGCTTGTCCATATGCGTCCAGCGCGTGAAATCGAAGTTTGCGCAGGGCTGACCAAAGCGAGGGCACGCCTGACGCTGAGTTTACAACACGCCGCTCTTTACCGACGACAGAATGGAAAGCGCGCCGACGGTCGGGCCCGAAATAGTGAGCATTGTCCACCCAGGTCGCCGCAATCGACAGCGAGACATTTGCTTGTGCACCCATAGGAGTCTTAATCCGGCTCGCGTCAGAAGACGGTCTGCGAAAGAAGTTGAGATAGCGTTGGTAATGAAGGTGAAGAGCGAATTAGGTGTATCCGAAAGACGAACGCGCTCTACAGAAGGAACGGCGACTTTCGGCGGTGTGTCACGAACGTGCCAACAGTAGAGGAGGCGCGGTGCTGTACGAGAGATGAGGACAGGTCACCCCCACAGACCGCGTACTCCCCTCGGCAATTGAAGAGAAGTCAGCGTTAAATGGACCGCAACAGGTCCATAACCAGCTGCTCAGTCTTTCGGCTCCGCCGTGCAGGGCTGGCCGTCGGGACCGATTCGGGTAGGAGTGCATGTCCTCGGCGCCGATAGTGCTGACCTCTGTTGCACCAACGTATTGCCCTCGGAGCCGCGAAGCAGATCAAACGCATCATAGGGCGCACCGTCCGCCGTGTAGGCCGCGTACGTGAGCCGATCAGCGGCGACATCGATGACCTGAAACAGCTGGGTATCCTCGGCCCAGCGATCAGCTTGCGTGCGTACGCGGTCGTTCAGCCCATACATCTTGGCGCCCGTAACCGAGACCACATAGACCGGCCCGCGCAGGGTGCGACGGTCAGCGGTCAAGGAGGGCGCGCCCGGCTGCGGTGGATCGGCCCAGCGACCGTAGCAATGGTCATGGCCTTGCAGGACGAGATCAACGCCCCGTGTTTCGAAAATCGGACGCCAACGGGCCTTCAGGGGCTCTGTATCCTGCGGGCGGGCACAGGTGAAGATCGGCTGGTGCATGAGCACGACCGTCCAGCGATCGCCGGCGTCTGCGAGCGTTTTATCGAGCCAGGCGGACTGACTCTCGATCGCGCCGAGATCGATTGCCGCCGTGCCATCGAGAACGACGAAACGGACGCCCTGGTAGTCGACGAAATATGTCGTCGCCGACGCGCGCTCTGCGCCGTTGCCGGGCAGGGCGAACTGCAAGGGCCAGTGCGGCGCAAGCTTGCGGCCCTCAGTCCCGTCCGCGTTGACGACATCCACATATTCGTGATTGCCAGGCGCTGGGATCTGCGGGGTCATTGCGAAATGGAAACCGCCCGACGCGGTCCATTCGCCCCACTCGTCATCGTGGCTCATATCGTCGCGCGATGCGACAAGGTCGCCTGCATGGACTGCGAGAGCGGCCCCGCCGCTGCGGGCGAAAGCCTGGCGTATCGTGCGCGACCCCCGATCGAGGATGCTGTTCTGCGTATCGCCGAAGTAGATGAAGCGGAAAGGCTTGGCTTCTGCCGAGGCGGTGCGGAAAGGAATCCACTCGCTCCACCCGTCGGCGCCGCGCACGCGATAGACGTACGCCGTGTCGGGGTCGAGGCCTTCAAAGCGCACCTGGTGATACAGGGCGTCGCCGTTCTCGGTGACGATCTGACTGCTCACGCCGGTGACCGCCCGCGCCGTGGGGGCCAACGTCGGACCCGCCAACGCCCTTGCAAGTTCGCCCGTCGCGGTCCGTTGTCGCGCATCCGTCCGGAAAGCGACCGCCATTTGACGCGCGGGATCGGCGCCGGGGGTAAGAAGGATGCGGTCTGGAATGCCGGTTGCGCGATAGGGAAGGCCCGGCGCACGCGGACCTTCGGGCGTGACGGGTGTTGATGACGATGTCGCCGCGCACCCGCCCACGAGAGCCATGGAGAGGAGCACGAGTGCAGCGCATCGGAGCATAGTGATTACCTTCGCGACAACTCAGGCGGGAGATTGATCTCTGCGGCGCCGGATCACGTCGTGCAATGCGCGCGCAATTGGCTGTCGCAAACGTGACCAGACTGTCTTGCAGACGAAGATGCAAGTGTCGGGTGCAGGGAAATCCCCTGCACCCGAACCCGCCGATGAAACCGGATCAGAAGCGCGCGCGCACGCCGAGCTTGCCGGTCCAGGAGTACTCTTCGTATTGCAGCAGACGGTTCGCGCCAGCCGGGCTGGTCTGATAGGCGACGTAAGGCTCGTCGCCCAGGTTAACGAACTCCGTGTAGATCTGAATCCGATCCGACACGTCGTACTTGGCGGTCACATCGAACTGAATGTGTTCCTCGATCAACCGATCTTCGCCGGCGCCGCCGCCAAGCTCGTCAAGATACCCGTCGCGATACGAGACAGCAAAGCGCAGATCGATCGGCCCGCGATCATAGCCGATCGTGAGATTGTAGGTGTGCTCCGAAGAAGCAGGCAATGGAATCGAGCGACCAAACACTTCGCCTTCAGCGTCCGTGTAAGTGTAGTTGCCGCTCACCACGAGGCCGCCCAGCAGTCCTGGAAGGAAGTCGAGCGCCTGCGAGTAGCCGACTTCGACGCCAAACACGGTGGCTTCTTCGCCGTTGACCGGGATCACCGCCTCATCGTAGGCGACGCCGTTGAACGTGCCGCCGAAGGGATCGTCAGCGCCGCCGTCAACCGCGAGATCGACGATGAAGTTGTCGATCTTCTTGTAAAAGAGACCAGCCTGCAGCACGGCGTTGCGGCCGAAATACCACTCCGCGGTGGCGTCGTAGTTCCAGGCTTCGTAGGGCTCGAGACCCGGATTGCCGAACTCGCCTTCACGATCGCCGCCGTCATTCTGTTCCACGAGAAAACGCGGGGCGATCTGGCCGGGGCGCGGCCGCAGCACGCTGCGGTAAACGCCCGCGCGCAGAACGACGTCGTCCGTCGGCTCCAACCTCACGTTCAGGCTGGGTAGCCAGTTGGTGTAATCGCGCTTAAAGCCCGTCGGCGTCACGAAGACGCGGTCTCCGTCATCCACCACAAGTGAGCCCGCGCCCGCATAGACGCCGCCATCTTCGACCAGTTCGACAAGGTTGCCCTTCACCGTTTGGTCGGTGCGCTCGACCCGAAGGCCGCCCACAACGCGCACAGGCCCGCGCTTGAACCGTCCCATCAGGTAGGCGGCGGTGATGTCTTCGCTGACCGAATAGTCAGAAACGAGCGAGTCGAATTCCGAGTCCACGACGGCCCGCTCGAAGTCAGCGAAGTTGGCGTTGAAGAAGGGTCGGAACGATGTTTGGGACGGAATGGGCGAGATGTTCGCGAGGCCGTAGCTCTGTGCGCCGGTGAAGTCAGCGAGCGTAAGCGTGTCATCTTCATAAAAATCTACGTCGGCGTTGTAGCTCTTCTCGCGCATGCGTTCACGCGCGCCGAACTGGACTTCGAAGGCGCCGCCGCCGGGGAGAACGAACTCCCGGGTGATGTCGAACCGGAACGCAAACTCTTCGTCCTGCGCGTCACTGATGGACGTCACTTCAACGTCGTTCAGTTCGTACGCGGCCGCATCAAAAAAGGTCGCGGCGCCAGTCGTGATGTTGTAGGAAGGGATGCCTGACCTGCCGAAGTTGAAGGTGACGCCAAGATCGCCGGGATCCTCGAAGTCGCGACGGAAGCTGATCGGATCGAGCGAGCCGCGCTCTTGTTCTTCAGCAAAGGACCACGAGGCTTCCGCGCTGAGTTTCCAGCCATTGCTTTCGGTGACGCCGCCGAACACCAACGACGAAATCGTCTGGTCTTCCTTGCGATCCTTCATGTCGCGCTCAACGCGAATCTGGCCGTCGTTTGTCGAGAAGGAAGCAGAGTTTGCGCTGCCTGCGGCGGGCGCCTCATCCATTTCGAAAATCAGACGTCCGCGAAACTCCTGGTCCTCGAACACGCTGTGCAGACCGCGCGCAAAGAGCGTCGTGTTGTTGTCTACGCGGTAGTCGAGGGAAAGCGAGCCGCCAGTGCGGGTCCGTTCCACATCGTAGTCGCGGTACTGGACTTCCTCGGCGTATGCGATTCCGCCATCCTCGTCCCAGCCATCGACTTCGACGTTGTCAGTGGAGAAGACGCGATTGGTGTAAGAGATGCCGCCAGCGATCCCGAGGTTGCCGAAGGCGCGCGAGAAATCGACGCTGTAGCGTGGCGACCACTCGCCGTTGAGATCGTTGTAGCTGCCTTCTGCGCGGACGGCGAGCAGCGGTTCGACGCGGTCAAAGCCGCGCGTGGTCTTGATGTTGATGGAGCCGCCCAGACTGTCGGCGTCCATGTCAGGCGTCAGCGACTTCTGGATTTCGATCGATTCAATGAGGTCAGATGGAATGACGTCCAGCGCAACCGACCGCACGTCGGACTCCGGCGCAGTAACGCGCACGCCGTTGATGGATGCGGCGTTTAGGTCCGGGCTGAGGCCCCGCACGGCCACGAACCGACCTTCGCCCTGGTCGTTCAGGACGTTGACGCCCGGCGCCCGGCGAACGGACTCTGCGACGTTCTGGTCGGGAAAGTTGCCGATGCTGTCGCGCGTCAAAACTGAGGCGACGGTGTCTGCGGCGCGCTGGCGGGAGATGCTGCTGGCGAGAGATGCGCGCTGGCCGATCACCAGGATTTCATCTTCCTCACCAAACGCGTTCAGCGCCACAGCGACCTCCACCGCGCCGGTTTCCGGGACCACCACGCTTTGCGAGAAGGGCTCGGCGGCGGCGTAGTTGACCCGCAGCGTGTAGGTGCCGGCCGGTACGTTCGCAAAGCGGAACCTGCCTTCCCCGTCGGAGCCCGTGGAGCGTTGCAGCTCAACGATTTCTACGTCGGCGCCTTCCAGCGACCCGATGCTGGCCTCGTCAGTAACGCGCCCGACGATATCGCCTGCGAACGCGACCGATGAAAATCCGAGGGCCGCGAAAGCCGTCGAAATAAAAACTGTAGAACGCAAGTGCGTCCCCGAACGATTGCTCATCCCCGAACTCCAAAATCTGGATAATGATCCCATTGGGCGGGATAGGGGCGCAAAACGACTTGCAGATGAAGTTTCGACTAAAAATTTATGACATTCTCTTATCGCCCACGGCGCAGGAATTCGCCAAGGTTGAGCGTCGCCGCAAATGTCATGGGATGGAAGCCGCCGGCGCCTATGGCTCGACTTGAGGCCGGAGCAAGTCGTTCATCTCAGTCATTCTTGCCCCGTGATCGCCGCTTTACACAGGGGTGGTGCTGCGGTCCGTGGAGTGTCGGACTGCATATCAGCGCACCGGCGGACCGTTCTGGAATGCGTCCCAACGCGTGTCGCGCCAGTCCGGCTGGGGGCGCTCTGCTGCGACTTCGAAAACCAACGATTGCCGCGCCACCTTTCCATCATCGCGCACCGTGACCTCCGCCACGTATGCGCCAGGCTGGAGGTTTGCCGGCAAAGCGTAGCGCCAGAGGCGAGGGGAGCGGTCGGCTACCGAGCCGGTGGGTTGCGGCGGACGCGGGCCGGTCGCCACGCGGGAGCCCCCGACGAAGCCCTGCGCGCGCGCATTGCCGGAACGGCTCTGAAGCGCTGTACGTCCTACAGAGAGCTGACGCATCGCAGCCCACGGATCGGAGTACTCGGCGCCCGATAGCGAGGTCTCGCCGCGCGCCGTTTGCGTACGCTGCATGGCGACGGGCGCGCCGCCATTGAGGGCGACGGTGACTTCCGTTCCGGTGGCTCCGGCCCAGACATTGGCGGTGAGCGAGACGCCGCCCGCTAGATCGGCTGGCGTGAGCAACTTCACATCCGGCAGGTCATTAATCGAGCGCGGCGGCACGGGATCGCGCGTCGCGGCGGGCTCAGCGCGCCAGGCGTCGATGGCATTGAACCACGCGCGGAAGCCCGGCGTGTTAAGCGAAAGCGACATGGCGCTGTCCCGCGCCGGTCCAAGCGGCACGAAGTCGAGATCGTAGTTCGGACCGGAGACGCTGAAGACGACATAGCCGCGTGGTTCGCCGAGGCGACCGAGCGACATCGGCACGCCGTCATAGCCGAAATCGCCATTCCACCAGCTTCCGGACGTCGCGCCTGCGATAACGTGCGGAAACGGCAGCGCGCCCACGCCCACCGTCTCGCGCCAGCCCGCGAAGTGATCGCCCGGCCGGAAAACCTCAAGCGTGTGGGTGTGACCCGCGAAGGAAATCGCCGGGCGGTCTCCGATCAGTTTGTGAATCTCGGCGAGATTGTCGGTCTGGTGCTGGAAGGACGACTGATCGACGAAGGAAACGAAGGGGATATGATGCAACAAGACGATGCGCCGGTCCGGCGGCGTCATCTCGACGAGGCGCTTGAGCCAGGTCATCTGGGTGTCAGTGACGCGGCCGTTGTAGGTCTTGCGGTCGCCGGTGACGCAGAACTCCCGGCCCGGACGGGCGGCGTCTTCTGCGCCGCACGGGTAGACCACATTATCGAGCGCCACGAAGAGCGCGTCGCCGATCTCGAAGGCATAATAGGCCGGTGCGGCGAGGCGGCGCCAGCTGTCGGCGGAGTCGGCGTCTGAATCGGCGTCGAAGTCGAAGTCGTGGTTGCCGTGAACGAAGTACTGCGGCGTACGCATGGCGGCGCCGAGGGTCTGCAGCCGCGGCATCAAGTCGAGATCGTCGCCTACCACATCGCCCACGTAGATCGCGCAATCGGGGCGAACGCGGTTGTCCACGACATCTGTCACCAAGCTGTCGCGCAGATAGCCGAGCTCGGTGTTGTTGTAGGTCTGGCTGTCGCCGATGATCAGACACGACGCGTCCGGCTTTTCCGGCGCCGGGAGGAGCGGGAAGTTGATCGTCTCCGGCGCCGGTCCCGTGGGCGGCAGTCCGCCGAAACGCAGCGATTTGGGTGAACCGTCGGGTTTGTGCTCGTAGGCGAACTGAGGGACCCACGCCGCATTCGTCGGCGTCCGCCATCCCTTCGGCTGGATGACAAAGACCGACATGTCCGCGCGCACCGGCAGCCGGTAGGCGCCCGAAGCGTCCGTGCGGACGATGTCGAGGCCGTTGGAGACAAGCACGCCCGGGACGCCCGCCTCGCCGGGCTGGCGGCGTCCGTCGCGGTTGGCGTCATTGAACGCGTGGCCGCCAAGCGTTTCGCGCGGACCAGCTGCGCCGCCAATCACCTCGATGCCCGCGATGTAGGGGTCGATGGCGGGCGTCTCAGGACGCTCCAGCGCCACGCGCTCGTGTGGCGCCATGGCACAGCCGCACAGGATCAGAAGGGCGGCGCAGGGCATGAGGCGTGATATTCGGAGCAAAGTCATATCAACTGGATAGCATCGGACTTTTGCGGTTATGTGAAGGAGGCGACGTAGACGCGGGCGTCCGCGTTTTCCGGCAGGATTGACGCTCACCAGAACGGATCCGGGCGCTCAGCGATCTGCGACAGGAACCGGAGGCAGACGTACTTCAGGTTTTCGACGCTTGCAGGCATGCGAGGATCCCGGCCGAACCCGCGTGACCTTGAACCCTGGCGTCTCCTCCACGGTGAGACGAAAGCCGAAGCACGCGACATAGCGCCTTGCTTAGGCGCGACGCCCCGCTTGGAGAGCACGAGACCCGCAACGGTGACGACATCGCTTTCCGCTAAATCCATCCCATAATCTTCAGCGAGCTCCGTCAGCGCCACTTCTCCGTCCAGCGAGAAGCTGCCTTCGAGGGTTTTGCGGATCCAGTCTGAACCGGCCGGTTCTTCTTCGTCGATAAGATCCTCGACAAGATCGTCCAGCGTGACAAAGCCAAGCGCCCGCCGTGTTTATCGATGACCACAGCCGCATGCGTGCGCCGCTTCTTGAAGAGGGCGAGCAGTTCAGTGGCCGATGTCGCCGCGAACCGCGGTAGGGGTCTGGTGAGCACGGACAGACTATCGAGCTGGCCTGTGCCCCCGCGCCCGAATGAAGTCCTTGACGTTCAGGACGCCCGCCGACGTCGTCCAGCGAAAGGGAGTACATCGGATAACGTGATGCCGATGAGGTGGCGATGAGCGCGGCGACGTCGCTCACGGGCTTACTGAGCGCAATCGCCTGCATCCGCGACCGCGACGTCATGAGTTCCTCCGCCGTTCGGACTTCCATCTCGAAGATATTTTCGACGAGGATCCGCTGCGCTTCATCGAACTGCCCGCTGGCGGCCACTTCGTCGGCGGCGATCTCCAGCGTCCTGCTTCTGTACAGGGTGGACGCCTTGCCAGGATCGCGGATGCCGAGAAGGCGCATCAACGCAAATGGGGTCTGATTGAGAAGATAGACCATCGGACAGAACAGGAACCCGAACAGCCGCATGAGCGGGTGGACGCTGAGGCTGACCTGTTCGGGCGCTTGCAACGCCATGGCTTTGGGTATCACTTCTCCAAAGACGACGTGGAGATACGTGATGGCGCCAGGTGCGATGATGAACCCGACTATGGACGCTTGATCGTATTTGAAGCCAATCCCTTTAAGAAGGGCTCAACGATTTTTGCTTCGGCCTCGATCTGATCCTCGACGGGCTGAAGCGTCACTCATCCCGCCCGACTGTCACTTGAACGCGCTGCCAGGCCTGGCGCAAAGGGCTTTGAACGCCATCGCCGCCGGGCAGAATCCGGTGAAGGCTGCCTACAGCATGTTGGCGCCGGCGAACACGGGGAGCCAGATCCAGGCTGGATGGACAAAGTGCGGCAGAGCGATGCTTGCAGGCATCACGAAGCGGGCGAAGGCGAGTACGCCGCGGTCGACGGTCACCGGATTTTCCTTCGCGGTTTTCGATCTCCTCGTCGCTGTCTACGTCGCCGCGCGCGCTAGACGTCATCTCGATCTTCTCCCGCATTGTCTCGCGAACAGACCGGGCGACGAGTTCAGATAACTGCTCGGGCGCGCAGGTCAGCGATGCGCGCGGCGTCGAGGCCGAGCAGATCGCCGTACACTTCATCGTTGTGGGCGCCGATCGGCGCCCCGGGCCACGCTACTTCACCCGGTGTGCGCAAAAGCTTCGGGAAGACGTTCTGCATTTTCAGGTTCGGAATTGTCGGGTGCGGCACATCGATGATTGCCTCGCGCGCGGCGAACTGCGGATCGGCGAGCATGTCCGGCGCTCGGTTGATACGGCCCGCAGGGACGCCCGCTGCGATCATGTCGGCTTCGAGCGTTGCCACGTTTTGCGGGCGCGTCCAGTCGGCGATGAGGCCGTCGAGCAGATCCTGGTTGGCGCCGCGCGCGCGGTGATCGACGAAGCGCGGGTCCTTGATCCACTCCTCGCGGCCCATGAATGTGCACAGGCGCTCGAAAACGGAATCCTGGTTCGCCGCGATCAGCAGATCGCCGTCCGCGCACGGATAGACGTTCGACGGCGCGATGCCCGCGAGCTTGGCGCCCGAGCGACCGCGAATTTCACCATTCACCGTGTATTCCGGAACAGTGGCTTCCATGACTGCGAGCACGGACTCATAGATTGCGGAATCTACTATCTGGCCTTCGCCTGATCGCTCGCGTTCCTTCAGCGCCATGAGCGCGCCCATGAACGCGAAACTCGCTGCGAGCGTATCGCCGAGCGAAAGCCCCGCGCGGCTCGGCGGGCGATCGGGTTCGCCGCAAAGATGACGCATCCCGCCCATCGCTTCGCCGACGGACGCATAGCCTGCGCGCGGCGCATATGGCCCTGTCTGGCCAAAGCCCGACACGCGTACGAGCACGAGGCGCGGGTTCTTCGCCTTCAGCGCGTCGTAGCCTAGGCCCCATTTCTCCAGCGTGCCCGGTCGGAAATTTTCAATCAGCACGTCCGCCTTTTCGGAAAGCGCAAGCACGAGATCGCGGCCTTCCGGCTTGCGCATGTCAGCGGTGATGCAGCGCTTGTTGCGGCCCGCCACGGCCCACCAGGTGGGAATGTCCCCGCGCCCCCAGTCGCGCAGCGGATCGCCGGCGCCGGGCGCTTCGACCTTGATGACGTCGGCGCCGTGATCGGCGAAGAGCTGGCCGCAGAACGGCCCTGCGATGAGCTGGCCGAGCTCGATCGCGCGGAGATCGTTGAGCGCGCCCCGGCGCTGCGCCGTTTGTGTCACGGAAGTAGTCCTTACTGTGCGCGCCGCGGGTACAGCAGGGGCCCTGCACGGAAAACCCTTCGGCATCGAACGATCTGTTGCAGCGCTGCGCGACGTATGGCGCCTTGTCCGGATACATCAGTTGTCCAATATACTGGTGCAGAAAAATAGAAAACCCCTATGGAAGAACGCCTGCCTTCGTCCTCCTGGCCCACATTGCGCCAGCTGCAGTTCCTGGCGGCGCTGGATGCGCATGGTTCCTTCGTCCGGGCCGCCGAAGCCGTGGGCGTCACGCAGCCGACGCTGTCGGCGGGCTTGAAGGAGCTGGAGGCGGTGCTGGGCGTCACGCTTGTGGAGCGGGCGCGCAGCGGCGCCGTGCTCACGCCTGCGGGCCGCGAGGCCTGCGACCGCGCTTCGAGCGCGCTGGCGCAGGTGGAGGATCTGGTGCGCGCCGTCCGACAGGCAGGGGCGCCGCTTCAGGGCGTGTTCCGCCTCGGCGCGATCCCGACGATCGCGCCGTTCTTGCTGCCGCGCGCGCTGAAGCTGTTGCGCGCCCGCTTTCCCGGCTTGCATCTGGTGTTGCGGGAGGATGTGAGCGCGCGGTTGGTGGACGGGCTTCGAGCGCGCACGCTGGACGCAGCGCTCATCGCGCTGCCCTACGATGCCTCCGGCATTGAAACGGAAGTCATCGCGGAGGACGAATTTCTGCTGGTCTGTCCGAAGGACCATCGCCTCGCGAAGAAGGCAACGCTGGTGCCTGGCGATCTGGAGGGCGAAGACGTTCTGTTGCTTGAAGACGGGCACTGCCTGCGCGATCACGCGCTACAGGTGTGCAGTCTGCCGCAGTCGCGCGCGGCGGCGGAAGTCGGCGCGACGAGCTTGCACACGCTGGTGCAGATGGTGGCGGGCGGCATGGGGGTGACGTTGCTGCCGAAGCTCGCCGCTGACGGCGGGGCTGCGCGGGGGGCGGCGGTGGAGACGCGCCGCTTCGACAGCCCGATGATCGGCCGTTCGATCGGCATCGCGTGGCGCGCCGGCGGCTTACGCGCGGAAGAAGCCAAGCTGATCGCGAAGACGCTTCGGCTTTAGCGCCGTCTCGGTCTTTCCCCTTGTGGGGATGTGCGGGGTTCAGCCCTCGAAACTTGGATTCAGTCTTCCTGGAGGTCCGGCCGGTTCAGCCGACGCGCCAGACTCGGCAGGCGCAGCGCGAGCCACACCGCCGTCCAGATATTGCCGACGATGAAAATCGGCAGCGCCCAGAGCAGCGCCGTCAGCCACGAGCGCTCCGCCAGGAACACGATCACCGCGAAAAGGGCAAAGCCGATGTAAAGGTCCGCCAACGCACCGATGCCCCATGGCAGCGTCATCACGACGCCGAACTGGTCGAGGAACGACCCGTGCAGGCCGCCCCCAGAAAAGGCAGCCCAGAGGATCACCGTGAGAAGAGCGACCCCGAGGCCGCCGACGAAGATGCGCAAACCTGTCATGGGGCTGTCTTAGCCGGGGCAATTGCCGCGCGGTAGGGGCGGGTTGGCCGCATGTGTCGCTCTGCGAATGCAGCAATGAGTGGGCACGGGCCTTCCGCACTCGCGCCGCCAGCCGGAACCAAGCGTTGCAGGGCTGCTCTTGTGGCTTGCAGGTCCGCCATCTTTGCGTCACGCGCGGCGAGGCGGTCGCCGGCAAGCTTTCGGGCACGCTTGCCGTCTTCACCCGCATCCAGCGCCAGAAGCGCGGCGATCTGATCAAGTGTACAGATTGTCGACTGCGCCAGGCGAATGAACCCAAGCTGCCGCACGTCGTCGGGTTGGTAGCGCTGCGCGCTGCTCCCCGCTGACGCCTTCGTCGTCCGGAGCATGCCGCGCCGCTGGTAACGGCGAATAGATTCTACGCCGACGCCCTCGGTTCGGGCGAACGCGGCGATCGTCAACTCGGCCATGCTGACTCCGTACCATGATGCGAGCCGCATTCAGATTGGGCGCGTTCAAGTTCAACTGGAGATCGACTTGCTGCGCGCCCCTGAAATGACGACCGTCCTCTATCGAATGGTCATGGACAAGCACATCTGTCCCGACGGTTTAAAGGCTAAATCCCTGCTTCGAAGCAGAGGGTTCAAGATCGAAGTCCACTGGCTTCGTACCCGGGAGGAAACGGACGCCTTCAAAGCCGAACACGGCGTTGCGACGCCGCCGCAGACATTCATAAACGGCTTGAGGATCGGCGGATACGACGATCTCCCCCGCTATGAAGGCCTAAAGGTGCATGATCCGAAAGCGACGACTTACACCCCGTAATTGTGGAGTTTATCGTGACGGCCCTGATGGCGCTTGCGGTGAGCCGAGCGGTGGTAGCGACGCCGTTCACCTTGCGTGCGGGCGAGTGGTTCATCGGCCTGTCGATGATGGCGCTCGCGATGCTCAAGCTGCAAAACCTCGTCAGCCTCTCGACCATGTTCCTCAACTGCGATCTGCTCGCGCGGCGGTGGACTCCCTACGCCAAAATCTATCCTTTTGCGGAGCTTGGCGCGGGCGAGCTCATGGTCGCGCGGGCGTACTGAAGCGGCTTTCGACGCCCGTCGCACTCTTCATCGGCGGGATCGGCGCGGTGTCGGTCTTCAAGTCGGTCAATCTCGACAGACGCGAGATCAAGTGTGCGTGGGCCGCGACAGCAACGCGCCGCTAGGCATTGGGAAAACCTGATGCTCATTGCGATGGCGATATCGATGCTGGCCATGCCGATAGCTGGCGCGACGCCCCCCGTTTAGCCGTTTATGGGCACATCGTTCATGCACCTTGCTCCGCAAGCGCAGCTTACATGAAGAGCATGGCCCAGATGAGTCGGGACAGGAACGCTTAGATGTCGGGCGACGCCGATCGCGATTTCGCCGCGAAGATGATCCACCGCCACGAGGGTGCATCTGATGTGGCGAAAGTTGCACTCGAATACGCGAAGCGATCCCGCCCTGCGCAGCCTCGCGACGAATGTAGTAAACTCTCAGGAATTGGAAATCGCGACGATGCGGGCCTGGCTGGCGGCCAATCCGGAAAGACGGTCTCACGGGCGTCTCCCTGCGGCAGCGGCAGGCGCGGCTCGCGCCCTCAGCGCACCGCTTCTGGGGCGGGCTCCGGTTCCAGTGACACCGGATCCGTCTCGCCCCGCGAGACGACGGTCGCCACCACGAGGTCGCCGGTGACGTTCAGCGTCGTGCGGCACATGTCGAGGAAGCGGTCTACGCCGAGCACCAGGCCTATGCCCTCCACAGGCACGCCGACCATCACGAGGATCATCGCCACTACCGGCAATGAGCCTGCCGGTACGCCAGCGGTGCCGATGCCGCCGAGGATGCACACGAGCATCACGACGACCTGCTGTGTAATGGAAAGCTCGATGCCGAAGAATTGCGCGAGGAAGAGCACGGTCACGCCCTCGAAGAGCGCGGTGCCGTTCTGGTTCGCCGTGGCGCCGACCGTCAGTACGAAGCGCGATACTTTCCGCGGCAGGCCGAGTTGGGTTTCCGCTGCGCGCAGCGAGACCGGCAAGGTTGCGTTGGAGGATGCCGTGGAGAAGGCTACCACCATAGGTTCCTGCACCTTCCGGAAGAAGGCGAACGGCGACATGCCGCCGGCGAACAGGATGATCAGCGGGTAGACCACGAACATGTGGATCGCCATCGCCGCTACCGCCACGCCCACGAACGCCGCCAGCCGCACCAGCAAATCCCAGCCGAACAGCGCCGCAAGGTTGAACATGAGGCAGGCGATGGCGATCGGCGCTAGGCGGATGACGAGGCTGATGAGCTTCATCATCACTTCAAACACGCCCGTCAGCGTCTGCAGCAGTTGATCGGTCGCCGGGCTGCGCACCATGACGACGCCGATCCCGAAGATCAGCGCGAACACCATCACCGGCAGGATCTGGTTCTCGGCGGCGGCCGCGAAAGCGTTCGTCGGGATGAGGTCGAGGAAGAATTGGCCCGCCTCGACGCCGTCCGGCGCCCGGGAGATTATGGACTCCGCGCCGCCTGCGCCGTCAGCCAGCATCTTCCGGGCGACGTCGGGATCGACGCCCACGCCCGGTTGCAGCCACGTCACCATAGCGATGCCGATGACCACCGCAATCGTCGAGACGACGACTGTGAGCAGCAGCGTCTTGAGTCCCACGCGCCCGAGCGATTTCAGGTCTCCCATCTCGGCGACGCCGACGACGAGCGCGGAGAACAGCAGCGGCAGCACCAGCATGAACAACAGGCGCATGAATATCTGCCCGATGGGGCCTGTGACGTTGGACGTCAACCACTGCACCCACGGCGTCTCGGGTCCGACGCCCAGATGCACCCACAGGCCGCCCAGAAGACCAATGAGAAATCCGATCAGCATCTGCACGTGAAGAGGCAGGCCGCCCCGCTGGGTCTCTTCCATCGGTCTCACCATCCTGGACAAAACTGATTGGGGAAAACGCGGGTAAATCAGCGCTGTGTCAATGCGTGTGAGGGGAGGGACCTGACACGCGAATAGGGTGACGAAGGCTCGTTCATCCCTCGCTTTTGAGTGCCGCCGGCTTCTGCCGGCTGACCGTTTCCCTTGGCGCACATGATGCCCGTTGAAGCCGGATCTAGAAAACAAGAAAATTCAGCGAAACAATCCGACCGGGTCCGCATCTGTCGGACACTCCTCCCACGTCGCGCAGGAATGGTCCGTGCGTCACCAAGAGGAGAGCAAAGATGCAGATCGCGAGACCGTTATGTCACCTCCGCTCCGCCTACGCGACCGCCGCGCGCGAACTCCATCTGTGGGTGCCGCCAGTCCTCGCTTGGGTCGCAACCCGCATGCGCCTGCCATGGATTCTGCGCCTCGATTTCCAGAACGAAATCCCGAAAGCCCGCGGCAACATCCGCGTGCTGACCTTCTTCGGCATGTGCTCGCGCCTTAGGTAACGGAGCGACCGACCGAAGTTCACGCGAAGACCACTGGCATCGCGGGATATCAACGCAGATACTCGCGCCTGCTGCGAATCTACACGCGCGGAGCGCCGCTGCGCACGCTCCGCGACTCGCGGGATGCGCTCGCGAATTTCGGCAAAGTGGTGAAGTGCGCGATCGCGCGTTTGCAGAAGGACGGAGTTGCGCCCGGCGCTGTCGTCACGGTGACTGCCATGGCGATTGAACTGAACTCGAACACACTCGCGCCTGCTGCAGAAGCCGCAGACACGTTATGAACGTCGAAACAGGAGAGCGGGCCTCTGGCCCGCGTATTTTGCATTTTATGAGCGCGCGAATCTCCTCGGAGTCTGGCGTCACAGCCGCTGGGCGGGCCCCAAGTAGACGCTGGGGCCCGCGCTTCTACTGGCGTCTTTCAGCGACTCTTCGCGCCACTTCCTCCCCGATCGCCAGTGACGATGTAAGCCCCGGGCTCTCGATGCCGAAAAGCGCGATGACGTTTTCCATGCCTTCGTCTATGACGAAATCGCCTTGCGGTTGGCCGGGGCCATGAAGTTTCGGGCGGATGCCGGCATAGTCGGGAGCGAGCGCGCCGGCGGGGAGGCCGGGCCAGAAGCGGCGGACGTAGGCTTCGAAGCCGGCCGCGCGTGCGGGATCGACGCGGTAGTCTTCCGCATCGACGAATTCGAGATCGGGGCCGAAGCGCGCCTGTCCGCCGAGATCGCGCCGATAGTGCGTGCCTAGGGCGCCGGGGATCGGCGGGGGATAGATGAGCCGGCTGAACGGCGCGCGACCGCTCAGCGTGAAATAGCTGCCCTTGCCGAAGTGCAGCGCCGGGATGTTCGCAGCGGGAAAGCCTTCCACAAGCGCCGCGGATGCCTGCGCGCCGAGGCCCGCCGCGATAATCAAGGTTCGCGCGGAGATCGTCGTCGGATCCTCGCCGCCGACGCGGATCGATATGCCGCCCGCGATCGGCGTCGCGCCGAGGAAGGGGGCGTTTAGGACCACCGCGCCGCCGTGACTTTCGATCTCGCCGGCGAGCGCATTCATGTAGCCGTGCGCATCGAAGACGCCGCTTTCCGTCGAATGCAGCGCGGCGACCGCACGAAGGTTCGGTTCGAGTGCGAGCGTCGCCGCCGCATCGAGCCAGGTCACGCCCTCCACGCCGTTGGCTTGGCCTTGCGCCATAAGTCTTTTCAGGGCGGGGATTTCGCTCTCTTCGGTCGCGACGATCAGCTTCCCGCATTGATCGAACGCGACCTGATGCGTGGCGAGAAAGGCATAGAGCTCGCGACGTCCTTCAACGCAAAATCGCGCCTTGAGGGAATTCGTCGCGTAGTGCAGCCCCGCGTGGATCACTTCCGAATTGCGCGACGAAACCCCTGCACCGATCCGGCTTTCCTTTTCGATGACGACGACGCTAGATGCCGCCAACGAATTTGGACGCGCAAGGGCATAGCAGCACGCAAGGCCGACCGCGCCGGCCCCGACGATGCAGGCGTCGAAGTCATGTTCAGCATGTCCGTTGGCGGGTCTGTTCATCACGCCCGTGTCAATATCGCTGTTCGGCGCCGTCGTCTCGCCACGTTGATAGAGTTTGGGCAGCCGCATGAAAGGTCTCATCGTCGCCCTAGCCGCTGCAGGCGCCTCGCTCTTAGCCGGCCCCTCCTTCGCGCAGACCGCCGCGCCCGCCGTCCTGCAGGACCCCGCGCAGGACCTGTCGCAGCTGCGCGCCTGCGCGCTCGCGGCTGGGATCAGCGATCCCGCGAAACTGGAAGCCTGCGAAAAGCCGATCCTGCGCATGTGCGACGATGACTACGCCCGCTGCTACAATCGCTTGATGGCCGGTTGGGACGGTCTGCTGAACATGAGCTTGCGCGAGATGACCCGCACCGGCCTTCTCACCCGTCGCGACTCCCGCAACTTGCAATCGGCGCAGCGCGCGTGGATCAAGTTCCGCGACGAGGACTGCGCGTTCTACGGCGGCGTCTGGCCCGGCTGGCGCGCGCCTGGACAACTCGCCGCCTGCCGCCACCGCGAAACCCGCGAGCGCGCGACCGTGCTCACGGTGCGCTTCGAAGCGGCCTAGAAGATGCGGCCGACCTAAACGCCCTCCGCCCGAAACACTGCCGCTGCAGCAGCGACCACCGCGCCGATCCGAACGCCGGTTTGGACATGCGTCGCCGGCCAGTCGCGCTTGCGGAGCTCTTCTTCATGCGCGTCCAGGCACACGCCGCAGCCGCTCATCGCGGAAACGACGAGCGACCAGAATTCGAAGTCGCCCTTGTCGACGCCGGGATTGGCCATGATGTTCATGCGCAGCCCGGTGCGCAACGTCGTGTATTCCTGGTTCTTCATCAGATGCAGCGAGCGATAATAGACGTTGTTCATCGCCATGAGCGCCGCCGCCGCCTTTGCCGCCGTCACGGCTTCCGGCGTGAGTTTCGCTTCAGCATCGGCGTTCGCCGCATCGATCAGGGACCGCACGCCCGTCGCGTGCGCGGCGGCGAGAATAGCGCCCCACTTCTGCTGTTCGTTGAGCAACGTCTCGTTGACGATCGAGCTGAGGTTCAGCCGAATGTCCTTGGCGTAGTCCGGAATGGCTTCGCGCAGGGCTTCAAGGGTCATAGTGTCGCCAATAGCAGATAGGAAGTTCAAATGAAACGCGGCCGCACGCCAGCGTGCGACCGCCAGCTTCATGCGATGCTGGTTTACGCCGCTTTGAACGACTCACCGGCGACCGAGCGGTTGCACGGGCACAGCTCATCGGTCTGCAACGCGTCGAGCACACGGAGCGTGTCCTGCGGATTGCGGCCCACATTGAGGTTCGACATGTAGACGTGCTGGATCGTGCCTTCCGGATCGACGATGAACGTAGCGCGATACGCCACGCCATCCGGCGAGCGCACGCCGAGACCATCCACGAGCGAGCCATGGTGTCGGCGAACTGCCAGTGCGCGCGTTTGGCGAGATCTTTATGATCGCGTCGCCAGGCGAGCTTCACGAACGCGTTGTCCGTCGAACCGCCAAGAACCATCGCGTCACGATCCCCAAAGCCCTTCGTGAGGCGCGCGAGTTCCGCGATCTCGGTAGGGCAGGCGAAGGTGAGGTCTCCTGGGTAGGAATAGATGACCTTTCCCCTTTCCGAGGAAGGACTCGTTGGCGATTGTTTCGACCGCGGACGCGCCGCCTTCCCTGTGTTCCATGAATTTCGGCTTCACGCCGGTAATCGAGAACGCCGGCAGCTTATCGCCGATGCCGAGAATCGAGACCTCCATGAGAATGAAACGACGTGGGACGCCTCCTCAATCTACGTTTGTTGCAACAGCGAGGGGAGCCAACTGATTGGACGCAAACGCAGCATAGATTATGTCGATGTAATTGTGCCGCAAGATTGGCAGAACCCGTAATTGGGCGCCCTCGACAAACCATGCTGCGCGGAGGCACATGACGCCAACGTCATGGAGCTCGCTATGTTCCGCTGGTTTCTCGGACTTCTCGTCGTCACGCTCGCCGCTGTGGGGGGCACGGTCGCCTGGCGGACATCGCAATTCAAACCTGTCCCGATGGCGCAAGCCGCGTCCGCGACCGGGGCCCCGGAGCTCAACGTCGATACCGAAGCCGCGGCCGCACGGCTTGGGCAGGCGATCCGCTTCCAGACGATTTCGGTGCAGGAAGGTCAACCCTGGAATGCGGCGCCCTTCACCGCGCAGCGCGCATGGCTCGAGACCGCCTATCCCGCCTTCCACGCCGCCGCGGCGCGCGAGATCGTCAACGACGAGAGCCTTCTCTTCACCTGGGCCGGTAGCGACGCCTCGCTCGCGCCGATTCTCCTGCTCGCTCACCTCGACGTGGTGCCCGTGGAGGAATGGTCGCGGAAGGACTGGACCAGCGAACCGTTCAGCGGCGCGGTGCGCGAGGGCTATGTCTGGGGACGCGGCGCGATCGACGACAAGGGCTCGCTGATCGCGATCCTCGAAGCCGCGAACGCGCTGGCCGCGTCGGGCTTCAAGCCGAAGCGGACGTTAATCTTCGCCTTCGGTCACGACGAGGAAGTGTCCGGCGCCGACGGCGCACAGGCGATGGCGAAGATCCTTGCGGATCGCGGCGTCAAGGCGTGGTTCGCGCTCGACGAAGGGCAGGCCACTATCGCCACGCATCCGCTAACGGGCGGACCGGTATCGCTGATCGGCATCGCCGAAAAGGGCTACGCCACGCTGCGCGTCACAGCGACCGCCCGGGCCGGCCACTCTTCGATGCCGGACAAGGATACCGCGGTCACGCTGCTGTCGGAAGCCATTCTGCGCATTCACCGTATGCCGATCGAGATGAAACTGGAAGGCGGCCCGGCGATCGAGATGATTCGTGCGCTTGGGCCGCAACTACCGATGACGCTGCGCGCTGCGGCGGCGAACGAGTGGCTGTTCTCGCCGGTGATCAACCAGCAGATGGGCGATGACCCGCAGGCCGCCGCGCTCATCCGCACCACAGTCGCGCCTACCATGCTGGAAGGCGGCCCGAAGGAGAACATCATCCCCGGTCGCGCGATGGCGTGGATCAATTTTCGGCTGCATCCGCGTGACACGTCTGCCTCGATCCTGTCCCGCGCGCAGGCGGCGGTGAAAGGGATACCCAACATCACCGTTGAGTGGGAGCGTCCGCCGAATGAAGCCAGCGCCGTCTCGTCGACGACGTCCGACAGCTACGCGCTTCTCTCGGGCATGGCGCGCATCGTGGCGCCCGATGCCCCTGTGGCCCCGGGCCTCGTGGTCGGCGGCACGGATTCGCGCTATTACGGCGGCGTCGCAGAGAACGTCTACCGCTATGCGCCGGCCATCTACACGGGCGAGGACATCGCTGGGATCCACGGCAAGAACGAGCGCCTTTCGGTCGACAATCTTGCTCGCATGATCAAAGGCTACGGCCATGTGATGACGGCGGGCGCCGGCTGACGCGGCGCCAATCGAGGAGACTGCTGATGCGTTCGATGATTGTCTTTGCGATGGTTGCGCTGGCTGGGGCCTGTGCGCCGAACACGTCGGGCCAGGAAGGCGGCCTGCCGCCTGGATTCCGCCAAGGCAGTCTCCCCGCGCCGACGCCGGCGGGAGTCGCCGTGCAAATCACTGCCGCCGACGCGGGCAAGACGATCGCCGTGCCCGTCGGCGCTTCCTTCGCGGTGCAACTCGTCGGGGTACCGACGGCTGGGTATATCTGGGCCGTCGCGCAGAAGCCTTCCTTCCTCTCGGACCCGAGAGAGTATGGCGGCAACACGACTGCCGCGCAGTCGCAGCCGGGCTTCACTGGCGGCAATCACTGGGAAGTCTTCGCGTTTGACGCGCGCAGCCCCGGGGAGGGAAAGCTCAAGCTCGAGCAGCGCCGGCCGTGGGAGCCGACGACGGAGCCGGCGTCCAATACCTTCTCCGTCACCATCAAGGCGCAGTGACGAAGGCGCACTACTCATGAACGGCGTTACGCTCATCCTCGCGGCGATCGCGATCTTTCTCGCCGCTGCGGCGGGTATCATGGCGAGCACGATCTACATGTTCCGCTTTGCGGGCATGGCGATGAACGCCCGACGTCCCGTACCGCAACGACGCGTGCGCGGCGCGCTCGCCGTTGCGTGCCTGCTTGGCATTTTCGCGTCCGGAATCGCAGGCTATCTCGGCATCATTACGCTCATGTACCACGGCGCCCGCGCCGCCGCCCCTGCCGCCGCATGAGCGATCACCTGATGGACATGTGGTACTTCGCGGCGACGTCTGCGGAGCTGAAGCCCGGCAAGCAGTTACGGCGCGTCATTCTGGGCGAGCCTGTGCTGGTGGGACGCACGGCGGCGGGCGAGGCGTTCGCTCTGCGCGACATCTGTCCGCACCGCGCGGTGCCGTTGTCGGCGGGCAGACAGATCGAGACGAACGGGCAGCCGACAGTAGAGTGTCCTTATCACGGCTGGCGATTCGGCGCTGGCGATGGCGTTTGCAAGCTGATGCCGTCCTTGCTGGAAGACCAGCCGTACGAAGTCGAACGCGTCCGCGTGCGGCGTTATCCCGCGCATGAGGCGAGCGGCGGCGTGTTCATCTTCATCGCCTCAAACCCGCGCGAAGCGGACGCAACGATCCCGCCGCCCGACTTCGGCGCGCTTCCCGAGAAGCCAAAATTCGTCGTCGAGCGCGTCTTCGACGCGACGATGGACAATGCGGTGGTGGGCCTCATGGACCCCGCGCATGTGCCGTTCGTGCATTCGCAATGGTGGTGGCGGCCGCCGTCTGTCGGGCTGAAAGCCAAGCAGAAATACTTCGAACCTCGCCATCGCGGCTGGGCCATCGCGCGGCACGCGCCGAGCGGCAACTCGCTGCTCTACCGCGCCGTGTTCGGCGGCGAGGTGACCACGGAAATCCTCTTCGACCTGCCGGGCTATCGCTGGGAAGTGGTAGAGAACGGGAAGGGCGCGCGCTTCGTCACACTCACTTGCCTCACGCCCATCGACGACGCATCGACCCGCATCACCCAGCTCACCTACTGGATGGGCGCGCCGCTCCTGAACCTCGCGCTCCCGATCGCGCCGGGCATGGCCGGGGAGTTCCTCGATCAGGACGGCTCGATGGTCGATCTGCAGAACGAAGGCCTCAAGTACCAGCCCGGCATGATGTGGATCGACGACATCGACGTGCAGGCCAAGTGGTATCTGAAGCTCAAGAAGGAGTGGGCTGCGAGCCGGGCGGAAGATCGCGCTTTCGTGAACCCGCTGGCTCCGACAACCCTGCGCTGGCGGAGCTGATCGGGCGGATTGGAAACACCCGCGACCGCGGCTAGTCTCCGCCCCATGAGCGAAGAAACCAAGCCGTCCCCGGCCCTCCTCGACATCCGCGACCTGCGCGTCACGTTCGACACCAATGACGGCGACGTCCATGCGGTGAAGGGGATCAGCCTCTCGATTCGCCCCGGCGAGTGTCTCGGCGTCGTCGGCGAATCAGGATCGGGCAAAAGCCAGACCTTCCTCGCCGCCTTCGGACTGCTGCCGCAGAACGGGCGCGCCACCGGCTCAGTGAAGTTCGCGGACGAGGAAATTCTCGGCATCTCGCGTAATGCGCTGAACAAGTTGCGCGGCCGCCGCATCTCGATGGTGTTCCAGGACCCGCTCACCTCCCTCACGCCGCATATGCGCATCGGCGCGCAGATGGCGGAGGTGCTCGCGCACCACTTCAACATGGAAGGCGAAGAAGCGCAGAAGAAGTGCCTCGACTGGCTGGAGCGCGTGCGCATTCCCGAAGCGACGCGGCGCCTGCAGCAGCATCCGCACGAACTCTCCGGCGGCATGCGCCAGCGCGTGATGCTCGCCATGGCGATGATGACCGGCCCGGAGCTGCTCATCGCCGACGAGCCGACCACGGCGCTCGACGCGACGGTGCAGGCGCAGGTGCTCGACCTGCTCAGCGATCTCATCGCGGAAACGAAGACCGCGGTCGCCCTCATCACGCACGACATGGGCGTCATCGCGCAGATGGCCGAACGCGTGCTCGTCATGCGCAAGGGCGAGATCATCGAGACGGGCGCGGCGGAATCGATTTTCCACGCGCCGAAGGAGCCTTACACGCAGGCGCTGCTCGAAGCGGTGCCGCGCATCGAAGGCGGCGTGCGTCACGGCGTGGAAGGTCTCGGTCCACCGCCGCCGGCAGATGCTACGCCGCTGCTGACGGGCCGCGATCTCAAGGTCCATTTCGACATCCCGTCCGGCAAGCTGTTCGCGCCGCCGCGCAAGCTGCGGGCGGTGGATGGCGTCGATCTCGATCTGAAGCCCGGCGAAACGTTGGGCATTGTCGGCGAATCCGGCTGCGGGAAATCGACGCTCGCGCGCGCGGTGCTCAATCTCGTGCCGAAGACGGCAGGGCAGGTGACGTTTCTCGGGCGCGGGGTGATCGACAGCGATCGGCGCGCCATCCGTGAATCGCGGCAAGATCTGCAGATCGTCTTCCAGGACCCGCTCGCGAGCCTCGATCCGCGCATGACGGTGGGCTCTTCGGTGGCGGAGCCGTTGAAGTCCTTCCATCCTGCACTCACGCCTGCGGCGCGCGAACTCCGCGTGCGGGAGTTGATGGGCCTCGTCGGACTCGATCCCGATCTCATCAACCGCTATCCGCACGAATTGTCCGGCGGGCAGAACCAGCGCGTGGGCATTGCGCGCGCGATGATCCTGAAGCCGAAGGTCGTCGTGTGCGACGAGGCTGTGAGCGCGCTCGACGTGTCGATCCAGGCGCAGATCGTGCGCCTGCTCATCCAGCTGCAGAAGCAGTTCAGCCTCTCGATGCTCTTCATCAGCCACGACCTCGCGGTCGTGCGCGAGATCAGCCATCGCGTGATGGTGCTCTATCTCGGCCGCGTCGTCGAACTCGGCACGGCGGACGCCATCTTCGCCGATCCGCGTCACCCCTATACGAAGGCGCTGCTGTCGGCGGCGCCGACGCCCGACCCGAAAGCCGCGCGCTCTAAGCCGCGCGTGCGTTTGCTTGGTGATTTGCCCTCGCCTTTGGACTCTCGAGCAAGCCTGCGCTTCCTCAAGTCGAAAGTGATCGACGATCCGCAGGCCGAGCAATACCGCCCGAAACTGATCGAAGTGTCGCTGGGACACCTCGTGGCGGAGTTCGACGCGGAGACGACGGAAGTGGTGGCGGCTTAGCGGCTAGATCGGCCACGCGCCTTTCGGCCAGTTCCGCGATGTATGAAGCACCCGAACGCTCAGCACCTCTTCGGAGCCGTCAGCGCTGGGGCGCAGCTGGTAGGCAATGACATAGCGCCACTTCGGCGCAGACTTCTCAAATGTTCCTTCGACCCGACCGGGCCGTCCGGAATGTCGCGTTCCAAGGCCTGCGGTCAGCTGCACCAAGTCGAGCTACATGCGCTCGGCGGCGCGGGGGGTGGTGTTTCGTAGGTGGAGTACCGCAGCGTCGAACTCGTCCAGCGCAGCCTGCGCCCAACGCACAGCTCTCGCCATTACTCGCCGAAAGCCGACTTGCGAAGTCGCGCCATCGCTGCTTCATGGCTCACAGTGCGGCCCGCTTCCACATCGGCCATGCCGCGCATGATGCCGTCGATGATTTCGGCTTCCTCCCGAGCGAAGGCGGCCAGGGCATCCGCTGCGACCGAAAGTTTGTCGCGCCGGGTTGCAGCTGCGATCCGGTCAAGAGCGCTATCGGTAGCAGCGTCGATCGGCAAAGTGATGTCAGTCATGTGAGAAGAACTGGCACAGTTCAGTCGAACGGAAAATCGGCCGCCTACTCTTCTTCAAACAACCCCGTCTGCTCCACCGGCTTCGGCGGGGGCTTTCTGCCGATCCGCTCATACGCTTTCGCGCATGCCATCCGCCCACGCGGAGTGCGCATGATGAAGCCCTGCTGCATCAGATAGGGCTCGATGACATCCTCGATGGCGTCGCGTGCTTCGGCAATGGCGGCGGCCAGCGTTTCGACGCCTACCGGGCCGCCGCCATAAGTGTCCACCAGCGCGACGAGATAGCGGCGGTCCAGCGTGTCGAGTCCGTCTGAATCCACTTCGAGCCGCGCGAGTGCTTTCTCCGCGAGCTTCACGTCGATTTTGGCGCCTTCGTTGTCGGCGAAATCCCGCACGCGCCGCAGAAGGCGCACAGCGATCCGCGGCGTGCCGCGCGCGCGTTTCGCAATCTCGTAGGCGCCGTCGGCGTCCATGACACAGGCGAGTTTCACGCCTGCGCGCTGCACGATGCCGTGCAGTTCGTCGGCGTCGTAGAATTCAAGCCGCACCGGAATCCCGAAACGGTCACGCAGGGGATTGCCGAGCAGGCCCGCCCGCGTCGTCGCGCCAATGAGCGTGAACGGCGCCAGATCAATGCGCACGCTGCGCGCGCTTGGCCCGTCGCCGATCATCAGATCGAGGTGATAATCCTCCATCGCCGGATAGAGGATTTCCTCCACGGCGGGGGCGAGACGGTGGATCTCGTCGATGAACAGCACGTCGCGCGGTTCGAGGTTCGTTAGCAGCGCGGCAAGATCGCCGGCCTTGGCGATGACCGGGCCGCTCGTCGCGCGGAAACCAACGCCGAGTTCACGCGCCAGAATCTGTGCAAGCGTCGTCTTGCCAAGTCCCGGAGGGCCGAACAGCAACGTGTGATCGAGCGCCTCTCCGCGCCCCCGCGCCGCATCCACGAACACTTTCAGATTCTGCTTGGCCTTTGGCTGCCCCACGAATTCGTCGAAGCCTGTGGGTCGCAGCGCGCGGTCCACAGATTCGCCGGGCTGTTGCGCGGCGGAGACGAGACGGGAATCGGGCATGCGGGCGAAGCCTTGACGCGAATTGGTTCTCAAATCGTTCTAGTGCGCTTCGGCGCAGGCCGCACGCCGGTATTTCAGCCGATGCTCGTCAGTGTCCAGAACGCACCCATCATGATGGCGGCGGCGGCCGTCGAGACGGCGAGAATGACCAGGACGTTGATGCCTTTCCGCCCCCCGCGCGCCTCCTCTGGCGTGACTTCGATCTGCTCGTCGCCCCGTTCATCGACGCTTTTCATGGCAGTGCTCCATCGGCCTGACGTGGGGCCTCCAGTGGAAAAAGCGTCTGACGATGGCTCGCGGTTCCCAATCGGGGTCAGCCACGCACTTCCTTCAGCGCCGCCCGGATAAGGTCCGGCGTGGGCGGATCGCCTTCGAAGGTCTTCATCGCCGTGGCCACAGCGCGTGCAGCGGTCGTTGCGTCGATGCCGAGATTGACCAGCGCGCTCACCGCTTCGCCGCGCACGCCTGCGCCGCCGGCCACAAGCACCGGGCCCTTGCCGCTCGACGGGAGCGGCGCATGCGCGAGAAAGCCCCGCGGCGGCGCCTTGCCCGCAAGTTCCTGCACGATGCGCGCGGCGAGCTTCGGCCCGACACCGTTGGCGCGCGCGAACGCAGCTTTGTCCTGAAGGGAAATTGCATCGGCGATGTCGGTGACGATCAGCGTGTCGAGGATGGCGAGCGCGACCTTTGCGCCGACGCTCTGCACCGACTGCAAATGCACGAACCAGCCGCGCTCTTCCTCGCTTGAAAAGCCGAATAGCTTGATGGCGTCCTCGCGCACGTGCGTTTCGATGCACAGCATGGCGGCCTCGCCGACAGACAGGCGCGACAGCGTGCGCGATCCGGCCTGCACGACATAGCCGATGCCGTTGGCCTCGATGAGCGCGACGTCCTCGCCGATCGCGGTGACGACGCCCTTGAGACTGCCGATCATGAAACCTCCAGCCCCCAAAACGAGCCCTGACGAGAATCAGGTGAAGCGGAGACTACGCTACGCCGCCGATGCGTTTGCGGAAGCCGCCGTGTGCTGCGTGGCAGATGGCGACCGCGAGCGCGTCCGCTGCGTCCGCCACCACGTTGCCGGCGGCAGGCATCAATCGGCGCACCATGAAGGAGACCTGCTCCTTCTCCGCCTGACCGTTGCCGACCAGCGCCTTCTTGATCTCCGCCGGCGCGTATTCGCCGATGTCGAGACCGTGGCGGGCGGGCGCGATCAGCGCGGCGCCGCGGGCCTGTCCGAGCAGCAGCGCGGACTTCGGATTCTGGGTGTTGACGTAGGTTTCCTCAACCGCGGCCTCGTGCGGGTCGTGCTGCTCGATGACGCCTTCGAGACCGTCGAGGATCGCGGCCAGCCGACGCCCCATGGAAAGGTCGGCCTTGGGGCGCACGACCCCGTGAGCCACGTGGGACAGTCGGGCGCCGTCGGCGAGGATAATCCCCCAGCCACAGCGATTGAGCCCGGGATCGATCCCGATGATGCGCATGATTGTCATGAAAAGAGGCTCTTAAGGCGATTCCTTACCAGAGCGCTTAAGGGCCAGTTTCGTCCACGACGCTACGCAGCGCCCCCGCAGGGGGTGTGCCCGGGATGCACATAGCCTCTCGGGTGCGGGGGCGGGTGGCGTTCGCCTCCGGGGCGCTCGGCGGCGACACCGGCCTTAAGTCTTGGAGAGGTGGGAGAGTTCACCTTGACCGCCGCTCGGCGCAGCTTACGCCGGTCTGCCGAGGACGCCCGCCATGAGCCAGACCGTCGCCACCGCCGCGCTCGCCCATAGCCGGCTTTTTCGCGCCCTAAGCGCCGCCGCACGCCAAACATTGATCGAGCGCGGGGCCGAGGTGCGCCTGGCCCCTGATGAACGTCTGTGCGCCAAGGGCGACAAGGGTGACGCGCTCTACGTGATCCTGGAGGGCGAGATCGAAGTCGGCGTCGCCACCGCCGGCGGCAAGCAGGTTCGGTTCGCCGCGCTGGGCCCTGGCGATGTGGCGGGCGACATGGCGGTGATCGACGGCGGTCCGCGCTCGGCGGACATGACCGCGCAACGGCGCACCCGGCTCCTGCGCATCTCCCGCGACGCCCTGCTTGAGACCCTCGCCACCGAACCTGAGGCTTTGCTTGCGCTTGCCGCGGAACTCGTGAGGCGCCTCCGGACGGCGGATGCCCTGATCGAAGGGGCGGTGCTGCACGATCTCGGCGCCAAACTGGCGCAGCTGCTTTTGGCCGAGAGCGGGGGCGGCGCCCGGCCCGTGCCGCTGACTCAAGTGGAAATGGCGCGCCGGATTTCGGTGTCTCGGGAAAAGCTCAACCGCAAGCTCGCCACGCTGCGCGATGAGGGGTTGCTTGAAATGGGCCGCACCGGGGTGAAGGTCGTGGACCCGGCGGGTCTTGAAGCGCTCGTGCGCCGTCGCGGCGAAGACTGACCCGATTTCCGGCGGACGCACGCCATTCCCGATGACCGCCATGCAAGTGGCGCCAACCGGGGAGCGCCTGCCATGACCGTCGCCACGCCATCGTCTCCGAACGCGCGCGCAATCCCCTGGGTCGTCGTGATTGTCGGCCTGCTGCTGATCGCCAGCATAGGGACAACGATCTATGCCCGCTTCGGCGCGGCGTCATGGGCGCCGCCGCCCGTAGGGAAATCGCAGGCGGAGACCGTTCTCGGCCCCATCGCGCCGGACGCGCTCATCGGCGAAACCCAGGGCATCACGGGCGCCTTCACGCCAGGCGGGTATGTCGTCACCAACGGCGTGCAGCCGCGCGCCACCTTCACGGCGTACGGTCCGCTGCCGGGCGGAGCGGGGGACTTTCGCATGGAAGCGCGCGTCCGCTTGTCGAACACGCAGGCGCCCAATGAAGGTCTCGGCGTCGTCTTCGCCCGCGATCCGCAGAATCCCCGCGCCTACATGGCCGCCGCGATCATGGGCGACGGTTCCGTAAGCGTCTTCCAGAACGGCCCGGACGGCCTCGACCAGTTGATGACCACCAATACTGAAGGCATGATCAAGCCGGACGTGAACGTCCTCGAAGTCACCCGCGTGAAGGGCGAGATTTCGGTGACCGTGAATGGCAAGTCCGTGAGTTCCCACTCGGGCAGCTACATTGTAGCCAGCACAGATGCGGGCATATTCGCCAACGGCCTCGGCGTTTTCACGTTCGAAAAGGTCACGCTGCAAGGCCGCCCCGCCAAGACCTGACTATCCGTCCCGCACGGTTTATCGTGTCGCTTCGCTGATGGACTGTGATCGATGGCCGCTGAACTGGCGCCCCAAAACTTCGCGCCGCACTACCGCACGCCTGTGGAGCGCAGTGTCGATCGCGTGATCCATCTCGTTGGCGTCGTCACCGCCAGCATCGCAGGGCTCGTCCTGCTCGCCCTTTCCATCTGGCAGGGCGGCTTCGGGCAGGTCAGCGCGATCACGATCTATGCGCTCTGCTGGATCGCGATGCTGACCGCCTCGATGCTCTACAATCTCGCGCGCCAACCCGAGCGCCGGCGGGTGCTGCGCCGTTTGGATCACGCGGCGATCTTCTTGATGATCGCGGGTTCGTACACGCCCTTCACCACACAACGTCTCGACGGATGGTGGGCGATCGGCATGACGTCGGCCGTGTGGGTGATCGCCCTTGCTTGCGCGGCGTCGAAATTGTTTGCGCCGGGGCTGACGAGGAAGGCTTGGATCGCGGCGTATCTGCTGCTCGGCTGGGTCGCGCTCGTCGCGGCGGGCGAGTTCATCGAGGGCCTCACGCCGGAGGCGTTGGCATTGGTAGTGGCGGGCGGCGTCATCTACTCGGTTGGTATCGCGTTCTATGTCTGGGAGCGGCTGCCGTTCCGCCGCGCGATCTGGCATGGTTTCGTGCTGACGGCGTCCGCCGTTCACTATGTCGCTATCCTGATCGGCGTCGTGTTCGCTGCGCCCAACGTCTGACCCAGTTTCCGTTTGCCCTGCGCCTTCTGATACAAGACGACAAATAAGGGCAGGATATGCACGGCGAAGGCATCGTTCGCGCGCTCGCGGATGCGGCGGCGCGCGCGAGTGGCGGCGACGTGGACGGCGCGGCGGCGCTTTATGACCGCGTCCTCGCGCACGCGCCGAAGAATGGCGATGCGTGGCGCGGCAAGGCGCTCGCTCTGGCCTCGGCGGGCCGCTACGCGGAAAGCCTTGTCGTCCTGGCGCATGGCGTAAGGGCCGCGCCCGACGATGACCGCATGGCCGGGCTCTACATCACCAATCTGCGCGAGATGGGCCGCAAGGAGGATGCGTATGCGGAAGCGGAAGCTGCGCTGAAGCGCGCGCCGCGGTCGATCTGGGTGCTGAAGGCCGCAGCCGATACGCATCGCGATCGCGGCGAGATGCGTGACGCGCTGCGGCTTTACGAACGCGGCCTCGCCATCAATCCGCAGCACACCATGCTGATGAACGGTAAGGCGACGGCGCTGTTTCTGGACAAGGACTATTCGGGCGCCGCGGCAGTCTACGATCGCATCACCGCATTGCGTCCCGATGATTTCAATGCCTGGCTCAATCTGGCGTACACGCAGGAAAATCTCGGCCAGCCGGATGTGGCGCGTGCTGCGTACGTGCAGGCGCTTTCGATCCGCCCCGACAACGCGGACGCACTGGAAGGACGAGCGTCGATCTCCGGCACGCGCGCGGAAGCCGAGATCTATCTGAAGCGGCTTGAACAGAAGGATCCCGAACGCGCCGCCGCCGTGCGGGCGAAGTTCGCGCGCAGCTAGGCCATTTTCCCCGGCACAACCGGGTGCGAGCTCGAAAGCCCGCCGTCCACGGCGATCGCTTGACCATTGACATAGGACGCCTCGTCGCTCGCCAGAAACAGCGCGACGTTGGCGAGTTCATCCGGCGCCGCCGCGCGCTTCAGCGGATTGAGCTGACCGATCTTGCCTTCCGTGCCACGCGAGCGCGCGTGATCAAACACGGGTTGCGTCATGCCGGTTTCCGTGAGGCCGGGGCAGATGGCGTTCACGCGCACGCCCGTGCCGGAGAGCTGGTTCGCGGCCGTCTGCGCGATGGAGATGACGCCCGCCTTCGACGCCGAATACGGCATGCCGCCCGCGCCGGAGCGGATGCCGGCCACGCTCGCCGTGCAGATGATCGAGCCTTTCTTGCGCGTCGCCATCGGTCGCGCCGCCGCCTGCACCGCAAGGAAAACGCCCACGAGATTAATGCGCAGCAGGTTGGTCCAGTTGTCTTCGGTCAACTCGAAGAGGCCCGGCAGGCCGCCGGAAACGCCGGCGTTGGCGAACATGATGTCGATGCCGCCGTGATTCTTCTCGGCACGTGCGACCGCGTCGTAGATGACTTCCGAAGACGCCGCGTCCCCCACGATCGCCACGCCCTCGCCGCTTTCGGCCTTGAGCATCGCCACCGTCTCTTCGACGGCCGCCGCGAGATCGACCGCGATCACTGTCGCGCCTTCGCGTGCGAAGAGCAGGGAAGACGCCCGGCCAATGCCGCTCGCCGCGCCGGTGATGACGGCGGTTTTTCCTTCAAGGCGTTTCATGGGTGTCCTCCGGTTTGATTTTGCTCACTCTAACGTTCCCTCCCATCGATGGGGAGTGCCGTACAGAGGGTGTTTCCTCCTCCGTGAGCGAAGCGAAGCGGGGGAGGTGGCTTGCGCCAAGCGCAAGACGGAGGGGGCGCGGCGCGTACCCCCATCCCCCGGCTGCGCCGGGTACTTCCCCCGCAGGCGGGAAAAAATGGCAAGCCTCATCAGCGCGCCTACGTGTCTTAGACACCAACGCTGCATCGCTGATCGCGCAAACAATTGATATCTTCACCTTCACCATGGGGCAGAACCATAAACTCTTTGGTCCTATTCTTTTTCGCGCACCGCGAACATCGTTAGACGTGGGAGGGATGAGGTGGTTGGACAAGTTGTTCGTTTGCTAGCGGCGAGTGCTGCAGCATTGAGCCTCGCTTCCTGCGCATCAACGAGTTCTTCCGTAAAAATGCAAAGCACAACCCCCACGAAGTGGGAGGCTTGCGAAAGTGCGCTCACCATCTTCGAGGCTTTCCGTGAAGCCTGCGCGTTTCAACAGCGCTCCGCAGCGAACTACTACGGGCAAGAACGTAGAGTAGCGCCACGAGAAGTGGTTCGCCCGAACGCGGTTGCTGTTCAAAACTCGACGAAGGTTCACCGCCCCGAAGAGTGCGTTGGGGCCATCGTGAACGGTCAATGTCACGGAACGATAGTTGAGCGGCAAGGCTATCATCTGACATGCCATGGCCAGATGCTAAATGGCCAATGCACAGGACCCATGTTTTGACCCAATCGTGAGTCGGGCTGCCACGGGTCCGTCGCCCTCAATCCGCGAAGTTCGCCGCGCGCTTCTGCACATTCGACATCACCGCCTCGATCTGGTTCGGCGAACCGATGAGCGCGACCTGTTCGCGGGATTCCTCCAGCAGGATCTGCTTTGCGTCGCCGTCCTGCATCACTGCGAAGAGACGCTTGCTCGCGCGCACCGCGTGCGGGTTCTTGCCGGCGATCTCTTCGGCGAGCTGCAGAGCGTCGGCGTAGGGATCGGCGCACACGCGCGTGGCGATGCCGAGGGCTTGCGCTTCCTCGCCGGTGAAGATGCGGCCCGTGTAGGTGAGCTCGCGCGCGATGTCGTCGCGCGCCAGGCCGCGCAGCAGCACCATGCCGGCCATGTCGGGCACGAGGCCCCACTTGATTTCTAGGATCGCCATCTTGGCGTCGGCGGTCACGTAGCGGATGTCGGCGCCGAGGGCGAGCTGGAAGCCGCCGCCGAACGCCACGCCGTGCACCGCAGCGATCACCGGTACGGGAATTTCGCGCCACACCATCACCGCGTGCTGCGCGCGGTTGGCGCCGCCGGGCGTTCGGTCTGCGGTGACGAGGCCGTCGGCGTTTGCGCCCTTGCGCTCGCCCGACGCCATCTTCGCGAAGTTCCCCATGTCGAGTCCCGCGCAGAACGCGCGGCCTTCGCCGGAGAGAACGACGGCGCGCACGGACTTGTCCTGCTTCAGCCGTTCGCCCGTCTCGATCAGCGCTGAGAACATCGCATCGTCGAGCGCGTTCATCTTGTCGGTGCGCACGAGTCTCACGTCGGCCACGCCGCTGCGCATCGTCACCGTGATCCGTTCGCTGCTTTCGCCGTCGGCCATGTTTCGCTCCCGTTACGTCATGTTCTTGCGCTGCCCAGAAGGCATCACGTTCCCCGCCGCCTCGCAAGCGCGAGCGCCTTGCAAACGCCTTTTCGGAAGCGGAAAGTGCGCGAGACCGCACACGCCGCCTTGACGCCGCGGCATCGAGGCACGCGGCCAAAGAACGATATCTGGGGAGCGCGGCGGCATGGCGAAGGACACGTTTGATCTCATCATCGTCGGCGGCGGCATAGGCGGGTCCTCGCTCGCTGCCGTCATGGCGCGCCATGGCGCGCGGGTGCTCCTGCTCGAAGCGCAGGCCGCCTATCAGGATCGGGTGCGCGGTGAGTGGATCGCGCCGTGGGGCGTGGTCGAAACGCAGCGCGTCGGCCTATACGACACGCTCATGGGCGCCGGCGGCCATCATCTCAAGCGTCACATCACCTACGACGAAAGCGTAGAGCCCGCGACGGCGGAAGCAACGCCGCTGCCGCTTGATGCGATCCTGCCGGGCATTCCAGGTCCGCTCTGCATCCGCCATCCTGTCCATTGCGAAACGTTGTTCAACGAGGCCGCGCGCGCAGGCGCCGAGACGCTGCGCCCGGTCAACGTGATGAACGTCATCGGTGGCGCAACGCCCGCAGTGACGTTCACTCACGAAGGCGTCGAGCGTGAGGCGCGCGCGCCGCTCATCGTCGGCGCAGACGGGCGCATGTCGCCGGTTCGCGAGGCGGCAGGCATAGGGCTTCATCAGGACAAGCCGCATCACTGGTTCGCGGGACTCCTCGTCGACGGTTGCGACGGCTGGAGCGACGACCTCCAGGCGATCGGTACGGAGGGCGATTTTGGCTTTCTCGCCTTTCCGCAGGGCGGAGGACGCGTGCGCATCTACGGCGGGTACGCCCTGGTGGAGAAGAGTCGTTTCGCCGGCCCGGATGGACCGCAGCGCTTTCTCGACGCCTTCCGCATGCAGTGTGCGCCGAACAACGATGCCATCGCCAAGGGAAAACCGGCAGGCCCGCTGTTCAGCTATTTCAACAACGACAGTTGGACCGACGCGCCTTTCGCGCCGGGCATCGTGCTGGTGGGTGATGCGGCCGGGTGGAACGATCCGATCAACGGGCTTGGCCTGTCGATCACCTATCGTGACGTACGCATCGTCTCCGAAATCCTGAAGGGGATGGACGGCTTCTGGAATCCGGACTTCTCCTCCTACGCCGAGGAGCGCAGCGAGCGCATGCGGCGGCTGCGTTTTGCGGGATCGCTGCAGGCGACGCTGGACATGGAGTTTGGCGAGGAAGCGCGTGCGCGGCGCAAGAGTTATCACGAGCGCGGGGCGCGCGACCCCATGCTCAAGCTGCATGGCTTCGCCATCATGGCAGGCCCGGAAAACGCGCCGCCCGAGATATTCACCGAGGCGCATCGTCAACGCGTGCTGGCGGGTTAGGGCTGATGGACATTCAGACATTCAACGCCGACTGGCTGAACGCCTGGAGCGAGAAGGACGTAGAACGCCTCGTGCGCTTCTACACCGAGGACTGCGACTACAAGGATCCGCAGGTTCCGGCGGGCCTCAAGGGTCGCGAGGCTTTGCGCACCTACCTCAGCGGACTTTTCGCGGCGACTCCGCCGATCCGCTACAATCCTGACGAGACGTGGGCGATCGACGGCGGCTTCTGCGGCCGCTGGTTCGCCGACATCGGCGATACGGGCGAGATGGGGCGCATGCGCGGTTTCGATCTCGTGATCCTGCGTGGCGATGAGATCGCGCTCAACGAAGTCTTCGTCCACAATTTGCCCGCCGCATGAGCCAGCCTGACATCCGTCGCCCGCAGGAAGTCGACGCCGCGTGGCTCACGAAAGTGCTGCGCGAAGGGGGCGTCGATGCCGACGTGAAAGCCTTCACGGCAAAGAACGTCGGCACGGGCCAAATCGGCGAAAGCGTGCGCTTTGCGCTGGAATATGGGCGTGAGGCCGCCGATGCGCCAAGCTCCATCGTCGGCAAATTTCCCTCGCCGGGTGAAGAGAGCCGCAATACCGGCAAGGCGCTTGGCAACTATTGGCGCGAGGTGAATTTCTACAAGCACCTCGCCGTCACGGCGCTCATTTCCACGCCGCGTTGCTACTTCACCGACGTGGACGATGAAACGCACGAGTTCGTACTGATGATGGAAGATCTGGCGCCCGCCGAGCAGGGCGACCAGCTCAGGGGCGTGTCTGTTGAAACCGCCGGCATCGTCATCGACGAAGCAGCCAAACTCCACGCCTCGCACTGGCAGGATGCAAAGATCGACGGCTACGCGTGGGTGAGCAACACGTCCGGCGCCGCCAAGCCGGTCACGCCGGAAATGGTGAAGGCGATCTGGCAAGGTTTCATCGTGAAATACGCCGAGCGCCTGACGCCGGAAGCGCGCCATATCGGTCAGACCATGGCCGACAAGTTCGACATCAATCGCGTGCGCAACGATCGCCCGCGCTGTTTGACTCACTGCGATTTCCGCCCCGACAACATGATGTTCGGCACGCCTGCTGGCGGAAAGCCCATCACGGTGCTCGATTGGCAGTCGATCGCCTATTCGACGGGCGCAACGGATGTGGCGTATTTCCTCGGCGGCGCCATCACGACGGAAGAGCGTCGCGCCAACGAAAAGGCGTTGCTGGATCGCTATCACACCGAACTCATGAAGCTCGGCGTGAAGGATTACAGCCGCGACGACGTACTGATCGACTACGCCGCCGGCAGTTTCCAGCTGTTCCTCACTGCGTTCTTCGCCGCGATGGTGGTCACCCAGACCGTGCGTGGCGATGACATGTTCTTCTGCATGCTCAATGGCGCAGCGAGCCAGATCATGGATCACGACGCGCTGAAGTTGCTGTAGGGCGCTCAACCCTCTCCCGCGTGCGGGAGAGGGCTGGCGCGTGACCTTCGTCAAATCCTCAAGTTGCACGCGATGCGACATTACACACGTCGGATCCATCTCGATCTTTCATCCGTGCTTGCCTAGCGGCGCTTCTTCAGGAAGCGCGGCACTTTTTCGATCAGGTGTCGAGTTGCGAGATGATGTCGCGGCGTCGGCGCGGATCGACGTGCAGGAACACTTCCGAGACGAAGTCGCGCCGGTGCTCGACGATCGCGAGCACCGCTTCGCGCGGCGTCGGCCCGCCGGGCCGCGTCACGTCGCTGACCGAGCGGTAGGCCGCATAGATCGCGTTGAGTGCTTTCTGCCGTTTGCCCTGGAAGGCCGCGGCTTTGCCTTTTTCCTGCTGGTCGACGACGTTGGGAAAGAACACGCGGCCCCGATCGAGCAGGGCGGAGATGCGCGTCCGAGACTCGCTACGGCGCGTGAGCAGCTCGCTTTCGGGTATGAGACCGTCGTCCATGTCGCGGCACATCATCTGTGCATCGGCGAGACGCTCGATGACTTCGCTCGCCCAGGCGATGAGATCGGTGTCGCGTGCGGCGCGCAATGACTCCAGCGCCAGACGTTCCTGACGCTTCACCGTGCCGCGATTGAGCAGGAATGAGAAGCAGGCTGCGAACGCAGAGCCGACGGCGAGCCATTCGGCGAATCCCAGCGTCGCGAAAGCGCGCTGCACAATCGCGAGTATGTCTTGCATGAAGTCAGTCCAGAGCTAGATCGGCGGCGGCGTCGAGAATTGCGTCGGCGTCGAGACGCATGGTGCGATAGAGGTTCGGCAGATCGCCGGTCTGGCCGAAGTTTTCCACGCCCAACGCGCGCACGCGATGGCCGTGTACGCCGCCGAGCCAGGAGAGCGTGGAGGGCGATCCATCGATCAGCGTGACGATGCCGCCTTGGCGTGCGAGCGGTGCGAGGAGGTGTGCGATGTGCGCGCGATGCGGACCGCGGACGCCCTCGCCGGCCACGGTCGTGCCGGCGAGGGCGTCGGCGGTGCGTTCAACCCACCTTTGTCTTCCCGCTGCCGTCCAGTCGCGATGTAGCAAATCCGCGCTCGTGATCGCGAGCAATCCCGCGCCCGGATGATCGTCACGCAGCCGCGAATGAGCCTCCAGCGCTTCGGGCGCGAGCGCGCCCTGATAGGCGATGACGAGATCGCACTCCGGCCCCGGCGGGATCAGCCAGTAAGCGCCTTTCAGCGCGTTGGCTTCCCACGCGTCGTTCGCGTGCTTCGGCTGCGTGAGTGCGCGCGTGGACAGGCGAAAATAGCTGCTTTCGCCGTCGTTGGCCTGCATGTGTTCGAGCGCGTGGCGCATCAGCACGCAGAGTTCATCCGCAAAGGCGGGCTCCCACGACGTAAGACCGGCCTGTCCCATGCCGATGAGCGGCGTCGAGATCGACTGGTGCGCGCCACCTTCGGGCCCGAGCGTCACGCCGGAGGGCGTCGCGACGAGAATGAAACGCGCATCCTGATAGCAGGCGTAGTTCAGCGCATCGAGACCGCGCGCAATGAACGGATCGTAGAGTGTGCCGATGGGAAGGAGGCGTTCGCCGAAGTGTGGCGCAGAAAGGCCGAACGCCGCGAGGTTGAGGAAGAGGTTGTGCTCGGCGATGCCGAGTTCGATGTGCTGCCCCTCCGGCGTCTCAGTCCAGATCTGCGCGCTGGCGATCTTGCGCTTGCGGAAGACGTCTTCGTCGGTCTTGCGGTTGAAGAGGCCGCGCCGGTTTACCCACGCGCCGAGATTGGTGGACACCGAGACGTCCGGCGACGTGGTGACGATGGCGTCGGCCAGCGGTCCGCCGGTGCGCGCGATGTCGTTGAGAATTTTGCCGAACGCGGCCTGCGTGGAAATTTCCGCGTCGTCGACGCGGGGAAAATCGGCGCGCGAGGGGATCGGTACACGCTGCGCTTCAAACCGCCGCTGCACGTCTGCGCTCCACGGCGCGGCCTGAAGGGCAGCCTTGCACTGCGTCTCGATTTCGATGGGCAATCCCGCGAAGAGCTCCCATTCACGCCCCTCGGGCACGCCCATCTTCGTGCGGAAGGCGTCCATCTGCGTCGGGTTCATCAGGCCCGAGTGATTGTCCTTGTGGCCCTGGAAGGGCAGGCGCCAGCCTTTCACGGTATAGGCCAGCATGAAGATCGGTGTTTCCGAAGACGCAGCGCGGTCGAACGCCTCGATCATCGTTTCGAGACAATGCCCGCCGAGCGACGTCATCAGTCGTGCGAGGCTTTCATCGTCGTGTCCCGCAAGCAGTTTCTGCGCCGGGCCTTTCAAGTCGGCATCGAGACGTTCGCGCCACGATGCGCCGCCCTCAAAGCACAGCGCCGCGTAGAGATCGTTCGGGCACGCATCGATCCACTCGCGCAGTTGTGCGCCGCCCGGCGCCTTGAACGCATCGCGCAGACGTCGCCCATATTTCAGCGTTTCTACGCGCCAGCCGGCGGCGGCGAAGATGTCGTCGAAGCGGTCGAACATGCGATCGGGCGTCACCGCATCTAGCGACTGGCGGTTGTAGTCGACGATCCACCAGATGTTGCGAAGGTCGTGCTTGCAGGCCTCGATGAGTGCTTCATAGACATTGCCCTCGTCGAGTTCGGCATCGCCCACCGTCGCGATGAAGCGGCCCATCTTCTCCGGCGCCACCTTGCCGCGCGCGGCGAGATAATCCTGCACGAGACTGCCGAATGCCGTCACCGCGACGCCGAGACCGACCGAACCCGTGGAATAGTCTACGTCGTCCTTGTCCTTCGTGCGCGATGGATACGATTGCGCGCCGCCGAGGGCGCGGAAGCCCTCAAGCTGTTCGCGCGTCTGCCGGCCGTACATGTACTGGATGGCGTGAAACAGCGGCGAGGCGTGCGGCTTTACCGCGATGCGGTCCTGCGGCTTCAGCGCGTGGAAGAACAGCGCCGTCATGATCGTCGTCATCGACGCGCACGACGCCTGGTGGCCGCCCACCTTCAGCCCGTCGCGGCTCTCGCGGATATGGTTGGCGTTGTGGATGGTCCACGCGGCCAGCCATAGCATGCGCTCTTCAAGTTTTGCGAGCGCCGCGAGATCGGGCGCGGCGCGAGCGGGCGTGAGGTCGGCGACAGAGCGGGCGGTCATGGGCGGAGGCTATAGCCGCACCGTTCCGTCGCCCAAAGTGATATCATGTGATATCAGATTTTCATGCCCGCGAACACGATCTGCAACATCCCCGAAGATGTCCGCGACGCCCTGCGCAAGCTGGCGAAGGAAAAGCATCAGTCCGTGGAGTCGCTCTTCCGCTACGCCATCGGCGATCTCGCACGCGGCAAGCCGCGCGGCGGGATCGATTTCGAGGAGGTGCGGCGGGTGCGAGAGGCCCATGGTGTCTTCGAGGACGGCCCGCCCTGGACCGACGACCTCGACGACCCGGCGTGCGCAAAGGACCACGCGATCCCGATCACATGCTGGAAATCCTTCCTGGACTGGATGTCGATTTTCCGCCGCTGACGCCCGCGCACGGCGCGACGCCATTGAATACTCCGCTCAATCACGCCGATCCATTTGACGAGTTGCTGGTTGTCCAGGCGCAGGTGGAAGGCATGAAACTCGTCTCGCGCGATGCGCTGCTCGAGTTTCATCCGCTTGTCATTTCGCGCTTAGCGATCAGGCTTTCTCCACTGCATCCGCCGCCGCATCGATCGCGGCCACGAGCACTGGGATGTCCTGCTCGCTCACGCCCTCGTCGAACTTCGCGCGGACCGCGTTGACCAACCGGCCCATGGCGCGGCGGACTTCGCTGCGGTGGCCGCGGTGCTGGGCGCCTTCGCCGCTGAAGCGGCTCTCGAAGCCTTCGAGGATAGTCTTGTTGCCGTCGAGCGCGGCGCGGCCTTCGTCGGTGATCTCGAAGACCTTCTTGCCGTCGATTTCCGTGGCGCGGATCTGTCCGGATTCCTCCAGCAGATTGAGCGTCGGATACACGACGCCGGGGCTAGGCTCGTAGGCGCCGCCGGTCTTTTCGCCGACCGCCTTGATGATCTCGTAGCCGTTGCGTGGGCGCTCTGCGATCAGTGCGAGCGCGATGATCTTCAGCGCGCCGTGCTCGAAATACCGCCCGCCGGGCCCGCGACCGCCGCCTTCATGGCGTCCGCCCCAACGACCATGATGGCCTTCGGTGAAGTGACCGCCCCAACGGCGGCGATGATGTCCAAATCCGTACATGTCTTTTCCTCATGTCGCGCCCGACCCTTCGGACGCCGACTTCGATATATCTAAGATTCCGATATATCGATTCAAGAGGGTGTTGACGAACGTTGCAATTCAGTTCATAAGCGAATAGCTATATATCTGGAACATTATGGATGAAGGACGCGGATCGCCTCGACGCCACCTTCGCAGCCCTCGCCGATCCCACGCGGCGCGCCATCCTCGCGCGGCTCGCGACAGGGCAGGCCTCGGTTGCCGAGCTCGCGGAACCGTTCGCGATCTCGCAGCCGGCCGTCTCCAAGCATCTGAAGGTGCTCGAACGCGCCGGCCTCATTTCCAGCGGCCAGGACGCGCAGCGCCGACCGCGCAGGCTAGAGGCCGAGCCGCTGAAGGAAGCGAACGCCTTTCTCGAACGCTACCGCGCGCTCTGGGAAATGAACTTCGTGCGCCTCGATGCGCTGCTCGATGAAATGCAGGGCAAGCCGCCGAAAGGAAACAACTGACGCGAAGAGACGGCGCGACGCGATCCCCGGAGCACCCATCCCTGGATTTCGCGCAGCGCAAGTCCGGGGGCCATTCGCACGGGCTCTAGAAAATGGACCCCGGACTCGCCAGCGGCGATCCGGGGACGGGAATTGAAGATTGCTGGGAGTCTTTGCGATGTCACAAATCAAGCCATGCCTCTGGGTGAATGTCCCTCCGGGCGACGTCGTCGACTACTACAAGGGCATTTTTCCGAACGTGACCGTCGCCGACGTCAATCCGATGATGGCGCATCTCGTTATCGAAGGGCAGCCGTTGATGATCCTCGGCGGCAATCGCGATCATGCGTTCAACAAGTCCGTGTCCTTCGTCATCGACTGCATGGATCAGGCGGAAGTCGATCATTACTGGGACAAGCTCACCGCCAACGGCGGCGCCGAAAACCAGTGCGCGTGGTGCAAGGACAAATATGGCGTGTGGTGGCAGGTCGTGCCCGACGCGTTGTTGACGTTCATCGGCCACCCCGATCGCACCAGAGCTGATCGCGCGGTTCAGGCGATGTTGCAGATGAAAAAGATAATCGTCGCCGATCTCGAAAAGGCTTTCAACGGCTGACGGTTTCATCGGACTTGCGGTCGGATTCGCACCGCTCTGTTCGTCCTCGAAAGAACTGAAGAAACCGCCATGATCTTCGATACCGCCGCCGTCTCCCTGGCGGGCGCTTCCACCGTTGAAGTGCGGCGCTCCTTCCGCGCGCCGCGCGATCTCGTCTGGCGCGCCTATACCGAACCGAAGCTCCTCCAGCTGTGGCAACTCGGCCCGCCCGGCTGGACCATGCCGGTATGCGAGATGGATGTGCGCGTCGGCGGGAAATATCTCTGGCGCTGGCGCAGCGACAAAGACGGGAAGGAGTTCGGCTTTCACGGCGTGTTCCAGGACGTCGCGCCCGGCGCCCGGTTGGTGCACACCGAATTCTTCGATCCCGGCGACGTTGGCGGCGACATGGGCGAAGGCGCCCTCATGACGCTGACGCTTGAGGAGTCCGCAGGCGTCACCACGCTGACCACCGCAATGGATTTCCACACGAAAGAAGCGCGCGACGCCGCCGTCGCCACGGGCATGACCGACGGCATGGAGGCGGGCCATCAGCGGCTTGACGAACTGATTGCGAAACAGGCCATTTGAATGAGGGCCGATGGCTCCGCGCTTCAACGCAGCGTGGGAACATGACAGAGAGGTTGGGGGGAGAGCGGAGTGCTTCCTCCCTCGCGCGACGAGGCCGCGTGCTTCAGGCGTCAGCCCTGTATTCCTTGTGCGCCAGGGAGGCCGGTGGAAGCCGTTGCTGGAAAAGAAGCCGTTGCTGGAAAACACGAACAAAGCCCAAAAACAATCCGTCCGGGTCGGCGCCTCCCTGACACGCCTCCTGACGCTTTGCCGGGATGGCCGCCGTCGCCGCAAAAAAGAGCGCGCCAGATGCAAGTCGTTCGATCGTTGCGTCGCCGCCGCGAAGCCTACACTACCGCCGCGCGCGATCTGCATCTTTGGCTCCTTCAGGTCGTTGCGTAGCTGATCGCGCATGTGCGCGTCCCGCGCGCATGACGTCGGGAATTCCACAACGACATCGGCGCCGCGCGCCGCGATCTCCGACGTCTCATCTTCATTCGATGGGTTCGCGCCTGACTTTTCGCATGAATCGTGCGCCCGGCAGTCGCCGACCAAACGGCGTGCGCGGCTAAAAGCCCCGCCACGCGCGCGTCGTGCACGCCCTCCAGTGCGGCACACCTCTGCCTACCGTCGCAGAGTTGTGCGGTGCGTTGACGAAGTTCGATACAGCGGTGAAGTCCGCCACCTCGCGTTTGCCCAAGGACGGCGCCGTGCCCGGCGGTGTCGTCACGGTGATTGCTGTGGCGATCGCGATAAGCGCGACTGCGCTCGCACCTGCCGCAGAAGCCGCCGACACACCATGACTAGTCATGCCGGACCGCGCAGCTGTCGCTGCGCGGTCCGGCATGAATACCGGCGCCTAGTTTCCGCCCCTAATCACCCGTCGCGCCAACTCTAGATCCGCCGGACTGTCCACGCCCTTCGGGAAGTCCGCGACGACGTCCGCACGGATCGTCATGCCCATGTCCAGCGCGCGCAGCTGTTCGAGTTTCTCGCGCAGCTCAAGCGGCGAGGGCGCCGCCGCTACGAAACGTTCGAGCGCGTCGCGCTCGTAGACGTAGATGCCGATGTGTCGCCACACCGGGCCGTCGCCATACGGCGCCGCCGCGCGGGTGAAGTAGAGCGCGCGGCCGTCGGCGGCGACGATGGCCTTCACGACATTCGGGTTGTCGCGATCCTCCGCAGCATCCGAGGGCGAGACGAGCGTCGCGATGTCGGCGCCGTCCCGCAGCGCCCAGACCGCCTCGACCACGAGCGATGGCGCGATGGTCGGCATGTCGCCCTGGAGATTGACGATCACGTCATGGTCACCCCCCACGGCCCTTAGCGCGGCGAACACCCGGTCGGTGCCCGACGGCAGGTCCGGGTCGGTCAGCACCGCGCGGCC
>Ga0247843_1001701_pt1 | contig 43093 bp, 34 predicted proteins | sample LaCruzMarch2017__FD_192420 | JGI IMG/M metagenome (GOLD analysis project Ga0247843, IMG submission 192420) | Freshwater microbial communities from meromictic Lake La Cruz, Castile-La Mancha, Spain - LaCruzMarch2017_8m | ecosystem: Environmental > Aquatic > Freshwater > Lake | place: Spain...
TACACCCTCAAATCCGCTCACCAAAGGGTGGGTCAGTTTGCGCCGTTAAACCCGGGTCACCTTCGACCGTTACAGGTGGGTCAATATCCTCCGTTATGGGTGGGTCAGTTTGAGCGTTATTTCCAGTCGGCACAATTCACAAATACGTCGCAATCCGCTTTCGCTGGATAAGGGTTGGAAATAAATAACCTTTCTGTAAGGGCTTTTAAACTCCTATGTCGCAATCCGCTTTCGCTGGATAAGGGTTGGAAATAGCCGGATTGAATTTGCGAGATTGCGAACACGGTTGTCGCAATCCGCTTTCGCTGGATAAGGGTTGGAAATAGATGATGAAACTCGATGATATGGACAATGTAAAGTGTCGCAATCCGCTTTCGCTGGATAAGGGTTGGAAATCAACAAAAGTTTTTGCTCGAAAATTCAGGCAGTGAAGTCGCAATCCGCTTTCGCTGGATAAGGGTTGGAAATTGCGGCGTCAATCTCATTGTGGAAAACGCCAAGATGTCGCAATCCGCTTTCGCTGGATAAGGGTTGGAAATTCGCCTTGCATTTTTTTGAAAACTTCCTCCTGCGCTGGTCGCAATCCGCTTTCGCTGGATAAGGGTTGGAAATAGGCAAAGACAAAAGTCCGCGCTTCCTACGTTAGAAGTCGCAATCCGCTTTCGCTGGATAAGGGTTGGAAATTTGATATGACAAAAGCAACGCAAAAGCAGCAGCGCGAGTAGTCGCAATCCGCTTTCGCTGGATAAGGGTTGGAAATATGGCGAAGCGTGTAACGTTACGTTTGACAACCTGGGTCGCAATCCGCTTTCGCTGGATAAGGGTTGGAAATGAAACAGAAGTTAAACACCTGCAAACCACACTCTCGGTCGCAATCCGCTTTCGCTGGATAAGGGTTGGAAATAGACCTTAATGTGGTTATGGTTCCATCAAAAGCGTACGTCGCAATCCGCTTTCGCTGGATAAGGGTTGGAAATTGGCGGGGAAGCATTACCTACCAGCGACCGGGAATGGTCGCAATCCGCTTTCGCTGGATAAGGGTTGGAAATCTATACTGTAGGCTGCCTATCTATTTGTCAAAGAGGGTCGCAATCCGCTTTCGCTGGATAAGGGTTGGAAATAAAAATGAAAAACATTTTACTCTCTCTGCTTATCGTCGCAATCCGCTTTCGCTGGATAAGGGTTGGAAATCGGTGCAGACAATGGAAGATGAGAATTGCAATCAATGTCGCAATCCGCTTTCGCTGGATAAGGGTTGGAAATACATTCATAAACATAGTCCAATTGGACGCGTGTAGTGTCGCAATCCGCTTTCGCTGGATAAGGGTTGGAAATTCTTGCTACCATCTTTGGTACTATCATTGCTTGTATGGTCGCAATCCGCTTTCGCTGGATAAGGGTTGGAAATCAAAATTTCCAAGTGCTTCGCCAAGATGTGCCCTTGTCGCAATCCGCTTTCGCTGGATAAGGGTTGGAAATAACAAGAACAAGAAAAGCACATTCTGTGTGCTTTTGTCGCAATCCGCTTTCGCTGGATAAGGGTTGGAAATATAGACTCAAAACTATGCGAGTTTTTAATGATACCCTGTCGCAATCCGCTTTCGCTGGATAAGGGTTGGAAATGGACAGTAAGTTCATATTGGGAAATTCGACAATATCAGTCGCAATCCGCTTTCGCTGGATAAGGGTTGGAAATAGGCGAATATATAGTCGAAAAACACTACAAACAAAAGTCGCAATCCGCTTTCGCTGGATAAGGGTTGGAAATAGATACTTGACTCCCCCCCTGGGGCCATGCCCGGCCGTCGCAATCCGCTTTCGCTGGATAAGGGTTGGAAATTGAACATGGGTTTTCGTCTCCAACCTGAGTACGGGTCGCAATCCGCTTTCGCTGGATAAGGGTTGGAAATCCAACGAGTGTTACCTTGTTAATCATTGACTGAGTTGTCGCAATCCGCTTTCGCTGGATAAGGGTTGGAAATCCACATAATTATTTTGCCCGTCTCTTTGGCTTCTTTGTCGCAATCCGCTTTCGCTGGATAAGGGTTGGAAATCCGCCTTTTCACTTTGGAGGGGTTGCGAATGCACCTGTCGCAATCCGCTTTCGCTGGATAAGGGTTGGAAATACATAGGAAAGTCTTTGGACACAACGCTCTCTGCGTCGCAATCCGCTTTCGCTGGATAAGGGTTGGAAATCACGCACCAAGCGTTGAAATAATCACTCTTTAAATTGTCGCAATCCGCTTTCGCTGGATAAGGGTTGGAAATCACGCACCAAGCGTTGAAATAATCACTCTTTAAATTGTCGCAATCCGCTTTCGCTGGATAAGGGTTGGAAATCCACATAATTATTTTGCCCGTCTCTTTGGCTTCTTTGTCGCAATCCGCTTTCGCTGGATAAGGGTTGGAAATCCGCCTTTTCACTTTGGAGGGGTTGCGAATGCACCTGTCGCAATCCGCTTTCGCTGGATAAGGGTTGGAAATTGGCTGAATTAGATGATACCGAGAAATTTTAACATTGTCGCAATCCGCTTTCGCTGGATAAGGGTTGGAAATAACACTGGTAAACGTGCTGGGTAAGGTCAACAAGGTGTCGCAATCCGCTTTCGCTGGATAAGGGTTGGAAATAGATTCAACTACCTTTCCCCTGATGGCTTTGACATGTCGCAATCCGCTTTCGCTGGATAAGGGTTGGAAATCCACAAAGGACACGAACGGGCCAAAGAACGCCTTTAGTCGCAATCCGCTTTCGCTGGATAAGGGTTGGAAATAAGACCTAGACTTCCGTGTGACTAAGGCGCGGACAGTCGCAATCCGCTTTCGCTGGATAAGGGTTGGAAATTGATGAAAACCAATCACGCTGGATTTGATACCAGCAGTCGCAATCCGCTTTCGCTGGATAAGGGTTGGAAATTCAATAATGTATTTGAGCGTAGTCTTGACAACCATTGTCGCAATCCGCTTTCGCTGGATAAGGGTTGGAAATCAATTTGAAAACAACCTCAAATTCATTCAAGGAAGTCGCAATCCGCTTTCGCTGGATAAGGGTTGGAAATTTCGTCGATAAAGACTGCTGTAAAGTTTGGATCGTTGTCGCAATCCGCTTTCGCTGGATAAGGGTTGGAAATAAGGGAAAGAACTTGTACGAATCAGCCTCCATGGCAGTCGCAATCCGCTTTCGCTGGATAAGGGTTGGAAATCAACAAAGCATGAGCCGCACAGTCGACACACCGCTGTCGCAATCCGCTTTCGCTGGATAAGGGTTGGAAATCTAAAAATCAACCCTGCACTTTCAAAAGCACGTTACGTCGCAATCCGCTTTCGCTGGATAAGGGTTGGAAATGATTACGCCGAATTTTCCGAGTTGCCCATTGAAGTCGCAATCCGCTTTCGCTGGATAAGGGTTGGAAATTCAAGAAGCAATTCAAATGCAAGATGCCAATTTAGCGTCGCAATCCGCTTTCGCTGGATAAGGGTTGGAAATCTCAAACACATTGCCACCTGTTTGCTAACTTGTGTAGTCGCAATCCGCTTTCGCTGGATAAGGGTTGGAAATGGAACTCCTACTTTTCCGCTCAAATTTGTATCAATTGTCGCAATCCGCTTTCGCTGGATAAGGGTTGGAAATGCCGTGAAAGCAACCGTCCTCGAAAAGATATGTGCAGTCGCAATCCGCTTTCGCTGGATAAGGGTTGGAAATGTAACAGCAGTCATCATTTCACTGCTATTATTAACGTCGCAATCCGCTTTCGCTGGATAAGGGTTGGAAATCAACAGTCACCTTTACTGAGTACGTTCACGAGCGTTGTCGCAATCCGCTTTCGCTGGATAAGGGTTGGAAATCGAAAATTATTACGTTCTCGACCTGATGTGGACTCGTCGCAATCCGCTTTCGCTGGATAAGGGTTGGAAATAGAAGAAGAGTTAGATGAGGCTGGCAATAGAAGATGTCGCAATCCGCTTTCGCTGGATAAGGGTTGGAAATAGAAATTGTATTTCCCACGACACATCCACTACCCTGTCGCAATCCGCTTTCGCTGGATAAGGGTTGGAAATTTACCAATAACTTTTCTTGCTTCGTTTTGAAACCAGTTGTCGCAATCCGCTTTCGCTGGATAAGGGTTGGAAATCAGCATTGACTAATCAAGAACTTTGCACTATGTTTGTCGCAATCCGCTTTCGCTGGATAAGGGTTGGAAATCATTACAATTATATGCTATCAAAGTAACACTTAATGTCGCAATCCGCTTTCGCTGGATAAGGGTTGGAAATTTAGCACCAAACGTTGAACAAGTTGCATTCCCAGTTGTCGCAATCCGCTTTCGCTGGATAAGGGTTGGAAATCAATGATTTGGATTTGGGTCAAAAACTGGAAACTAGTCGCAATCCGCTTTCGCTGGATAAGGGTTGGAAATACCGGAACAGAATTTTTAATGAGATAAAAGAGGAGGGTCGCAATCCGCTTTCGCTGGATAAGGGTTGGAAATTCAAAGTTGAAAACCGCGAAATCTCAAAAGTGAGTGGTCGCAATCCGCTTTCGCTGGATAAGGGTTGGAAATCCGTACAATTTCTAATACGTTGACGCTAAGGTAATCAGTGTGTTGCTCGCCGAGCAAGTTTCTCAAAGCAAAACTTTCATCTTTTTTTCAAGGAGCGCTGGAAAAGCATTGTTAGAGCCGAAGTGTTCCGTCTCAGCAGCCAACTCGTTGGGCATGGGTACGATATACAAGCTGTCGCCGGGCTTCAGGGGCCGGCGCTCAAAAACCTGGCGCAGCATGAGTTGCAGGCGCACCAAATCTTTTTTCGCCATGTGGGGTGCTATAAAAACCGACTTCTGTAGCCTATGGCAGCCGTTTTTTTCCAGGGTTTTCGCTGCGCGGTCGCGTAGGCGGTCGCTTTCGATGTCGTAACAGATTACGTAGTGCATATCGGACCAATCGTTCGTTGTCTTTGAGCCAGCGCAGAATTAGGCGCACAATGAAGTACAGCGCGATCCCCGCGGCGGAGAGTGCGGCAGCATCTGGCCAGTCAAACCCATCGCTTTCGGGCATGACAACCACAGGGTTTTGCGGGGCGGAATACGGCATGGGTGCCACTGATTTGACCAGGTTTTGTGTACGGTCTGCGCGTTTTTGACTGAGTTCGCTCATCTCAGCAGCATCCAGCGGCTGTGGGTGGATTTCATGGCGGGCAGTAAGCACATGCACCGTGTCGCCCTCGCGGGTGCGGTACACCCAGAAACGTACGCCACCGTGGCCGCTGCACGAACCGATGCTGTGTGTATCCGAATAGGAGCCGTCCATACAATGGCAACCAATCCGAAATGCGCCCTTGGGGGCACTCACCCGTTTCACTTTTTTGTCGCGCTGTCGGCGGTTGGTGGGGGTTTCGCCCTCCTGCTCGCTGGAGCGGAAGATTTCTTCGAGGCGGGCTTGTTCGTCCGCTTCGAGGTCGGGGTCCTGGCCAGCGCAAAGCAGTGGCAGGAGTAGTAAGAGCAGTAGACACCGAAAGGATGTAGTTATAGCTGGCAGTAGGGTGATATATTTCATTGGTGGCAGTTTTCTCTATAGTGGTATGCAAAAACACGGCCAAAAAGTAGAAGATTTGTACTTTACTTGTCATCCCCCCTACCCCCTTCAAAGGGGGAGTTGGGCTCGGGTGGCTTGGGGCTTGTTCGTTTTTCTTACCGAAGATCATTTTCTGCACGATAGAACCCTTACTCGCTAAAACCCTTCATCCTCAGCGCCAATTGCTGGGCATCCAGATCCATCTGCACCCGGTGCTTAACCTGCCGCCCCCGGTATTCCGAAGAAGTCTCCAGAAACTCCAACATAGCTTCGATCACCGCATTTTTCCCCGTTCGACTCAGCCAAAGCCCGCGCTCGTCGGCATCCGGTTCGAAAGATTCCTCATCAAACGCAACGCCCTCGGCCAATTGCAGTGCCACCCGATCCGCCCAGGGACGATACGGCTCGATGAAATCAAACACAAGGGTCGGATAGTCACCATGTCGGTCGGCATGAAGGATGCCCAGATAGGGGTCAAGCCCGCTCTTGAGCAATGCAAGGTGGCAGGAAGTGTAAAGCATCCCGTAGAGGTAGTTGAGCAACGCATTGAAGGGATCGTAAGCCGGGCGTTTTTGGCGACCCTCGAAGGTTGCATCGGGAAGGCGAAACAAGGACTCGGGCGGAAGATGGGCCAGGTACTTGACGAGTTGCTGGAAATACGCGCGGGAAGCACTGCCTTCCTGCCCCCGAAAGGTTTCGGCAAGTGTAGTGAGGGTCTGACTCGAAGTCAGGCCCTCACTTGCCTCCCGCAATCGTTTTTCAAGAGAAAGCATCACCTTGTCAGCAAAACGGACGTCACCGGGAAAATCGGGCGGCACGTTCGGATTTTCTGCCAGTCGGCGAAGCAAAGCACGTTGGTTTTCAACCTTTTTGGCCAAGGTCTCGGCCACCCAGCGCATGCCTTCCCCAGACCGACAAAAATCCGGCTGGTTTTTCCGCACCGTGGCGATATTCCCGGGCCGTCCGCTGCTGATTTGTCCGAGAGGGAAATGGGTCTGGGCATCCATGAGCAGCACCGGGATGTCGTGTTCAATGGCCAACAGAGCGGCATCCGTGCTCAATCCAGTGCCTTTGGTGAGCAGGATGGCATTGACAGTCCTAACAGCGAACAAATGGGTTTCGCCGGATTTTAGGCGGATGCGGAATTGGCCGTTTTTGACGGAAAGAAAGGCGGCGAAGGAATCGAGGTAGAGTTGCATGGGGCTTTGGGACTTCGAACAGTTGGACGTTGGACAGTTGGAGATTTTAATGACCAATGAATCCTATTCAAATCCGATGCCAAAGCTTTGATTAGGACCTAAGTCAGGCAGTGACTGGGAGTCACTGCCTGACTCGCCAGAAACTGTGGGTATTGCTCCAGCAAAGAAAGTAGGTCTAGGGCGACAAGGCGTGGGATCATGTCCGTAATATTGAAGTGCTGGTTCGGGATTACGGACAACTGTAGGAATTATCTCTGCGAAATCTTGAAGCTATTCGCAACCCTGCCCTAAACTGGATAGCACGCTGATTTGACCCCTATAGCCCGCTTAAGGCGACGGCGGTAGGTCACAATCCTACCTTAACTGGATAGCTTTCAGACTAAAACCGTACAACCATGTTGAATGATAGCACTGTCGCAATCCTGCCTTAAACTGGATAGCACTCTGGTCACTTTTCATTTTTAAATCCATATAGATATGGAAGCGTCACAATCCTACTGGATAGCACTCTGGTATTAGTAATCATCAACAATTAGTACAATGAAGTTGTCGCAATCCTGCCTTGAACTGGATAGCACTCTGGTACCGTTGGCTCCTTCAAAATTACGGAGAGCTATCGTCGCAATCCTGCCTTGAACTGGATAGCACTCTGGTCTTTAAAACAATTTAATAATTGCTTTACACGGAATATGTCGCAATCCTGCCTTGAACTGGATAGCACTCTGGTACGCTTTTAAACAACGTCTTACGACATGAAAAAGCAGTCGCAATCCTGCCTTGAACTGGATAGCACTCTGGTAATTGCCACACAATGAAGTATCAAATCATTATTGTCGCAATCCTGCCTTGAACTGGATAGCACTCTGGTATCGCCGACACCGCTTCGACGATGACTGTTACTACGTCGCAATCCTGCCTTGAACTGGATAGCACTCTGGTGCTGAGTTGCACGGACTTTCGCTCAATCAAAGGTCGCAATCCTGCCTTGAACTGGATAGCACTCTGGTATTTAATCACCAAACACCCTCCTACCATGAAGGTAGTCGCAATCCTGCCTTGAACTGGATAGCACTCTGGTTCACTTCTTTCACTTCAATTTTTTTGACTATGGTGTCGCAATCCTGCCTTGAACTGGATAGCACTCTGGTCTACGACGCCGAGCCATTCGAAGTTGATGGAAGGTCGCAATCCTGCCTTGAACTGGATAGCACTCTGGTAGCAAATGGTATTACCGACGTAAAAGTTACAAAAGGTCGCAATCCTGCCTTGAACTGGATAGCACTCTGGTTTTAATACAAAAAAAAATATGAGAAGCTATCTTCGTCGCAATCCTGCCTTGAACTGGATAGCACTCTGGTCTCGGAGTTTTAAAAGTCGAAAGCACCCTGACAAAAGGTCGCAATCCTGCCTTGAACTGGATAGCACTCTGGTTTTCTTACCTATCATTTCTAATTTCAAAAGCATGAGTCGCAATCCTGCCTTGAACTGGATAGCACTCTGGTAAAATTCATCCACAACTTTTAATTTTTCAACACAACGTCGCAATCCTGCCTTGAACTGGATAGCACTCTGGTGAAATTATGAAAAACGCATCTTTTTTCCCAGTTCCGTCGCAATCCTGCCTTGAACTGGATAGCACTCTGGTACCTTTTTAAATTGTACATCATGGGTACCTACAACGTCGCAATCCTGCCTTGAACTGGATAGCACTCTGGTACTGGTGGGAGGAACTCCGATAGAGTTGTAAGGGTCGCAATCCTGCCTTGAACTGGATAGCACTCTGGTACGTTAATTTTTCAAAATCTGTAACATGCAAACGTCGCAATCCTGCCTTGAACTGGATAGCACTCTGGTCAATCACTTTTCAATTTTTTTGAAAATGTCACTCTGTCGCAATCCTGCCTTGAACTGGATAGCACTCTGGTCTCACTTTTAGTCATGAAAAAATTTGCTTTAAACAGTCGCAATCCTGCCTTGAACTGGATAGCACTCTGGTTTCAATAATTAAAACGCATTTCCAATGAAAAGCTGTCGCAATCCTGCCTTGAACTGGATAGCACTCTGGTACCGAAGGCTAGCCAAGTCCTGCACTCAGCACTCGTCGCAATCCTGCCTTGAACTGGATAGCACTCTGGTACATTCATCACTTAAATTTCTTAATCATGAGTGAAAGTCGCAATCCTGCCTTGAACTGGATAGCACTCTGGTCATTTTCGAATCTTTTAAAAAAAAGAATATGAAATTGTCGCAATCCTGCCTTGAACTGGATAGCACTCTGGTAAGTATGGGGATATAATACCAATTTTATGAATATCGTCGCAATCCTGCCTTGAACTGGATAGCACTCTGGTATTAATTAAAATCACCAATCATGGAAGATGTCGCAATCCTGCCTTGAACTGGATAGCACTCTGGTTTCAAAAGAAGATGAAAAATGTGAAAGGCTTTGGGTCGCAATCCTGCCTTGAACTGGATAGCACTCTGGTCACCACTTACCAACCTTTTTCGATTATGAAAAAGTCGCAATCCTGCCTTGAACTGGATAGCACTCTGGTTAACAACTCAACTCAACAAGAGATGAAAAATTCGTCGCAATCCTGCCTTGAACTGGATAGCACTCTGGTTTCACCATAAATTTTATCAAACATGAATGCACCAGCGTCGCAATCCTGCCTTGAACTGGATAGCACTCTGGTTTTAACGTTCTAAAACGCATCTAACGATGAAAGGGTCGCAATCCTGCCTTGAACTGGATAGCACTCTGGTCGGCTCTGAAAAAGCTGCTACATGTTCAAAATGGTCGCAATCCTGCCTTGAACTGGATAGCACTCTGGTTCAGGAGTTTTATCCTGAATCTAGTTATTGTATTTGTCGCAATCCTGCCTTGAACTGGATAGCACTCTGGTATTTCACAACAATGCAAAGTCACAGCATCTTTTATGTCGCAATCCTGCCTTGAACTGGATAGCACTCTGGTCGTTTTTTGGGTAACGTCACTTACAATTTCACCGGTCGCAATCCTGCCTTGAACTGGATAGCACTCTGGTCTATTCAATTTTTTTAACATGAAAATTTTCTTTTGTCGCAATCCTGCCTTGAACTGGATAGCACTCTGGTTTTTCAACAAAGATGAAAAACACAATTAAAATTGTCGCAATCCTGCCTTGAACTGGATAGCACTCTGGTATTAACCCTTCTAAGCACTTGAAAACCATTGCTTTGCAAAGGCCCATTTTGTTCAACCCTGACATTTAACAAAAAAGACATCACAGCAGCAGTCGGTTTAGGTAGCACGGTTGAAGGTAACATACCATGTGGCGACTCAAGGCCAAAAATACGCCTACTTTGCAAACCGCCCAAGATTCCAGATTATAAAATCAGGGTATGTTGTTCGCCTGTTAGAGTTGGAATGTCAAAATCGTTGCGCCCTAGGGTCTCCATGGCCCAAACCTGGTGCTGCGTTACGGGCAAGATGATAAGGCTGTCGTCCGGGCTGGCCTTGAGCATCGCTTGTCGAAGCCATTCGCCCAGTTTGCGCTGCTCGTGGTCTTTGAGCTGCCCCAGAAAGACCGAGCGGTTGATCCGGTCCAATCCCGCTTCCAGAAGTTTCCGGCTAATTTTGGCCCGCAGGTTATTGGCACTAATATCATAACAAATCAGGTTCATGGGTCTTCCCGAAGTTTTTTGGCAAAACGCCCTGCCAGTTGGTAGATATGGTTTTTCACTGTGGCCTTACGCCCGCCCCAGGTGCGCTCGGAGCGCAGCCATTCGTTAAAAAGCGGGATAAAATGCGTTTTCCCCGCCTTGCTCAGGCTAAGTCCACCGGGTATTTTGCTAAAATACGCAGCGGGCACCTTGGCCTGCAGGTATTGCTGTATGAGCAGCCAGTCGGCCCAGGGCCGGAAGGGTTCTATGAAATCAAAGGCCAGCACGGGCTTGTTGTATTCGTCGGCGTGCAACAAACCAAGGTGTGGGTCGAGTCCAGCTGCGAAGAGCGCTGTTTCTACCACGGTGTAAAGCATCCCGTACAGGTAATTGAGGGCAGCATTGAAGGGGTCTTGCGCAGGGCGGCGCGTCCGTTTTTCAAAATCACATTCTGGAGGCAACCACTGGGCTAAGGCCTGCCAGTACTGCCGGGCAATGGCTGCCTCCATGGCCATAATCTTTACACCAGCCTCTACCATCGGCAGTTTGGCAATATCGTCGGCTTTCCGTGCAATAGCCTTTATAGAGGCTGCTATAGGATGTTTAGCCTGCATTTGAAGCAAATTGTTGACCTGGCCTTCGGTTTTTAAGAGATAAAGCCCTGTGACCCAACGGGAAGCCTCTGGGGAAATTAAAAACTCCACTTGCCGCCTGCGCAGCGTGGCGATGCTCTGGAAGTTGGGCGCGCCCATGCGCGCAATCACCTTGCCAATGGCATTGAGCAAGTAGATAGGTATTTCATGCGCGGCGGCCAGTTCAATGGCGCTGGTATGCAAGTTGCAAGACTGGGTCACCGCGATACTGCTCACTTTGCGTGGGCTGATGCTGCGCTTGTCGCCATTGGGGGCTTCAATAAAAAAGAGGCCACGCAGTCGTGTGATTTCCAGGTCTTTTGTGTTGAGAATGAGTTGCATAGCGGCTTATTTTAAGTAGTTGAACCCTTTCCAACTCACGGCTCCGAATTCTTCTTCCGGGGGTGCGCAAGCGGTGTAATAATCGTCGCGCAATTGGATATAATCGGCATTGCGTACCCCCAGCACAAAGCCTGCGAAAGCGATTTTTCCGCGCAGCTGTTGTTTCATTTTTTCTACCCAGTGGGTACGCAGTTCGCCATGAAAGTGCTGCGCCTCGATCACGGCGGCCAGGCGACGGACTTCCTGTTTTAGTTCCTCAAAGAACCCAGGGCGGAGTTCACCTTTACCGCGCAGGAGGATGCCCGTCACGATTTTCTCGTGGTCGGGGCCGCATAGCTGCGTTTTTTGGTCGTTGACCATAAAGCCTTGATCCTGAATAAGCTGTCGCAGGGCCCAGCGCTCGTCGTCGGCGAAAGGCCGTTTGGAAGAAATGGATAGGTCGTCGGCATAGCGGGTATAGGTCCAGTTTTTGGCATTGGCCATGGCCTGTAGGCTGTCGTCGAGCTCGCGGCAGGCAAGATTGGACAGTACGGGGGAGGTAGGCGCCCCCATGGGTAGCCGCCCCTGATAAGTGGTGACGGCGGTAAGCAGGTCTGCGACGTCTTCTTTGAAACAGAGCGGGGGCGACTCGAATACTTCGCGCACCTTTTTTTCGGTGACGAAATGAAAGAAGTCGCAGAGGTCAAGTTGGAGCAGCCAAGGGCGGCCCAGATGTTTTCGGGCGTTGGTGAGGATGTTACGGCGGTCTTCGTCCGTAATGGGGTTGACCACGAATCCGTAACCGGCATTCGATTTCTCGAAATAATAGGCACTTTGCAGATACTGGTTGAGGGTAAACTGCAGCTTTTTGAGCATAGGTGCGGGGTCTTCGATCAGGCGCAGATCACCTGCGATGTTTTTAGGCAGGTGGAACACCTTGTAACGGGGCTGAAGCGCCAGCCGCTCCAGGGTGAGTTTGTCGGTCCCCAACAGGTTGCAGAGGGTAGCGGTGCTGCGGGATGCTTTACGGAGCCGGACAAAGCATTCGCGGAGATCGGCAGTGGTTTGTGTGCTCATATTGTTGGATTGAAAAAGATGAGACAAATACGCGCCAGATACCGAGGTAAATGCGGAGGTTGATGCCATACCGGTGGACATTGAGACCTATAAGGTTTTTGAAAAACCTTATAGGTCTGGGAGACGTCAAGATAGTATGGGCCCATGCCTCCTCCCTCCAGATGTTTGGGGGCTCATGCACCCAAAAAGTGCCAACCCAGGGCGGCCAAAATCCCCAGGGAGATGACCGAGACCCAGATGCCACAGCCCTCAAAACGCCGCACTTTTCGGATGCGCGTGAGGTTGCCGTTGCTGTCATATTCCATGACAATTTCTTGATCGTCATCCAGGTTGTTCAAATCGAACATGGGGGGCTGGTGATAACTGCGAGGTTCCATAAACTCCTGTGTTTGAAAGGTGAAGAGTTGCGGTGCCGAGCCAGCGTCGAAAGCCAAAGGGTGCTTTTGTACGCTGCTTGACAGTACAAAATTCACTCGAAAGTTCCTGAGAGCGATATGCAAGTGGCCTTCCGGCAGGAGACTGCGGGCAGGAGTATAAGCGACCAGAAAGAGATGGTCAGGAGATCATTAAGAGATGCGGCACTAGGGTTAATCTGGCTTCCAAATGCGATTCAGAACATGATCACGCAGCCAAGCCTTATGGGCAGGATCTTCGATCCAGGCTAAATATTTGACTTCATCAGAAGCATTTCGGATAAAGTTGCGTAATGCATTTTGCTCCCAGGGAGAGAGATAGGAAAATATGCGTTGTTTAAGTTGGCGATGGTGGTGATTGCCGGGATCGCGCGGCTCATCTATTTTTAGGTCTCGGATAAAGAAACTGCGAGAAAGATAAGCCATAGCCGTATCCTTTTTTTGACCCTTGTGCGAGAATTCAAACTTTCCACGGGTCAGCAGGTTGTGTATCCATTCGAGGCGCAGATCGAGCACTAAATAGCAACACAAGGTGATATATCGGCCAAAAATCTTGTCCAAAAAACAGTCGAGTGCCTGGTCGGAATGGTCATTGGGTATTGCGGAGTTGTAAGTGCGGCTAATGTGCAAATGCGATAAGGCCACGTTATTTTCTGTTTTCTTTGTGGCATACAGACCTGTTTTATACTCCTTTTCCAGGCGATGCGAGTAGCAAACACGACCCAATAGCCCTAATGCTTGCTCCGCGATTTTCATTTGCGACTGGAATCGTTCATATCGGCTCATGGCGTCAGCCTTGTCAAAAGCAAAAAAATTACGGTATATATTTTCCAAAGGAAAGATATGGCCACTGCTTTCACTGGCGGAACGGAAGCGGTTGCCTAACACGTCTTTAGGAATATAATATTCATTGTCAAAAATTGGATTATCAACCCTTGGATAAAAATCATAGCCATTTCCAATGATGTTATAGGGATTGTGAAATCCGCCATAGGTATGTTGGTCCAACAAAAGCTTGTCCATGGTAGAATGGATAAGCAGGTATTCTGTAATCGGCAGCGAGCCCAATCGCCGATAGTTGTAGGTGGCGGGCGGTTTGAAAAATTGCTGTAAGCCGCCTTTGTGATTGACCAGTTTGACATGGCCGATCAGGCCTAAATTATGATATTGGCTGAGCATGTCCTGGTCAAACAGCCGAAAGTCTTCCTTGACAATCACGTTGCTGCGCACAGAAGCAACAAAATGCAGCAATCGAGCTTCATCCCAATAAGGCACCACTTCTTGCGTGTATTGTTGAAAAAGTTCATTGCTCACTTGATTAACAATAGCGCGTACCTGTTCGTGGCGCTCTTCGTCCGTGGCTTCTTTATACTCTGGAGTAACCGTCAGGTAGCCCAGCCTCGCTCCCATGAATACGATCTCTCGCGGACGGCCATAAGTGTGCCGATAAATGAAGTCAAATACTTTTTCTATCCTTCGCGTTCCATCGGGACTCTCGGCAAATCGGTGTGGAAACTCGTCAAAACCCAAAAAACGGGCGGTAGGCGTTTGTGCAAAGCGATCTGTCAAATCAGCACTCTTGATGAGTTGGATGTTTTTTTCAAAAATCTCTTTGATTTCCCCTTTGGTATAATCCAATGTACTGACAAAGTGCTGATAATTGATTTTCATTTGCCCTTCAAAGGCTTCAAAGGCTTCCTTGCGGATGGTGGCATAAATCTTAATATGTGCATTTTGTCGGTTGAGGTTGTAAACAGCGTCCATAAGCCCGGCTTGGGCATTCACCCATACTTCTACGGAAGGGCTTTGTTCATCACCAAAAAAAGAGTCCGTATAATGGGGCGTTTTTAGCAAATGGTGTAGGGCCTGGTCCACATCATCAATAAAAAGCACCACCGCGTTTTGGATTTTGCTTCGTTGATTTTGGAATTCGCTGATAAAAGCTTTGAACTGATCTATTTGATTCCTATTGTTGAGCAAATGGCCTAAAATACTCGACAGATCGTTGGAAGAAAAGATCAGTTTTTCAAGACGAGGCGGAATGGGCGATTTTATACGTTGAAAAAGAATAATCCATAGCGATATCTCCCAAATGGTACACCACAAAGATCCATCTCTGAACCTTAGCAGGTCTTCTTTGGAGAAGGTATTCGTATGGATACGGAGATTATCGGTCATCTCCGATTGGGAAGGAGTGTACTGAGGCAAGCTTCCATACTTGTTGTGATAAAGAAAACTCTTGTAACGCAGAAACAAGGTTTTGCCAAGGCCCTTTGCCCCTACCAGAAAAAATTTGTCTTCGCTGTCTAAAAACTCTCGAATGGGCCGGTTGACCAGCAATTGGTCTTCCGTAAAGTCGCTGTCGAAGCCGCGATAGATTTCAATGTTCCAAGGTTTGTGTTTTGACATGGCGGGAGTTTGATGTTAAAAGAGCAGCGAATGTACTGCTGGAAATTAATTGTCAAAACATCTATATGTTCTTTTTGTAAAGTGCGCGTAAAAATTCGGGGTACAGGAGCGGTCATGTCATTCGATCCCTTGCAGGTCTACAGACCCCGAAGCCATGACTCACGCCCTTTCCGAGGCCAATATGGGCGGGTAAATAGAGATTGGAACGGAATGTAAGGTCAAAAGCCATCAAGTCGTTGCCCATCAGACGGGTACGATAGGTGGAGCCGATGGATACCACGGCTGCATCGAGGCGTTCGGGCAGGCGCCAGTTCACAGCCCGGCAAAAGGTGAGGATGTGGGCTACGAGGATGCGGTCGAGTTCTGCGGCGCGGGCGGCGAGGTCGGTCATGTTCGCCCAGGCGCGATAGTGGTTTTGGTTGAGGGCGAGATATTGGTGGAGGCGGTAGGTTTGGAGGCTTTCGTTGTAGCGGATGGGGTGTTCGTCTACGTTCAGTCGCTGGATGCGCAAAGGGTGCTCCGCTTTGTTCCACCATAGTTTGCCGTCACATCGGCTGAACCAATCATAAATAGCCTTTCCGCCCTCATCTATGCCTACGATGGCTGCGTTGCCGCGTTCTGAACGGTATTGCACCAAGGGATAACGGTACTGTACCGAGCCGTCGTTTCGGTGGTTGTGGAAGAGATCCTGCTCCAGCCCGGCGGCGCGTGCAACAGCTGCCCGGAAGCCTGCGATGTCGCGGCGTTCGAGTGGGAGGTCGAAGGCGAGGTGGAAGAGGCGCATCAAGCAGCAGCGTATTCCGTGTATTTTCGGTGGTACTCAGGAAAGTATGCTAACACAATATCCTTTTTGAGGATACCTTTCTCCTCCAATAGAGCGGCTAGGCCATCCTCTGTATTATCAACCTGAATCCAAACCTTTTCCCCAATGATGTCTGCCTGAAAAATGACATAGAAAATACGGGTGTTCTTTTCCCAGCCTACGGCTGTGAGTTGATAACGATCATTGTTGTCATCAATTACCGTGTGGTATTCAACTGAGGAAGGATGCCCACCCCGCAGATAGTCAGTATATTCCTCGAAGACAGACAATATGGCTTTCTTTAGATCTAAATGCTTATCCATCTTTCAATGCTTATTTTTTCGGTGTCGTAAAGGATGATTTTCATGTTCAAATCTGCCATTACCTCATTGGCCCATTCAAAGCGAACCAAATGGTTGTAGGCAAATTCGGGCATAGCAACATACAGCAAGCGTTCAGGGTCATTTTTTTGCAAGATTTTAGAATAACTGAGGTACTGGCCAGAGGCAACCAAAAACTCGTGTAGAATAGATATGTGGACAAAACTTTTTACCTCCACTGCGATTTTCGTCACCCCTTTTTCAGCTACAATTATCTTTTCGGCTCCTAAATCAGTACTCAGCCCACCTTCCTTTCTGTTGTGCAGCGGGAAGGTGTCGTGCGTAATGGTCCAACCGTCTTTTTCAAGCGCCTCTCGGACTACGCCATGGAAAATATCTCTCGCCATAGGCTATATTTGGAAAACAAAGGTAAAAAAATAAGTCAGGCATAGCAACTGAATTTTAATTCGATCGCTTGAATTGTAGTATCTTATGCGATCATATCTAAGCTGGTTCTGGAACGCCATATATTCTCCTGAATTCCAATAACTCTCGTAGCCTGGCGTGGACGGTGAATTTGCTATTGGCATTGGCGCAGCGGTCAAAGATGGCCGCATCTTTTGGATTGCGCTTTCGACTTTCGGTGAAGGGGTTGGTTTCACCAAAGTAGAGAAAATGGGCTTGAGGCATCTCTTCAGCGTATTGTGCCATGTAAGGACGGGCGTTAGGCCCGGAATCGTCGAAGATGACGACATCGGGAGTGCGGTAGTCAAGCGGAATGTCTTGGCCATATTGGATGACGTGAGCGTGGGAGAAATTCTGCGTGGAGAACATAGCTCGCCACTCAGCCACCTTGCTTTCTGGAGAGAGAATGAGGATGCGCCCGTTGATGGGGTTGATGGGGCTGATATCTTCTTCCGTAAGTTTGTTAAGCATCTCCAAAATGGCAGCGGTCGTTGTCGCACTCACTCGGTCTGCAGTATCGGACAAACCAAGCGACTGGCTGTGTTTCGCACGATTCAGATTGCCTTTCAAAATCAGTAGTTCATCCAGTCGCGCTCGATTGACGAGGCTGGCTTCTAATAAATCGAAGCAGGTCTCCATTGTGCCGTCGCCGATGATGGCACGACATTTTTGGATGAGGGTGGGGAGTGGGGACATCGTTTTGGATTTGTTAGATAGTTTGTTTCATTGAAATTAAAACCTTTTCAGAAGATTCTTCTTCTATTGCACGAAAACCAACAGCCTGAGGGATGCAAATACTGAAAGGTTCATACTTATGGGTTTTAACATAATGGTCAAGCCATTCAATAACTTCGTTTACCAATTTACATTTCAAGTGACGGTCGCCTGTAGCACTTATGTTTAACTGAAAATCTTCCTCTTGGATTTCAACAATTGCTTCGGCAACAAAGGTTTTTGTTTGAACTTTATCATATTCATCCGACATTTCCTCAATAACTATTTCTTTAAGCCGTACTGTTTGGTCATCTGATAGGGGCTCCTTTTCTGAGAGTTTATCTTTTTCATCTTGGGGTAAGTCCCCATCCTCAAAATCGTCTGGCAATAAAACCCAAGTAGCCTTATCCGTGGATTCCATAAAATACTGAATCAAGGGGACACGAGGCTTCCATTCAAGGCTGTTAGCCAAGTCTTTAATAATTTGTCTTAAAAAGCGAAAATCTCTGTCAAATTGCAGATAAACCGTTAAGTTTTTTTGCTCATCCCATTTGGAGTGTCGTCGTAGCGACAATCGTTGGTAATCATCAAAATTGGGTGGGACACAATTATTTATCAACTCAATTAAAGCACTATGCAGGGAGTTTCTTTCGATATTGTAGGCGGCAGTATCAATTACTTTATTTATGCGATAAGAGTCTTCATTTTGCCTAAATCGAAATTCAACGTTATTGAGAGTTTTTAGTACATCCCTCTGGTTTCTTCTTTCCAGGAATTTTTTAAATTTTCCTATACATGATGTCATGTTTCCGCTACTCAAAAGGGCATGGCAATCCCTTTCAAGATTTTCAAACTCCTGAAAATGAACGATATGTGGTTCTCTTCGTTGCATGACCTTGGGATTTGATTTTCACTTAAACCTCACAAATTCCACTGCCGTCACCTCTTCCTTCCCCTTCACATTTTTCACGCGCAGCAGCGCAATCCGCCCCACATCTTCTGCTTTGAAGCCCGCGGGGTATTTGAGTTCCACGGTTGGCTCGTAGTCTGCGCGGATAAAGAGTTTGAACTTCCCGGGGTTGCCGCCGGAAAGCAGTTCGGCATTGAGTTCGGCACCGAGTTTGAGTGTACCGCGTAGGTAGGTAGGGGTTGTAGGCGCGGGCGACGGAGTGGGTGCTGCTAAGTCAGGCGGTGACTTGAAGTCACCGCCTGACTTGCTCGTACTCGTGGCACCTGCTTCCACTTGCATCAACCAGCCCAAAGGTAAGGCTGCACCAGCGCGAGAAATCAGACGACGCGACTTGGGAAACTGGTCAGGATTAGCGCGGTAGGTATCGCCGGGGCGACGGTTTTTCCAGGCGCTGGGGCTATCGCCGATGGCGAAGAGTTCCATGATGTCGGCAAAGAGCCGCTTGTGTTCCGCCAGCAGGTACAGCACTTCGGTCATGCCCTCGAAGCCCGTGGCAAAACCCATGTGGAGGCGCAGGCCGTTGGCATGGATGGTTTTTGCGCCAGCATCCACGTTTCGGGCATCGTTGCCGCCTTTGTGGTCGGGTTTGGTGTAGTTTTTTTGCCAGTGCTCGTAGGCGGCGGCTTGTGCGTCGCTGAACCGCTGCACACAAGCGAAGATGTGCACAAAGGCTTTTTCCACAAGGGCTTTGTAGCGCGGGTCTTCGGGCTTAATGCCGGGCGGCACGGTCTCGAAATCAGCGGCATCAAGGCCGAACAGCCATTGGGCGCGTTTACGCCAGCCGATGAAATGTTTTTCCTTGCCGACTATGAAACCTTCATCGCCCGATTTGCTGCGGTGGAGTTGGAGCAGCAGGTCTAGGTTAAAGTCGAGTTTCACGGCCAGCACTTGGCCAGGCAACACCGCTTCTACTGCCGGGGCTTGGGGTTGGCATAGTGCCAGATTTCCTTGGCCTTTAGGTTGTTTTTTTACCAAATAAAGGCCAATATTGTCCACACCGAGGCCGTCTTCAGGCAGCGCGACATCGGACACCAGCAGGCAACGCATCAGGTCGTCCTGTGCTTCGCCGGGACGGGCTTGGTTGCGCTCAGTGACCATGCCCGCGTTAAAAGCTTCGTATTCGATGGATTCGCCAAAGGATTTACGGTATCGTTCCACCGAGAAACGGATACGGCGGCGTTCCGACTCTTCGCGGTCGGATTTAATTTTGGCGACTTCTTTGTTCAGTTGTTCATGAATTTTCTGGTAGTCTGCGTGTTCGGTCAGGTAGTGATAAAGCAGGGCAGTGCGGATGCAGCCTTTCACACTGCTGCCGGGCAGGTAGGCGCGGCCCTCAGCATCGCGTTGGAAGCCGCGTATCTCTTGCTTAGGTCTGCCGTTTTCCATAAGCAGGGGCAGAGCGCGGACTTTGTTCTCCGGCTTTTTCAGAAAGTCCAGAAAGGCGCGGTCTTGTCCGACTTTTTTGCTGAAAGCCAACAAGTTGTACTCGCTGCGGAGGCGAGAAAGTTCCTGATTGTAATCGCGTCCGCCTTGCCGCCCGGCGTTGCGGCGGTCGGTTTCAACCGACTCGATTTTGCCCGCCATATCGTTGGCCCAGTCGGCAAATGCGAGGGCGTTTTTCAGGCTGTCGTTGCCCGCGTCTATCTGTTGGAGAAACTGTTCAAAGCGATACTGCGACACGCGGTAAAAATGGCCACCGTGTAGCACATAATCGAAAGAATGTAATTGCGAGCCATCGCCGACGTGAAGCGGCGTGAGGGTGCGTAGATGCAGCACCAGCGTATTGGAATTGGGCAGGAATGTCATGGAGCGTTCCATTTGAGTTGAAGCATAAATCCGAAGCCGTTGTCGTACACGGGGTGCGGTTTGTCACTTAGGTCTTTTTGTTCAATTAAACCGCCCAGATGATGTCGTTGCTTCCTTGTTTCCAATAAGGGAAACACAGATCCTTCGGTGAAATAGCGATGCGGAGTCTTGCGTTGGTAGATACCGTCGCCACCTACCCAGCCTTCCCGAAGTTCGATGCGGTAGCGGAAAGACCTGACTTTGTTTTCATCTTTGGCCGCTTCATCCAACGCTTTGAGTTCTTCCTGTTGGGGGCGGAACAACGAGAGATTGAGCATGGCATTCGCGTCGGTAGGCTGGGCGAAATCAAAATCATAGACTTCTGTTTCAAAAAAGCCCTTGCCCGCCGTGCGGTCGGCCCCAAAGCCCCAATGTCGGTAGAGACGCAGCACGGCTTCCAACTTGCTCATGTCTGGCCCGTCGGCCAGGAAAAAAATGCCAGTGTTGGAGTCCTGATGCGGGTCGGCGTATTTGTCCGACCAATAAAATTCGTCGCTGTGGAAAAGTTGACCCGCCTTTTCGTCTTCTGCGCCACCATCAACGGGCAAGTCAAGCGTGCCACCGCGCAAACGGTTAATGGTGTTGTGGGTCATGCTGAAATCTTCAGCGCGTGGGACGGTTTGGTTTATTTCGGTTGGGGTTATTGGTCGGTCAAGTTTGGATTTTCCCTCTTTGACCAATTTCTCTTCTTCATCGTGAATATCGCGCAGCCGTTGACGCAACTGCTTTGCGGTCAGTGAACCTTGCAGGATATTGGTAAAATCAACGAGGTTGACATATGTGTACGCTTTTTTGTACTGCTTGCGTAGTTTGGCGTTGATACGCGCTTCTTCCAAGTCCGCATCGTATCCATCTGGAAACGGCAAAGGGTTGGGAAAAAACGGAATCCAGTCCTTGTCGTATTTTTTGCAAGGAAAAGTGCTGCTGACCACGAAGGGCGGGGTGCCTTCGTGGCAAGCATCCAAAAAAGCAGCCAAGCCCTCCTTGCCCTCTTCGCCCCACAGGTGGCGGATGCCCCAGCAGAGCAGGCCCCAGAGCGTGTCGGAGCGGAGCGGGGTGGCGTAGCCGCTCAGGGGTTTGAGATAGATAATTTTCATACGCTGGCTTTGATTGCCCAAGCGATGTCGCCTGTGGGTTTTAGTTTATCAAATTCGCCCGTGGCTGCGGTGGCTTTTGCCATGTTGTTGCCAGATTTATAATCGCCTTGGCTAAGGTAAACCGGCTCTTCAAAACGAAATTCCACACGCCCGTAGCCCCGCGAGCCACTTTTGCCGAGGAAGTTGTGCTCCAACAAAAGCACGGCCATGCGCAGGTTGGCAAGGTCGGTTAGTAATTCTTCGGAGTGGTCAGCCCCGTTATTCAGTTCGTATTGGGTATAAATCATCTCGAACTCAAACTCCGAGTCTGCCGCTACACGCTCTATAAAGCGCGGGTTGGCCGCCGAGGTGACGCGGTTGATGCCGTTCTCGGACTTGTACTCGGTGTAGAGCAGGTCGGTATCGAGTTTTGCCCACCATTTTTTGGTGGCTTCTGTCGGGTGGCAGTCGCGCACGATAAGGCGGGAGGGGCCGATGTTGTAAAGTGGGTCGTCCGACTTTTTGCTGGCGGCTTCTTTTTCATCTACCCCGATACCAAATAGGCGAACGATATCCGCTTCCTTGGATACATCGCCCGACGGTGGCACGGCCCCCAGCGCGTATTCAAGCAGGGAGCGCAGCTTCCCTTTGAGTGAACTGCCCGGCACATACGGATAGCGGGTGCGCGGGTCACGGACGACGGGCGAGTCCACGCCCCCGATTTCAAGTTTTTCTTTGCTGCCTCCGATGTGCAGCCCGGTGAGGCACTTGAACTTGCCCCGGATGATGAGGTTACCGACAAATTTGGCGTTGTTATCTGACATAATGTTGAAGTTTTTAAGATGTTGGCAGTAAAAATGGGAGCGATACGCGCAGAGTGCGCCTTTGCGTCTCTGCGGTAAAAAAGCACTTATGAGACGGCCTCTATCTGCTACTCCCCGCCGTGAAACTTATGGTAGGCCACTACGCTTTCCACCAACAGGAAGAAGTTTTCTATAGATTTCGTTTTATCGCTGGCTTGTTCGATGCTTTGAATAGCGGTAGTCATAAATGGATAAAAATTGGCACGAACTGCCGTTTGGCGGCCAGCCGCATAAGCCAGCTTAGGCCTGAGCATGATGAGTTGATTTTTCACCCTTTCATAGCCCTTGCCTTCCTCCGCTTGTTCGTAGTCCGCCCGCATCCGGGTGATGGCAGAATAGAAGTTGCGGATTTGGTTGGTTTTGAGTTTGTCTCGGGTAAATTGCAAGGCCATGTTTTCGGCCTTCTGGACGATGTCGGATGTGTCCATCGTGCTGAGGTTGATATCCATAATCAGATGTTTTTAGATGTTGAACGAACTTGAAGCATGGCAAAATTGAGGGCCACGAGGTAGTCGCGGGCTTCAAAACCGCCAGATTCTTCGGGGCGCATGGCGTTTTTGAGAAAAGAGTGCATCAGGTGTTTTTCCAACTCATCGGTGATTTTCTGGCTGTCTTCGGCGGAAAAGCCATTGCGGGCAAAGAGATAGTGCATCCGAGCGATATTGCGGGCAAACTTATCAGGCCGGAGGCGGCCCCTGCGATGGAATTTGCCGTTCGCCCACTCATCGCGCTCGTAATAACTGCTTTTTACCAACTGCATGATGCGATAAGCAAAAGAGGAATTAAACTTGCGCCCACTGGCAGTCTGGCCTTCTTCTAACACTTCCTTGAATTGATTGCCAAGGTCAAATTGAACCTCATACCTATCCCAACCGAGCGTGTAGTCAAATACATCCACACGGTTCTTTGATTCTGTGTCCTTGGCTCGTTCTTGCAAACCTTTCGTGTCCTGATAGAAACGCCCAACCGGATAGTGCGGGTTGCTCATAAAAATACCCGCGCTGAAATGCACGTCGTCGCTTCTATTGTCGCCGTAGCAAATGAATTTTTGAAAATCCTCGCGCAGCGTTTTGGCAAATCGCATCAACATATCCCACCTGCCGACGGCAAATGCATCGTCACCGCCAGAATAGACTACATAGACGCGATGTTCTTTTTCTCGCGCTCGCTGGTCAAAGTGGGCGGTGAAAAAGTAGTTCATTTCGCGGCTCAAAGTGATAATTTGGGCGAGCGATGCGTCTTTTATGCCGTTACTAAAGATAAGGCCCAGGTTGTCCACATCAAGCATAAGCGACCCGAGTCGGACGAAACCCTCCCCTTTCTGGCGACCTTCGTGTCCGATTTCAGCAATTTGGCTAAAATCAAGCAAGTCGGCATCTTCGTCTTCTGTTTCTGTTCCGGACAAAAAGGGGCGAGGCGCGTTTTTCCCCAGAAATCGGAAGCCGAAACTGATAGGAAAATTGAAAGCGGATTTCCAATCTTCTTTCGGTAGGAAATCAGTGTTGTTTAGCGCAAGGATGAAGGCGGATTGGATGTCAGCCGCTTTGTTATCAGTTAAAAAACGATGCGCTGAGTTTTCGTCTTTTTTGTCATTTAGGCTTTTGACCGCCAGCAAGGTATGTCGCCGAGCTAATTCAAACTCTGCAAGCACAACATCGCCTTTATGCTCATGGTCGTCACGCTGCAAACGAGATTTGGACGTAATTTCGAGCAAAAAACGTTGCTTCGGAAATGCTCCCCCGATTTTACTTTCCCACTTGTCGCGCTCATCTTTTTTCTCCGTACTGTTATCAATTTTCTCTTTAAAAAGTTCGCTCAACCCACCCAAATGCTGACGGTGTTTCAATTTATCACGCTTGGCATTGACCGCTGCGAAACATTCGCTGGCTTTTGATTCAAGTGCTGTCCGGTCGTATTTCATATAAGCCACGATGAGTTCCAGTCGCTCGCCGAACTGATGCCGCAACGCTGTGCTGATTTTGGAGGCTATTTCATTCAAGTCATCTTCTCGGTTGTCAGGCAGCAACAGATTGAAATGTCCACCGCCTGCAAACAACAAATGCCATGAACTCAGCCCTAACTCTCGTAGGATAACGTTGGCCACAAAATCGGTGAGCAGCGACACCAGCACTGAGCGGGCGCGGAGACGTTTGGCGAGTTTGCCGAGGCCTCCTGTCTTTTTTCCTTGGATATTATGGTAGATGTAATCTTGAATGCCCGTGAGGTCGCCTTTTACGAGCAAGTACCCGCCAGTAGTGCCGGGGTTCTCTAGTGCCTGCGCAGCACGGTAGCGATCGCAGAAAGCCGCGTCGGGATATTTTTCTGGGTCGTCTGGGTCGGCCATGCGCCAGCCGTACTTTTGGAAGAGGTAGGGCAGGGTGTCAGCTTGGGCAGACTCGTGGAGGTTTTTCAGTCGCTCCAAATCGGAGCCGAAGTGGCTTGCCAAGTCCGTTTTGAAGCCATTGGCCAACTCATCAGGCGTGAGCAGGGCTTTGGGCAAGGCCGAGCGGCGGTCTTCTTTGAATTCAAGCTTTGTCACTTCCACCCGGTCGAAGATGGAATAGAGCGTGGTCGGCTTGGAGACGGCGGCTTGTAAGATGTCTTTCATATTGTTTTTATTGATTCGCCCAGCAATTTTGAGACTCTATAAGCAGAGGCAACATTGTCAATCAAAGAAATTTGATTGTTTGCGAGGTGGTTTAATGGTCTTTCGTTGAATAGTTTTTGAGTTTGTCCATTTAACCATTCGTTTTTATTCGAGGCATAAACAACGATTGGAATTCTTGAATATGCCTTCATTTCTTCCATCAATTTCAATAAAACTGCATCCTCGCCATCCTGGTTAGCGTTCGACCGATAAACCACAACATCGTAACCAATCGGGTAAAAAATTCCGTTTTCAAAATCTTCTGAACTCAATTTTTCTATCATCCCAAAAACTTGGGAGAATCGGGCAATTTCATTTTTAGTCATTTGATTCAATTTTTCTGAAGTTCCTATAAAAAGATAGCGTCCATTTTTAGGGTTAGCCTCTCGATAAAAACTGATATGTTCCTGATACGACTTTTCAATATCCCGCATATTGCGCTGGGCATTTTGAAGCCTATTTTCTGAATCTTGAAGTGTCTTTGCGTAATCTAAAAGTTGTTTTGTTGCTACCGATTCAATTTCTTTACGTGATTCATTAATCCCGCGAAAGGTTGAAATTCCAAAAAAAGTCAGCAACCCAATCACCAAGCTGATTAGAATACCGCCAATCGTAATGGTCCTCTCTAAAAATTTCTGATGCTCGGAACGCTCCTCTTGAATGAACTTCCGGTAAGCCTCATTTTCCTTTTGCATAGCCTCCCTGAAGGCTTTCGTATCACCTTCGAGCGAATTATAGTGCCGTTCGATGGCCTCCATTTTGGGGTCAAATTTCTGTCCCCAGACCCCACTCACCAACAATAACAGGCTCAAAGTCAGCAGCAGCCTAAAAAATCGTCTCATATCGTGGAATTGTTTTTTTGTAATATGGAAAAATCCCAGTCGAATCAATCGAGTCTATCGTACCAATCGAACAATGACATCCCCTCCCAACCTCCCATTCACCCCCTCCACCTCAAACTCCTCCGGGTCGAAATCCTCCCCTACCCACTCCAACAATTCCTCATTCTCAGAATTTTCGGGGTCTTTCAGGGCTTCCAATATACCTGCATATCCCCAAGGGCCGCCACAATCTTCGGGTGGACAAGCACGTTTCCCGGCAGTGCAGCGTGGGTACTTTATTCCCACTTCGGCATCCAATATTTTTTCCAGTAGAACATCATGTTCCCAGTCGTCGCCAAAGTCGTAGGTAAATTTTCCTTTCTGTTTGGGGGCAATCAAGTATTTGTCAAGCCGGGCCGTGCTCATCAGGACACCGCCCATCTCGTAGGCACTTTCCCTGTCGCCAAAAAACTCTATTCTGCCAATCTCGAAGCTCATCAGGTGCCCGCCGTACCAGCCCATGGTGCGCAAGATGATGCGGCTCAAGTCGTCCAGGTTGATGTCGGCGGGAACCTCAACCCGGCGCCAGATCGGCGGTGATATGCGTTTTAGGGTGATTTTGAGTTGATATATTCTATTCATGTTGTTTTAATAATTGGTCACTTGAAGAACGCACCCAATCGAATCAATCCCCTCAATCGCCCAATCGAACCCCTCACCGCAACCCCTTCACCACCCCCCACCCCATACTACACCCCTTTCCCAGCCCTATATAATTTGGCAGCGCCACATTCGCCGTAAACTCCAGCGAAAAAGCCAGCACTTTCACCTTTTTGAACTCCACCCAGCGCTCGCGCTGCACCTGCTGGATTTTGACTTCCACGGGGTTCTCCGGCGTGCATTCTAATTGTTGCAAGAGGGCGTCCAGTTGTTTTTGAAGCACCCGCTCCAAATGAGAAACGCGTTCCACCACCCCATCGAGCCTCGTATAAATCCCGTAGTTCTCGTCACGCAGGCCTATCCAGTCGCGGAGGTGGTATCGGAACGTTTTGTCCCAGGTGCCGAGGTTGTATTGTTGGACGTCCAGTTTGTGGATGCGCACTGGGGCTTGGCGGCCTTTTAGGTTAAGCGTCCAGTCGGGCTGCGAGAAGAAATGGTGGAGTTCTTCGATGCCTTCGTTGAGGCATACGAGCATGGGCTTTCCAAAATCTTGCTTGTATTGGATGAGTGGGAGTCGGTAGTGGAAGCCGCCGCTTTCGTTGTCGTGGTTGTGGAACAGGTCGTTCTCATAACCAGCCTTGGCGGCCACCGCGCCCCGGAAGGCGGGCAGTTCCCATGGGTCAATGGGCGTGTCGAACTGGACGGAGAGGAGTCGGAGTTTTGTCATCATGTTGGCTGGTAAAGGGGATGACTATTTCAATGGCAAGGTTAGTGATTATTTTGGGAAAGCAATGGAATGGAGTAAATATTTTTTAATATAGCAAGATGGCGGACGAAAAACAGGTTCGTGTTGTCCCGGAACAGCGTTCCGGGGTACATACGCTTCAGGAGTCCCCCTCCATCTCCAAATGCATCTTATGAAAAAACCGGTGCAGCACAGGCGACAAGATCAAACCTGATGCCGCCAGGAACACCACCCCGCTGTACAGGGCATAAAACCCGGCAAAAAGTTGGATCCCAGCCCGCCGTTCAAAGGGCAAGGCCTCAATGTCCAAACCAGGCCCCATGCCCGTCAGGATCATGGACGCATTGTAAAACGACTCGACCCAACCAATATCAGCCAATACCCGATAACCAACCATGCCCAGGAAAAGGGACATGCCAATAACCGCCAATGAAAAGGCAGCATAGCGCAGCGCACGGGTGACAAAATTACGCGGCGACAAGAGTGGTTCAGTTTTGCGTTCAAACATAGCAACGGATAGTATAAAAGGTGGATTCTTGCGGCAATTTTACAAAAAAATGAGGGTGACGCTCGAATGTTTTTTTGACAGGAAGGCTGTCAAAAAAAGTGGCCTTCGAGATTCAAAAAGATCTCGAAGGCCACTTTTAAGTCAAATACTATAGGTCGCGCAAAATTACCGAACCACCGTCACATCGCCCTTCATCAATATCTTTTGTCCGTCAATCAGTTCCACCTCGGCCCACCACACGAACACGCCGGGGTTCACTGGCTCGCCCTTGAAGTCGCCCGGCCAGCCAACGTTCGGGTCGTCGGGCATGAAGTTCGTATTTACGAACAACTGCTCGCCCCAGCGGTCGTACACCTGAAGGCTCAATATCTGGTTTACCGAGCCTTGACGCGTGAACAGCGTAAAGGCACTGTTGTCAGAGTCCGGGTCTTCCGGCCAGATCACGTTCGGCGCGTAGATGTCTATGTCCCGATCCACGCGGATGATCGTCCGGGATTCGGCTTTGCAGCCCTCTTTGGAGATAATCGTGACCTTATACTCCGTGGTCACAAAAGGTTTGGCTATCGGGCTGAGCAGCTCCGTAATGCTCGACCCCTCAAAGCTCAGCCCTGTCATTGGCTCCCAGATCACCTGGTCAATCAGTGCCAACGGGAAGGCCGGAGGTACGATCGCCAGCAATGCCTGGTCGTCACCCAGCACGATGCTGAAGGACGGAGGCAGATCCACTGCGGGGGTCGGAGGAGGCGGTACCGGGATGGTCTCGGTCACGGTGCATCCGTTCACGTCGCGGATCACCAGGTCGTAAGTGCCTGGCGCTAAGCCGTCTATGGCTTGGGCAGGGAAGTACGTCACTCCCCCATCAATGGAATACTGGAACGGCCCGATACCGCCGTTGATCTGTTCTACGGTCAGGAGACCCATGATCCCGTTGCAAAGCGGTGGGTTCAACAAGAAATCCAGACCTGTGGGTATGTTCTGCTCGCGAAGCAGCGTCGTTTGGGACACTGCCGTGCAGCCATTTAAGGGCAGCGTCGCCGTTACGGTGTATAGCCCCGGCTCATCCACCACCGGATTGGGGGTGTTCGCGCCGGAAACGATGTTGCCGTCCAGCGTGGCCCATTGCAGCAGTGCCTGTGGCGGCGCATTGGCCGTCAGCGTGCGATCCAGCACCGAGCAAGTCAGCGGGGGCACTGGCAATGTGTTCAAAGAAGGCGGCGCCACATTTTCCAGTACCACTGTCTGCTCCGTGTCTGTGCAGCCGTTCACCGTGTTCAGCACCGTAAGCGTGTAGGTGCCCGGAGCGTCCGCGGTCACGTCCAGCGTGTTGGTGCTGCCGACGATGTTGCCGCCGTTGCTGGCAGTCCAGCTATAGGTGGGCGCGCTGCCAAAATTGGAGCCCGAGGCATCCAACAGCGCCGAAGTGGTCAAACAGGTCAGGAGCGCAGGCGGCGCGATCAGCGAGACCGGAAGGGTCACGTCTTCGGTCACCAGTACATTGTCTGTTGATACACAACCGTTGGTCGTGTTCTCAATCGTCAAAACATAGGTGCCAGGATCACCGATCTGCGGGCTCAGGGTCGTCCCGCCCGAGATAATCTGGCCGTTTGTGGTCGTCCAGGTATAGATAAAGTTCGGGCCTTGGCTTGAAGCGTTTGCGTCCAGCGTATTAGATTGGGTGTCGCAGTCCAGCCCAACACTTGCTCCGGCTTCCGCCGTAGGGGCCAGCACGTCTTCTGTGACAAGGATCGAAGCCGTTTCGGTACAACCGTTTTGAATGTTGGTAACCAACAGGTTATAGGTACCAGGGTCATCCACCAAGGGTTGATTGGTCGTATTTCCGCTCACGATGTTTCCGTCGGAGGTGATCCAGAAATAGCTGAAGTTTGCGCCCTGGCTGGAAGCAGTGCCGTTCACCGGGGTCTGCAACAAGTCACAAGTCAAAATTTGCGGCTGCGCGATGCTGGCCACGGGCGGGATAATATCATTTACGATCACCACCGCGTCTGTGCCCGTACAGCCGTTGATGTTGTCGGTCACCAGCAAAGTGTAGGTGCCAATCGAGCCGACGGTTGGCGTGGGCGTGTTCCCGCCGCTGATAATGGTGCCGTCCGCAGTAGACCAAAGATAAACCAGGTTGGTCGAGGAAGAGGAACTGACCGAGCCCGCCAAGGGAGCATTCAAGGTTGTGCAGGTCAGCGTACTGGGGCTGCCCGCATCCACCACCGGGTTGGTCACGTTTTCCAGAACGGTGACGGTTTCCGTCGAGGTGCAACTGTTCGATGCGTCCGTGATCGAGAGCGTGTAGGTGCCCGGAGCGTCAATCGTCGGGCTCAGCGTGTTCAGGCCGCCCGTGAGGTTGCCGCCGTTGCTGGCGGTCCAGGAATAGCTGATGGTCGGGCTGGCGCTGGAGCCGTTGGCGTTCAGGGCAAAATTCGTGAGTGTACAAGTCAGCAGGGCTGGTTGCGCAATGGTCGAAATGGGCACGTCAGCGCTCACGGTAATCAGCACCAGGTCGGTGGCTGTGCAGCCGTTCACCGTGTTCGTCACCAAAAGGCTGTAAGTACCCTCCTCGTTCACGGTCGGGTTGAGCGTGTTCGCTCCGCTCAGAATCGTACCGTCCGGAGTCGTCCACTGATAGGTGATGCCCGCGCCTGCGGCCCCTGTGCCCTGAAGCACGGTGGTAGTCTGGATGCAATTCAACTCGAAAGTTGGGCCTGCAACCGCTGCTGGTATGGCAAAGTCGTCCGTCACGACTACAACGTCCGTGTCCGTGCAGCCGTTGGTGTTGTTGGTAATCAATAAGGTGTAGGTCCCTGCTGCGTCAATGGTGGCGGTCGGGCCGTTGGTCGGAGAGGTGAAGTTGCCCCCTACCGTGGTCCACGACAGCGTGAAGTTGGGTCCGCTGGGGTTGCCCGCGCTGCCCACCGAGCCAGCAGGGGTGGTGCAGTTGATCAGCCCGTCCGGCCCGGCCAATGCAGTTGGGGCCAGAATGTCTTGCGGGACGGTTACTGTTTCGGTATCGGTACAGCCGTTGGCCGTGTTCACGATGTCCAGCGTGTACACTCCCGGCAGGTTGACCGTGGGTTGGAGGGTGCCTTGTCCGCTTACGATACCACCCGCAGGGCCGCTCCAGGTGTAGACATAGGTTGGGCCCTGGGTAGAGCCTAGCCCGTTAATGAGGGTCTGCAAGGTCGTGCAGGTCAGCGTAGCCGGAGCTGCGATGAGGGCTGCGGGGGCGTTCGCGTCGTTCGACACCAGGACGGAGGCGGTGGAAGTACAGCCGTTCGTTTGATTCGTTACCAGCAAGTTGTAGGTGCCCGCCAGACTGACGGTAGGTGTAAGCCCATTGGCGCCGCTTGTGATAACACCGTTGGGAGTTGTCCACTGATAAGTAAAGTTGGGTCCTGTTGAAGAAGCTGTCCCGTCGAGGTTTAAGGTTGGTATCACACAATTGAGCGTGGCGTTCTGGCCCGCGTTTGCGACCGGAGGAACAATGTCTTCAGGCACTGGAATCGAAAAAGTGGCTGAGCAACTGTTGGCGCTGTTCACCAGCAGGAGGGTGTAGGTACCCGGCGCGTCCACTGTGGGCTGCAAGGTGCCTTGGCCGCTGATGATGCCGGGGCCGCTCCAGGTGTAGGTAAAGCTTGGACCGGAGCTCGACGCGGTGGCGTCTATCGTTACGCTTTGAACCGCGCAGGTCAGCGTGGCCGCCGGAACAGCTGTAGCCGTCGGGATATTCAGGTCAGCGGCAACCGTGGCCGAGGAAGCGGACGTGCAGCCATTCAGGGTGTTGGTCACTTGCAGCGTGTAGGTCCCCACTGAGTTGGCAGTTGTGGACGCTGTGTTGGTCGGACCCGTGATCGTGCCCCCGCCCGAGGCGGTCCACAGGTAGCTGAAGTTCGGGCCACTGCTGCTGGCCGTGCCGTCCAGTGCCACCGTGCCCATGGTGCAGGTAATGAGCGCCGGTTGCGCGACCACAGAACTGGGCAGTGCCGTGTTCTGCAGGATGGTCACCGTACCCGTCGCCGTGCACTGATTGGCAGGGTCGGTCACCATCACAGTGTAGGTCCCCGGGGCATTCACGCTCGGGTTCCAGGTGCTCTGGCCCGAAACAATGTTGCCGCCGCTGCTGGCGGACCAGTTGGGTACCAGCGTGGTGTCTATAGGCAGGGGCACAGGGCCGATGTTCAGGTTTGTCACCACGCAAGTGAGGGTGGCAGGGTTGCCCGCAGGTGCGGGGGGCGGCTGCATGTTGGAAGTCACCGCGACGGTTGCCGAGGAGGTACAGCCCGTCAAAGTGTTCGTTATCAGCAGGGTATAGGTGCCGGCGGCGTTCACCGTGGGCGTCAGGGTGTTCTGACCAGATACGAAGTTGCCGCCAACGGTTGTCCAACTAATCGCAAAGTTCGGAGCAGCAGAAGAACCGATGGCATTGAGTACGGTCTGTGGCAGCGCGCAGTTCAACTGAGCGGGTTGGGCAATCAAGGTGGTGGGCGGGGGCAGTTGAACCACGACCACGCTGGTACTGGTGGCACACAGCGTCGCCCCGCTCACCGTGACCATGTAGGTGCCGGGGGTACCTACGTTGATCGAGCTGGTGGTTTGGCCGGCTGACCATTGATATTGGGGGAAATTGCCCCCGATTACACTGAGTGTTGAGTTGCCCCCCGGGCAAAAGGGCGTGGTTGTTATGGCGATATTGGGGGTCGGCAAAGCATCCACGGTGACAGTCCCTGTTCCGGTGCAACCATAACTGTTGGTAACCGTGACTTCGTAGGTGCCTGTGGTATCCACGATGTTGGTAATACCTAAATCTCCATTGGACCAAACATAGGAGAGAAATCCTGGAGGGGCTGTCAAAATAGCCGATCCGCCAGGACAGATGGCAGGAACATTTTGAGTAATGGTGATCGGGGGTACTTCTGCGGAATTAACCGTGATCTCCTTCGTGCCCGTGCAGCCAAATTGATTGGTGACGGTCACATTGTAGGTGCCGGGTATGGTTATCAACAGTGGGTTTAAAGTATCCCCTGTGTTCCATAAATAGTGGTCAAAAGGCTGGGCCACCTGTACAAAAGCAGTGTCGAATTCCGGGCACATCGCCTGTGGCGCGATCAAAGCGGGCGCCACCACCGGACTAGCAGGGATGACAATCTGGTCGGTAAACGGGCAGCCAAATTCATCTGTCAAAGAGAGGGTATAAGTGCCCGGACCATTGACCGAAAGGGGGAGATCACTGCTATTCACCGGTGCCCAATTAACGTCTTGAAAAACAGAGCCCTGGGGATTAAGGACATTCAGCTCATAACTCTCACCAGGACAAATACCGAGCGGCCCGGTGATTACCAAAGGCCCATCAAAAAACGGCCCCAATGCTTCATATTCATTTTCCCAGTGGTTAGGCTCACATCCGGTACCTGAAGGGTCCCAACTCCAGGCGCCTGGGGGGGTCACGATAATGATGTGGGCTGAGTCCCCTGTGTTCCACAGAGCTACGATGGGTACCCGCAGACCCGTAAATAAAAAGTCAACAAAAGCTCGCAATAAAATCGTCTTGTCTGCACAGTTTACATTGACTTGAACCACCGGGTTACAGTGCCCCAGCTTCATGGCAGAATCGAGCGTAATAGGTTCACCATAGAGGGGTTCTCCAAAAAGCGGACCACCGTTTGGATTTCCAGTCGGGTCTCCGTTCGCCCAGGTTAGGCAGGGAACCACCAGAAGCGCAAACAATGGGATTAAACGTAAAAATGTATAGCGTTTTGTCATAGACTAAAATAGTTGAAAGAAAAAGGAGAACTTCAAACTGCTAAGATGCAGCAAACCTTAAAAATGCTGGCTCTGTGTGTCAAAGATAGCTTGAAAAATTGGTTTGGTAGTTTTATACAAAAAAAAACGGCCACGCCGTGGGGCGTGACCGAATATCTTTTTTTATAAAAAGTATTTAAACGGGATACGAAGCTTAGAGTATCCACCCGGTTCTAATAACCAAAAACCTCTTCCAAGCTCAATTCCACCACTTTTCCGATCTTCTTAAGGTATTGGAAATCAATGCGTTCGCGCTCACCCAATACCAGCCAGGTGTAATGACGGCCTTTAACCTGGGTACGTTGAAATTCGATCAAATCACTGGCTTCTGCTTTTTCGATGGTACTGTAAATGTCTTGGCGCAGGTCGCGGTTCGCATAACCCTTGTCGCGGCTGCTGCGCCAGGCCCAGTACAATTCCGACTGTGAAATACGCCCTGCAGCGATCTGTTTTAACACCCCTTGTCGGGCGTGCTCCATTTGCGGAAGCGAGACCGGCATTTCCTCCAAAATGTTTTGAAATGCATCTACGGCTTCGTGCAGCTTGTCAGGTTGGGTGCCTACATAACCTTGCAGCCAATGTGCCTTGTTTTTCATTGTTGGGCTTCCGGCATGAACATAGGCGGAATAGGCCAGTGCTTTTGATTCACGGATTTCCTGAAAAACGATGCTCGAAAGGCCGTAACCAAAGTATTGGTTGTACCACTCGGCAAAAACAAACTCATTCAAATTGAATTTCGGCGTTCCTTTTGAGAGCATGAGCAGTTCAATCTGCACGGAAGGGAAGTTCACAAAATAGACCAGGTCCTTCTTAACGCCAATTTCAGGGTATTTTCGAGGCAAGATGGGCTTTCTGGATGCCTCGTCAATGGCATGATTTTTCTTCAAAACAGCCTTGACTTTGCTTGCACTTTTAGCGCCAAAATAAAATACTTCGTGCTGGAAAAAACGCAAATCTCTTAGCAAATCGGTCAAGTCAGAGGGCAGAAGCGCATGAAGGTGTTCGGCGGAAATCTTGTCACTGAATGGGTTGACGGGACCGTATTTGGCGTAATTCGCCATGCCTTTCGAAAGGATGGTTCTTTTGTCTTTTTTGTTGTTTTCGCGGCGGAGGAGTATATCAGCCACGAGATTTTCCATTGCCTCGGGATTGGGTTGGGCATCGGCAAGCAAATGCTCCATGAGGGCCACCGCTTCTTCAAACGACTCCTCCAATCCCGTCAGCGAGAAGAAAAAATGTTCATCCCGGCACTCAGCCCCAAAACTGGCCCCCAGGCGATAAAAAGCCTGTTGAATTTTTGAGGGCGCGTGTTTGGAAGTACCGAGAAAAGGCAGGTAGCTTGCGAGAACAGCCAAATGGCGGTCGCTCAATTTGCCCATGTCATAGCAATAGTGCAAGCGGAAAAGTTTGCTCTTACGATCCTGTACCGACCGGAGTTTCAGATTTTTAGAAAGTGTGCTGGTTTTAATGACTTTTTTAAAGTCCACAAATTCAGGGGCAACATCGGGTGTTTCCCAGGCCAAAAATTCTTGCGCAAATCCCGAAGCGCCTTCGCGGTTCACCTCGATGGGGGTAATGGGTGGCTTTTCCACCTTCATCACCGAAGGATCGTCGCCAGTGTGTTTGTACACCACGGCGCAATTGTGGTCAAGGAATGTTTTTTGGGCAAATGCCACCAGATCATCTTTGGTAACCTTGGCCAATTTCTTCCAACGACGCACGACATCCGTCCACTCAATGCCCAACACATAGGCGCTGGTGATGGCGTTTGCACGACCCGGATTTTTCTCAAAAGACCTGATTTCGGAAAGTTTCATGTCTTTTATCACTGCTTCCAAAAGCCAGTCTTCAAATTCGCCGCGCCTCAGTTTTCCAATTTCCTCCAAAAGGATTTTTTCTACTGCTTCGAGCGACTGACCCTCCCGCGGTTTTGCCATCAGCAGTAGGGAAGAAAAATCTTCGTACACCCGGGGATAGGCATAGGCCTCCAAAAGTTGCTGTTTTTGGACAATGTTCAGATCAAAAAGCCCCGCCTGATAGTTGTGCAGGATGCCCGCCACCAAGGGCAACAACAACGACGCCTCTTCGGATTTTGCACCCGGCAGTCGCCAGCCCATTTCGACCCAGGGGGATTCTTGCCCCCAAACCTCCCGCAGGGTGCGAGCGGTTAGTTCGGGCTGGGGTTTGAATTTGAATTTCGGTTTCTCCTTCCGCTCAAATCCGCCAAAATACCGTTCCGCGAGGCGCACCGCATGGGCCGGATCAAAGTCGCCAGCCATCACGATGGCCATGTTATTCGGCACGTAATACGTATCGAAAAACTTGTAAATATTGGTCTGCGAGGGGTTTTTTAAATCTTCGCCGCGGCCCAGGGTCGTTTGGGTTCCGTAGGGGTGGCTGGGAGTCAAGGTCTCCTGCATCGCCTTCAGGGTTTTGCGGAAATCTTTATCCTGGCTGATGTTGTATTCTTCAAAAACGGTTTCCAATTCCGTGTGGAACAGCCGCAAAATCGGTCGGCGAAAGCGTTCACTTTCGAGTGCGAACCAGCGTTCCAACTCGTTGGAGGGAATGTCATTCACATACACGGTTTGTTCCACCCAAGTGTAGGCATTGGTGCCTTTTGCCCCCATCTCGCTCACCAGTTTGTCATATTCATTGGCCGCAGCGAATTGGGCGGCATCAAAGCTCAGACGGTCTATTTCGGCATACAAATCCTTCTTTTTATCGGGATTTTTCTCCTCCCGGTGTTGCTCGAACAGCAGTTCTATTTCGTCGAGGATCGCTTTTTCCTTCACCCAATCCAGTGAGCCGAGCCGGTCGGTGCCTTTGAACATCATGTGTTCAAAATAGTGGGCCAGGCCTGTGGTATCGGCAGGGTCATGTTTGGAGCCTACGCGCACGGCTATTTCGGTGTAAACGCGAGGTTCTTCCTTATTAACCGTCAGGAATAGTCGCAGGCCGTTGTTGAGGGTGTGCATTTGCACCTGGATCGGGTCGCCGGGTGTGGTGCGAAATTCTGTAGTGGTAGAAGCGGGAATAAATTGCTGCATAGTTTGTGCGTTTCAGAATCAATTATTGCTCACATCATCACATACTTTCGGACAGATTTCTCTATCGTAGCCTTTACTTGTGACCATGAAACAGGTTTAAGGATTATTGGCTCGGCTTCGTTCTCTGCATCGTCAAAATAAGTCAAACTTCTCAGAACATGAAAATGTTCTTGAATCCCAAATTTTTGGGTATAAAAGTCAAACATTTCGGCCAATGTAAATTCTTTCAATAAAAAATAAAGATCAATAAAATCCTTTTTGGCGCCTCGGCTAGAAATAGCAGAGAGTTTCATAGCTGCGATGTCTGGCCGAGAAATCAATCTAATACCATCGTCTCTCCCAGCGACTGAAAGAGACGGAGCAGATGTTTTTCGTCAAAATCTAGATTTGGAGTAAAAAAATCAAGGTCTATTGAGATTCGATGGCCAATTTGGAAGGATAACGAAGTACCGCCTACCAATTGAAACCCAGCCAATTCTGGCAATGCGCTTAGGCATTTCAGTACGGAAAGAGTTCTGGGCTCGACTGTCTCAAAGTGTAGCATCTGAATTGTTCTTTTGGAACTTGAAAAAGAGTAGCCACGAAACTCAATGTCTTATTATCTAGAAAACGTACTTGTAATAGCTCCGTTTTGATGCGTTCTAAACCGTAATAATTGACCAATTCCTTAAAGTCTGGCAGGTTACCACGTGATAGGACGCGAGCGATAACCCAGCGAGCATTTTTTTCCCAGTCAATGCTGCTTCCATCAGCATCCCAGAAAAGCCCAGGGTCAAGTTTAGGTGATTGCTTTTGCATTTTACCCCGTATTTATTGGCAAAAATAAGACTTTTTCCCGCTTGGAAAGCATTTAAGCGTTTTAAAGATCCAGCAACAAACTTGTCGGGTCTTCAATCAAATTTTTCACTTTTACCAGGAACGTAACGGAGGTAGAGCCGTCTATAATCCGGTGGTCGTAACTGAGCGCCAGGTACATCATGGGGCGGATTTTCACTTCGCCATCCACTGCAATGGGGCGGTCTTTGATGGCGTGCATCCCAAGGATGGCACTTTGCGGTTCGTTGATAATGGGGGTGCTCATCAGACTTCCAAAAATTCCACCGTTTGTGATGGTAAAAGTCCCCCCGCTCATTTCTTCCAGCGAAAGTTTGCCGTCGCGCGCTTTGACAGAAAGTTCTTTAACTTTTAACTCAAATGCTGCAAAATGGAGGCTTTCGACATTGCGAATCGGAGGCACCACCAAACCGGTTGGGGTCGAGATGGCAATGCTGATGTCGGCATAATCATGGTAAATGATGTCGTCGCCATCCAGTGAGGCATTCACATCGGGCATTTCCAGAAGCGCTTTGGCACAAGCTTTGGCAAATATGGACATGAATCCCAGTTTAATGCCGTATTTTTTGACAAACGCGTCCTGATATTTTTCCCGGAGGGCCATCACGGCGCTCATGTCCACCTCGTTGAAAGTGGTCAGCATGGCGGTGTTGTTCTTTGCGCTCACCAAACGTTTGGCGATGGTGCGGCGCATTCGGCTCATTTTCTCGCGGCGTTCGTTGCGGGAAAAACTGGTGACTGGTGACTGGTGACTGGTGACTAGTGACTGGGGGCTGGGGGCCATTGACTGTTGACTGTTGACCGTTGACTGTTGACTGTCCGCTGCTTTCACTGCATCTTCTTTGGTGATTCGACCGTCGCGGCCTGTTCCGGGGACACTGGCAGGGGGAACATTGCCTTCCGCCAATATTTTGGCAGCTGCTGGGCTGGGAGTTCCGGTGGCATAATTTGACGTGGAGGTATCGGGGGCAGTTGCAGAAGCAGGTGGCCCTGATGCTGCTGACTGTTGACTGCTGACTCCTTCGCCTGAGGCTATGGGGGCTGAAGGGGCGGCATCCGTATCAATTTTTGCAAACAAGGCACCCACTTGCAAGTCTTCGCCCTCTTGGGCGACCCAGGTTAGTTTTCCTGCACTGTCGGCAGAGAGTTCCTGATTTGCTTTTTCGGTTTCTATTTCACAAAGCGGCTCATCCAGCCCGACGGTGCTGCCGTTGGGTTTAAGCCATTTGGAAAAGGTGACGCTGCTGATGGATTCGCCCAAATTTGGGATTTTCAGTTCGATGACCGGCATTCTATCTTGAATGATGAAGGTTGAATAATAAATGATGCATTGGGGCGGGCAAAAGTAAGCTTTTGAAAAGTATTCTGGGTTTGGAACAATTTGTAGGCAGGCATGTTCAGCCCAATCACTTTTTCTCTTTGAAATCAAATTTCAGAAGCAAGCCCTCCCCTTCTTTTCCTTCGCTGCTGAGCAACAAATTACCGGAGGGATCAAAGGAAATGCCTTCGGGTTGTGGCAGTATTTTTTTGTCGAGACGCTGGGCAGATTTCAACTTTCCCGTTTTGTAATCCAGCACTACGAGCCGTTTCAGTGCCGTAGAAATCACATATATATCGCTCGTGAGTGGATGAACTGCTACACCGGAAGGGCTGAAATAGTCGTGTTTTTCCGATTCGCCATAGGCAACCATCCGGTTCACTTCCTCCGGGTGGATCGTAAAAGCGGGAGATTCCTCCAATACCTTGGTTTTCAGATTAAAAACATAGATATTTCGGGGGTACAGGCTGTCCGGGTTTTCCTTGCACGCGAGCAAAAGTGCCTTTCGCGCGGGATCGAAAGCAAGCCCTTCTACATCATTCTGTTTTTTGAGCGAAGATTTGAATTCCTCCACTTGGGGCGGATTCTTTTCCCAATTCGTTATTTCAAACAAATCTCCGTTGCTCTTGGCAGCCCAAATGGATTTTCCCACCATTTCAACGCTCTCGAAGTCACCTTTATCCCGGAACAAAACCCGGCGAAACACTGCCCCGCCCCGATTGGCATCCATAAAATAAACTTCCCCGCGCTCATCGGCAATGGCGAGGTAAATACCTGCTGAATCCGTGGGACTCAGGCCAGAAATTTCTTTGAGCGCCTCGGTCTGGAGATTAATCGTGAGGGCAGGATTCTGCAAATCGTAAGGCAGCGAATCGCTTACGATGGCAAAATCGGGGTTCGGAACCACCGTGTTTGGTGGTTTGGAATTACAAAAGCAAAGCACCAGCGCTGGAAATACCAGACAGAGGCTAAGGGCGGGTAGTTTGTGCATATTAAAGGGTTGATGAGGTTTATAGGGTTTATCAACTTTCAAAGCGTTATTCTGAAAAAACTTCAATCGCGTGCATTTGCATTACGAGGTCGGTGAATTTGCCTTTGAATTGAGTAGCCCTAACGATGTGATTGTCAATCCAATGGTAGTTGCCACCACGCGGTTTACCAAATAGGATGCCGTGGTATTTGAACCCCTGTCGGTTGAGCCATTCTTCGGTCACGGGTCGGTGTGCCTCTGTGCGACTTGTGAAGAAAAAGATGATGTGACCTTCGTCATACCAACGATTCAGTGTTACGAGCGCGTCGGGGTAAGGAGCCACAAGGCCCATACGTTCCGGCTCTTCGTTGGGTACGTCGTCGCAAATAGTTCCGTCAATATCAATGAGGAAGTTTTTGACGTGTGCGGGCAGTTTGGGGCTGATGCGCTGGCCTTTTTCATCGAAGGCCTCGTGGAGTGTATTTGTCATGGAAATATATAGGTCGTTTTGGTCATTTCGTCATTGGGGTCATTGAGTCATTGGGGTCATTGAGTCATTGGGGTCATTGGGGTCATTGGGGTCATTAGGGTCATTGGGGTCATTGAGTCATTAGGGTCATTGGGGTCATTGGGGTCATTATTAAAAACTGAAGCCGACGGAAGCCTGAATCATAAAATTCTGGTGCTTGTCGTCGCGAAAAATCAGTTCGCCATTCGTTCCAACATGGGCTTTAGAAAGATCCGCTTCGTTGTTGGTAATATCTGCAAGTCCATATTGAACTCTTGTATTAAAGTATAGGGCGGAGCTGAAATAGTAAGAAATGCCCCCTACGATCCCATAATCAAGGCTGTTGTAAAGTCGGCCTGATCCTTCCGGGTAATCGTAATAAGCCCCCAATGTTTTGGGCGTTTCGGAAATAAGTGCGCCCACCTGTACCGTTACCGGGTCTTCTCCCTCGACCGCGCCAAGCCCTGGGTCATCTTTTCGATAGTTGTGATTGAGGTTAAAGCTCAAATCCTTGTTATTGTTCGATTTGTCAAAAACATCCACGCCAATGCTATTTTTACCCGAATAGCGCAAAGAGCCTTCTCCCGCCGACTGGATGAGAACACCCACATAGCCGCCAGCGGAAATTTCAAAATTTTTGTACCGACCATAAGCCATGATCGGCAGGTCAAGATAGGAGTTGTTCACGTTGATCAAATAGCGTGAGGTGCCCAAAGTGAGTACGTTCCCGGTGGAATGTTTGAAGATACGATAAGATTGTCCTTCAAAGGTGTACTTCGCGCCGCGCTTGGAATAGAGGAACTCGCCCCGCAACCCAAAATTGTCGGTAAATTTGTACGCGAAGGTCATACCAATGTGGAAGCCCGTGGTATTTTTCCAGGTTTCAAGGCTCTCGCCTGCATCGTTGGTTTCGGAATCTCCCCGGATTTGGGCAAAGTTCAAACCTGTTTTGAAACCATATTTGAGCTGGGCATTTGCCGAAAAACTGCCCAATACGAGCAGAAATAGCGCGATTTGTTTCATTGTTGTGCCTGTTTGTGTAGTGAGTGTTGAGAAGGTTGAGGGTTGAACGGCCAAAAGTACAGCATTCTGAAAACCTCCAGCTTGTTACCTTTGTCGCCCCAGAACGCCTTTGCAGAATTTTGCGCTGCCCTCACTTCATCACTTTATCACCTCATCACGTCATCACATTATGAAGCACTGGCCACTCTGGGAAATATTTATCCGCTCGAAACAAGGACTTAGCCACAAACATGTTGGCAGCCTCCATGCCGCAGACGCTCAAATGGCACTGGAAAATGCCCGCGACGTGTATTGTCGTCGCAACGAAGGCATCAGCATCTGGGTCGTCGAATCTGTACACATTCACGCCTCCACCGAAGACCCAGAGGCATTTTTTGACCCCTCCAACGACAAGGTGTACCGCCACCCGACTTTTTATGAACTTCCTGACGCGGTGAAACACATGTGAATATCCAATTTCCAACAAGGAATGTCCAATTTCCAAGGCCGGCCTGGGCTTAGTATAAGTTGTAATTCAAGAAAATGTAGTCAACGTGAGTGGCCAAGCCTAACACCCACTTGGAAATTGGACATTCCTTGTTGGACATTGCCTGCCTGCCGGTAGGCAGGGATATTTTATCTTTGCATCTATGAACAGCAAATTTACTTACCTGCTCTGCGTCCTGACCGCAATGGCTTGCCACGATCTTCCACAAGACGCGCCGCTCGGACCACCGCCGACGCCCACGCCTTTCGGGTTTGAATCTCCGGACAATTTCCCGCCTTTTTTTGATCCGGTGGACAATCCAACCACCCTCGAAGGCATTGCACTGGGCCGCAAACTTTTTTACGATCCGGTGCTTTCGGGCGACAACACGCAGGCTTGCGCCGATTGTCACCGCCAGGAAAACGCATTCACCGATCCCCGGCGCTTCAGCGTGGGTATTGATGGCATCGCTGGAACCCGCAATTCCATGAGCCTCGCCAACCTCGCCTGGCAGCATCGGCTGTTCTGGGACGGACGTGTGCATGGACTCGAAAACCAGGCGTTGCGCCCGGTGCAGGACGTGATCGAGATGCATGAAACACTCGAAAATGCCGTGTCAGAGATCCAGGCCATCCCGGAATACCCACCGCTGTTCTGGCGGGCTTTTGGCACCATGAAGGTGGACAGCACCTTGATTGCCAAGGCATTGTCGCAATTTGAGCGCAGTTTGATTTCCATTAATTCCAGATACGACCGTTATAAACTTGGCCTGGACACCCTCAGTGAATCAGAATATATCGGGATGCTCCTCTTCTCCGACGTTACCATCGGCGGCTGCACCCAATGCCACTCCTTCGGTGCAATTTTCAGCGACTTTATTTTTCGCAACAACGGACTCGACAGTCTGCCCAGCGATCCGGGTCGTTTTGCAGTGAGCGGCATTCTTTCAGAAACAGGGGCCTTCAAAACCCCTTCCATGCGGAATGTGGAGTACACCGCGCCTTATATGAGTGATGGCCGATTTGCTACCTTGGAAGAAGTGTTGGAATTTTACAATACGGGTTTCCATCTGGGTCCATACACGGATCCGGCCATGTATAACCTCGTAAAAGGCCGCCTCAGCGCCCAGGACATGTCGGACATCATTGCGTTTTTGAAAACATTGTCCGAGCCAGAGTTTTTGACGAATCCGGCGTTTAAGAAGCCGGAGTAAGGTGGGTGTCTATCTTGCTTGTGATGGCCCCCCTGAAGGACCCTCTTTACCAAAGTTGGAAAAAACTTAAAATATCGTTCGATCATTGGGTGAATTGAGAATGCATTTTACTTTTACTTTTCAAATCGGCTGAATGAATCAAAAGTCTCACTCTTTTTTTCTGGTAGGTTGTTGCGGGATTCAGGTGGCTTTAAATTCACGCAA
>Ga0247843_1001702_pt1 | contig 43067 bp, 35 predicted proteins | sample LaCruzMarch2017__FD_192420 | JGI IMG/M metagenome (GOLD analysis project Ga0247843, IMG submission 192420) | Freshwater microbial communities from meromictic Lake La Cruz, Castile-La Mancha, Spain - LaCruzMarch2017_8m | ecosystem: Environmental > Aquatic > Freshwater > Lake | place: Spain...
TGCTCGAAACTGGCAGGGTCATATTATTATACTCCTCAAAATGAATGAGGTAATGATGATCCTTTCCTGATAAAAATCAATAGGTTAAGGTGTTTTTTTGATTACAAAATTTGAGGGGATCTCTGAGACTTGGGACAGCTATATCGTCGGACACGGTTGAGTCCGCTTTCAATAACGCACATGGTAGGTCTTTAAAAAGGTAAAATTTCGCTTGAAAGTTAAGTGCACTTTCGGTTGGATAAAAAAACGACACTTGAGAAATGACTATACGTTTATGCCGAAAAGTAGCGAATTATCTGCCATTGGGATGATGGTGCAGCGAATTAGCCCTGTCGTAAGATGCGCAAACTTCCATATTAAAAAATTAAATCATAGGCTTAATGTTTTGTCGACCGTTTGAGATGCCCAACAAATAACAACTAAAGTCTATATAACAAACCCCTCTCTGGCTTCCTGCTTTAATTAGGGTGAATATGAGTGGTGGAAAAATAATCTAGATCGCTAGTAGTTCTAACAAATACCATTTGAACTATCACTGCTTGAACTATCACTGCATTCAAGCTACTTTTCCCATTAAAAAATTCACCAACCTAATCTCAGATTCTGAAAATGATATTAAGAATATTTTTTTGATAAAACCTTAAATTATAATGGTGTTCTTAAAAAATTCCCTTTAGTATGATGATCATGAAAAAATCATTAAACATCACATGACTTCTATTTTAAATTCAAACACCTTTCATGCTTTTTTTTCAGAACAAATGCCTCCTCGTTTTCCCTTACAATTGAATCTGGAATTTTTATCTGATTTTGAACGGTATTGCATAGATGGTGATTTAATTTCGATTAAAAACAGTTGTATTGATCAACAATATATTAAGAACGAATCTAACTTTCTCAATGGCCTATTGTTAAGTATTCATCATCGACATTACTCTGTTTTTTCCTATCTCATAGCGCTCGCTCCCCTTCAGGCAATTATTCAAAGGAATATCTTACATATTCGCCATCAACTATTGACGGAAGGGGATGTCAATTTTATAAAGATTTTTGAACAGTTTTTTATTGATGAGCATAGAAAAACAACTGCATTATGTAATCAATCATCTGTTATCGCTATTGAGTTTTTGCAATGTTATTATGCCTCCAAACTTCGCGCCCTCAGTTTGCTTACACATAAAAAAATGATGATGGAGATGCTCGCGCGTTTCTATCAACAGGAAAGTGCCTATGTCCAACTGGCAGATAAAACCAACATTTTACTTCCTTTGGATTTTGAATCCTTTCAAGTATTCCGTCTAAATTTTGACGAAAAAACGCAAGAGTTAATGTTGGAGTCTTACTACTCTCATATTCTACATTCCAGTTGGCGAATACTACATCCCAACCAAAACTGGTTTGAATCATCAAAACATCAAGTACAAACTTCGAATGTATTACCTCATCAGTGGCTTATCATATTAATGTGGCTTGCGGCATCCGATACATTAATCATCGACTCGGGAATGACTGTTGAGGAACGCTGTAAATTATTTTTTCAACGTTTGATTCTGGTCAGTGATGATCCCAGCCTTACACAACAACAATTATTACAATCTGTGCTTGGCCATCCTTACACCAGATTGTTGACTGATCAAATATTTGTTCATGAGCATGAAAAATTTATTGAAAGTAAATTAAGAAAAAAACTGTATACCATTCCTAAAGAAGAACTTGATGAATTACTTGTCGCTCTGAAAAATAACAGTATTCTTCAAAACCCAGCTCTACTCGCCCATATTAAAATCGATAGTACCTCAATCGAGCATTTTGAGACCTATCTTTCTCATCATTGGGGACGACAGTGGCAGGATAATGAAACCTTAATGATCACATCTCGGGAAATTCTAAGTAATGAAATACTCATGATAAAAAAATATCCATCATTACTGTCGCATACCCTCAAGTGTTTGTGTCAACAATCTACTAGTACTACAGGCTTTTTTAACTATACCAATAATATTAAATCAATGAGTCCAATGACCACAGATGAACGCGTGCCATTATCATACGGCGTTCCAGAAAGACCTAAGTCATAACGTAGCTCTGGTCGAATTTTTAATACTTTTTGAAAAATATTGGTTAATCCCACACTAAAACTTACATATTCCGTCTGGAATCCAGTGCGTTGCCCTTGAAAATCATTTAAATAATCAAATCTTAATGACGAAAAAGTTGTTTCATTTAATTTTTTTTCAAAGTAGGTGACTGTTGCGATGGAGGAGGAGTATCCAGGAATTAAAGGGCCACATCCTCTCCCTCCTCCATAAGGTGCATAAGGCCCAAATGTACAATCACCAACGGCCAATCCATTGAATTGATATTGATAATAAAACTCACTGGAAATAAACGTTCCTTCATTAAATCGATGCGTCCAAATTGTATTTATCTGCTGCAAATTATTATAATCATTAGTATATTGACCATTATTTAATGCGTTGGTACCAGCCAAAATAGAATCATTTTTATCATCTGCAGTCCATTGAATAAAGCCCATAAAAGTTGGATTGGCAGAATTACTCCAAACTGCAATATCAGAACCGGCATGCATTCCTAATATCGTAGACCAATTGTTATTCAGTTTGGTTGCTGCATTGAAACCCATTTGGGTAAAAGCACTGTATGCAAACGTTAAAGAACGGGTTACCATATAATTGATATTGGATAATGGCCATTCGATATCCCCTAGTGCAAGATAACGTCCCATCGTAATTAAGGTTCCTTGACCAATTCCAGGAAAATAGGCTTGCACATTAGCAATCACAGGATCATAGCCATATAAATGATTCTCTTGAAAATACTGCTGGCTAAATACACCTTTCATATTGGTAAATCGATAATCAGTACCATATAAATTTGTGAGATTAAAACCAAAATCGATGTATTCATGTTGCGCACTATTGACTTGTTTTTCAACTGCAAGCACCCCTTCATTAAACAAAAAATGATTGGGGATCATTGAAAATTCAATGGGCAAGTTGCTTTGTGAGGCTGAGCTTTGATTATAGGAGGGATTTGCCCAACCATAAATATTGATCCCTTGCTCAGAGAAATCTGGAAACATTTTAGATAATGCTTTATCACTGTTAGACGGCTCAAGACCTACTATGGTGCCTTGAAATTGCGTTGATGGAAAGATAGGATCAAAAATATCTTCAGCAAAGACATCAACAGTAAATATCAGCAATATCAGAATATTTAGACTTCGAAGCTTCATTCAACAATAAGTTCCATCAATTGTTTTGCCAACTGCATCCCTGCCAAAAAAGCACATTCTACCCGCCCCCCTATCGACCAATCACCACAGGCACCTAGACGAAGAGATTGATTCAAATAAATATGTTCCTCTGTTAAATTGATTGATTTTGCATATCGCCAGCAATGAAGATCGACATGAATAGGTGAAAGATGTACATAGTGGTGCAACTCTTTTAGCATTTTGGAAATCACCCACTCTTTATCGGCATCGAGATGCGCATCTGCCCAATCATTGGTTGATAATACGACCAATGATTGGCTATCCCCACGCCCTGGCTTACTCGAATTAACCGATATCCAACCCAGACATGTATTTCTGATCGATGCCACATCCCAATCTAAATGCAAAGGTTTATTAAACCCAAGCATTAAAGCATAACAAGCCTGCATGGGAGTGAGATTAAATGCAATGTTTTTTGGAAAAAGATGTTTGGTTTGCGGCCACGGTGCTGTTGACAATACCCAGTCAAATGGCCCATGAAGCTGTAATGTATGGTCTTGAAGCATCCAAAGATTATCTTGTGGAATTAATTTGTCAATTTTAATTTTCAATTCGACCTTCATATCTTCTGCCAAATACTTAGCCATCGAATTCATTTTTGGCACAGCTACATAATGGGGTTGATGTTGCGACCAGTGTTTGCGTTGACAAATATCCACACCCTCAAATTCGATAAAACGTGCATTCCAGATTTTAACTACACCTTGCTCTCGCAAAGGTTGAATGAATTCCTGAAAGGCTTGACTTTCGATTGTAAAATATTGAGCACCATGATCGAATTCGAACTCGCAAGCATAGCGCGTCGCTAAGCGCCCACCTACTCCTCTCGCTTTTTCAAATACTGTCACTTCTGCAATATCTTGGAGTTGATGCGCTAAAATCAACCCTGAAAGACCACTACCAATAATAGCTATTTTTTTCATAGATAATAATTAAAAAAAACTTAAATTATCATAGCATTAGCCATAAGCAAGAGATATCTCTTCATCATCTAATAGGTCAGTTTCTTGTTGCATACCCTACAAAAAGAAATAATTATAACCAAGCTTACTGACAATAACGAACAGGCTGACAGTGAATACGATTATAATGACGATGACATTGTTTGACATACTGACACCTCATACCATTGCCCCTCCAATAATGTCGACCATCTCCATAATTCACATTACCCTGATAGGTATTAGGATGTACATATCCGGCTCCGTCCATACCTCCGGCTCCGTCGTATCCAAATGAAGCGCACGAGAAGACGAGGATACTTAGAATTGAAATTCGCTTAATCTGATTGAACATGAGAATCTCCAGCACTTTAAATCCTATTACAATTATAGACAAAAAAACAAAATGTTCTTTCTATCTACATGAAGATGATTTTTCATAGGCTTCATAAAGTAAATGTTGTTGCACAGAATTAAGCATTTCTTTTGCTGAATTGCTAGCTTCTTGTATTTCTTCAGCCCTAGCATCTTCTACTACGACGCAAACTCGACTATCAAAAAATAAAATTAATTATAATCGATTACTGTTCGCAAAAAAAAACTCAGATGAAATATCAATCACTTATCTGGTTCATAAAGACTGACCACAGTCACCACATTTCGTTTCTAAAAAATGTGAGAGTAAAACCAATTTTCTGGATAACGATTTGAGTAAAAAGTTTAAAATTACAAAACATCATTCTTTCTGTTGTACCAGAGTAAGATGTTGGCAGGAGTATTATATTTATGGTAGTTTAAGTTTGTAGTCTACAATGGGCTTTATCAAGGTAGAAGTCTTGGATTATATTTGTGCGCACCACTAATAAAAAAGTGTCCAGCAAGTTGATTTCATATTTCATGAAAGGTTTGTCATGTTTAAAAAAATAAAAAATTGTTGGGATAAATTCAAATCTTTTTATTATTCATCACCAGAAAATCGTACTCAATTTCATTTGTTTTTAGGTTTTATGATTTTACCCGCCATAGCCCTTACAAGTGTGTTTATTTATGTTTTTTTCTTTGTGATTAAATGATTTTATTAAATATTTTTAATTTAAGCTCAATTATGATCGCGCGGATACTATAATCACCCCTCTTATCGGTCGCAATTGAAACAGCCTGAGCGCGTTTAGAACACTGTTATTTAAACGATGAATTTGAAAATTGTCAATTGGTTATCGCTCATTCTGTTCCCGTACACGCTACAGAGGCCCTAAAATCTTTAAAAATAGTTACAATTACAGCACCGTAATTTCTTATCATCAATGACTCCTTAGAACGGCCCAAGCATTGAACCGTTTAGATTAGGATGATTGGGAAAATGATGACACCAGAGCTATTGCCCTTGACGTTGTGACTGCTCACTATGATTTTGAACATATCAGGGATGAAAGTCACACTTCTAGGGATAGCTAATGGTTTTGTGACCATTTTTGGTGATGTCAATTTGTGTGCCATCATCTTTCCATACCGTTTTACTACCATCTATTTTTTCTTCGACGATGTCTGCACAATACAATGATGGTGATTGAAAAAACAAAACAAGCCCTATCAATAAAAAAATCCTATTCATCTTTTTACCTATAGAATTAGATATCTTTAAATATAGGACATGGAACTAATTTTTTCTTTTAATTCATTAAGAAGATTTTTCGCTGGTTCAGAGTCAGGATTATATTTCAGGGCTTTTTTAAGATGTAAAATTGCTTTTGGATACAAGTTCAATGCATATTCACACAATGCTTGATTATAGACAGTATTATAATTGCTACCATAAAGTCGTTCAGATTCTATAAAATACTCAATTGCTTCTGAATACCTGCCAATTTTATACAATAAAAATCCCAGTTCAAATATTAAATCAGCATCTGAGGGCAAAGCATAAAAATTATCTCGAATATCTTGCACATGCCTAGCAAAATATTCATTAAGTGAGCTTGGTACTTGAACAATTAAATCAAAAAAGCGCTTTTTTATCATCTGAAAAAGGTGAGGATCCCACGATGAAAAAGCCATTAAGGAAGCAATAGCTTCGAGTGAATATGTTTCAAAATTTTTGCTACTTAAAACATAAAGATCAAAATAATTATTAGGACTAAAGCATTGAACATGTTGATAAATAGCCAAACCTAGTTCTTTCATCTCTTTAAATTGAAAACCCATTCCATAGATAACCGTCTTTATTCCGGGATGTTTCTCTTGATAAATACAATCCCCACCCAGATATTTAAAATAGCGCCCTATTGCATCGAAGTTCACCATCATTGAGAAGGTTCCTGAGAAGCTTCCATGGAAAACAGGGTTTTGATGACTTAAAAAATCTTGTTCGTCAATGGATGTAAAACCCTTATCAGTGGATATCATCAATAATTGATGATGCGATTGCTCTAATAAATAATTGATGGCTCGCAATGTCGATACAGGAAACATAAAACTCGACTTTTTTAAACTCGATTTATAGTCCTGCAACACATGATTGAATCCAGGCTCCAAATAATACTCATCACTAATCTCTTTGGACTGATACTGAATATCAATGTCTTGTAAATTTTTGGGAATGCCTTTTCTGATTTCCGAATCATCGGCTGATAAACTTACTAACACTTCATACATTTTATTATCTTCAACAGAAAACATATCTTGAGAAATACTATCAAAAACATAATTAGCGAAGACAACCATTGGGTTTGTTAAGTTTTCTGCAGAAAACAGTTTTTGCTGATGACATAAATATAAAGGGGTATCGTTTTCTAAATCATACTCTATAACATCAAGCATACCCGCATCAAAATAAGGCGCAAGTGCGGGATGTTGTTCCCAGAAACGAATATTATTAATTGATAAATCACTCATCAAGTATTGAATATGGACATTATGTAATCCAAGATGATCTCGCAACTCTTTTATGCGTTTTATTACATAAAAACCAAATCGACCATGTCCCGCGCCTAGCTCAAGCACATAGAAGGGATGATGTATCGAATCAGGGTGTTTTTTAATCCAATCACGTACAAATGATAGGACCAGGTCTGCGTAACGATTAGCAATAAAGGGGTTGGTTGTAATGTAAAAAGGCAATGTTTCAGCCCAAGCCTGAACACCTTTTTTATCATAAAAATCTCGCCCATAAGCCCATAGGGAGCTTTCCGAATGGCGTTTCAAGTGATCTAAAATGATTTTTTTTGACACTCATTTCCCCAAATTATGTTCTATTCCAGGAAGCCCCTTTGCGATACAAAGCATTCAGTTCATTCTCATCGGCAATTTCTTGATGGGTGGGATGAGTGTAAATATTTTTTTCTGATTGGTAAAAAACCCCAACAGGTACTGGAAAATCAGGGAAGCTCAAGCGCGATAAACGCATTGCCTGTTCAAAATCATCTAAGTGATGGATACAAGCTTCTTGAATATCTGCGGTTTTTATTAAGCCCTCCCCTAACCCCTTATTTTCACCATAACAAAGCTTTTGTCCCGATTGCAAATACAACACATGCTCGGCTCTTTGAGTTTTGGTTGAGAAAGCATCAAAAGCACCTGCATTAAACACATGACAGTCTTGGTAAATTTCAATAAAAGAACAGCCTTGATGAGCATACGCAGCCTGTAATACCTCTGACAAATGAGCCGGATCTTTATCTAATGCGCGCGCAACAAAAGAGGCGCCACATCCTAAAGCAAATTGCAATGGATTGACTGGATTTTGAGCCACACCTTCAGGTGATGTTTTAGTAACCTGACCTATTTTTGATGTCGGAGAAAATTGTCCTTTGGTTAAGCCATACACCTGATTATTAAACATTAAAATGTTGACATTGATGTTTCGTCGTAACAGATGCATTAAGTGATTTGCACCAATACTTAAGGCATCACCATCGCCTGTGATTATCCATACATTTAATTGGGGACGCGTTAATTTCAAGCCTGTCGCAACAGCTGTCGCACGTCCATGTATCGTATGGTACCCAAAGGTATTCATATAATAAGGCAAGCGTCCCGAACAACCTATTCCAGACACGATAGCATGCTCCGTAGGTGGCAATCCGAGTTCTGCGAAGGTCTTTTGTAATGCAGATAATATTGCATAATCACCACAGCCTGGACACCAGCGCACTTCATTTTGGTTTGCAAAAACGTCTTTAGTGAAATTTGTTTTCATAAAATATATTTTCTAATGTTGTCTAAAAGAAATTCTGAAGAGAATGGCTTACCATTACTTTGGTGAATGGATTTCGCATCCACCAAAAACTCAGAACGCAATACATCACACAGATGACCACTATTTAATTCAAAAACCATTACTGTTTCATACTGTACAATGATATCAGCCAATTGCTTAGGAAGTGGCTGGAGATGACGCAAATGCAGCCAGGAAACTGCATTATCCAAGGAGTCGACAATGGTCTTCATGACGCCATGGGTGCTTCCCCAGCTGACTAATAGTGCTTTCTTATCATCAGATTCCCTCCAATCAATATCGACTATTTGCTCTTGAATAACGGATAGCTTGTGATGACGAAGCTCTACCATTTTTTCATGATTATCCGAATCATAACTGACCTTCCCCCAATCACCTTGTTTTTCCAAGCCGCCAAGTTGATGGATATAATCAGCATGTCCTGGAGGGTTCCAAGAACGACTACCATTGGACAATCGTTTAAAAGGCTCAATTTCCTTGTAAAATTCGATATGAGGAAGTATTAATTGGCTAGGATCTGGTATTTTCCATGGCTCACTGGCATTCATCAAATACGCATCCAATAACACCACAACAGGTGTCATCATCTCAACGGCAATCCGAAATGCCTCAATTATCGTATAAAAACAATCTGCAGGAGATTTTGCTGCAATCACAGGTACAGGTGATTCATTGTGCCGCCCATACATGGCTTGTCTTAGATCAGCCTGGCTGGTTTTGGTTGGCAAGCCTGTGGATGCTCCAGCACGCTGGACATCAATGACAACCATGGGCAATTCAGATACAACCCCTAAACCCAACCCTTCCATTTTTAAATCAAAACCTGGTCCTGAAGTAGTGGTTAACGCCAAATGTCCACCAAAGGCTGCTCCTAAACAAGCACAAATGGCTGCAATCTCATCTTCTGCTTGTAATAAATCAATACCAAAATGCGAGAGTTTGGCACATTCATGTAAAATAACACTGGAAGGGGTAATCGGATAACCAGAGACAAAAATTCGATGTTGCAAGCGACTGGCAATGGTTGCTAATGCCAGACCAATAGCTTCAGCACCATTGATTTGGCGATATTCGCCTAAATCCAAATGCGAGGCTTCTTGAAGAAAATAAGGCCTTTGCCAGTCTTGCGTCATACCATAGTGATATCCCGCCAACATCGCCAATTGATTTGACTCTAAAATCGAGGCTTTGTTCTGAAATTTTTTCTCTAACAACTGACCACTTTTCTCAATGGACAGCTCTAATAGCCATATCAACATGCCCAGGATAAAGAAATTTTTACAGCGTTTCGCTTGTGTTGCTTTAATATCAAGCGCTTCTAAAGCGCTGAGTGTTTTTTTAATCATAGGCACAAAAATCACTTGATTTTTTGCAGAGATTTCATCTAATAAGGACGCTTGGGCTTTGGCTTTTTGCCAGTCTTTTTCTGAAAACTGGCATTCATTTAAGTAAATGAGTGCATTAGGCGCTAAATCATTTAAAGAGTGGACCAATGCCGCGGGATTTAAAGCAATTAAAATATTAACTTTATCTCCAGCTGTTTCAATCCGTTGATTGGAAATGGCCAATTGAATCCCAGAAATACCAGATACTGTTCCGGCAGGTGCGCGAATTTCAGCCGGAAAATCGGGCAATGCACGTACCTCTAATCCACTGATTGCAGCATTCATCATCAGTTGCTCACCAATTAATTGAATGCCATCGCCTGAGTCTCCGCACAGACGAATGACCAAAAAGTCATGTTCTTGTTGCATATCGTCCCTCAATCATTAATTGACGCATATCGATGACAGCTTGTTTTAACCCTGTAAACATCGCTCTAGCGATAATGGCATGTCCAATATTTAACTCATGAAGAACTTCAATATTGGCAATTGCTTTTACGTTCTGATAATTCAGACCATGACCTGCATTGACCTTCATTCCTAAATCATGTGCAAAATAGGCCGCTTTTTCAACCCTCATGAGCTCCTGGATTTGAATAGAGGGTTCTTTGGCATCAGCATATTGCCCGGTATGAATTTCAACGGTGGTAGCTCCAATATCAAAAGCCGCCTGAATTTGCTGGCAATCCGGATCGATAAATATCGAAACCTCAGCACCCATTTGCTGCATCATTGCAATCGCAACGGATAATTTAGGTTCGTGTCCAATAACTAATAAGCCACCTTCAGTGGTCAACTCTTCTCGTTTTTCAGGGACAAAACACACATGTTGCGGACGAAGCTCTTCAGCAAAATCTAACATATAGGGTGTAACGGCCATTTCAAAGTTCATACGTGTTAAAATGACATCAGATATCATCTTCACATCGCGTTCTTGGATATGACGCCTGTCTTCTCGCAAATGCAAAGTAATGCCATCGGCACCAGCTTCTTCAGCCACCATGGCCGCTTGTACGGGATCAGGAAAACGTGTTCCACGAGCCTGTCTTAAGGTTGCGATATGGTCGATATTAACACCTAAATATATGGGAAGCTGACTCATTGATTTCTCTTTAAGGTTGCTAAAACGTCTTCTACATGTCCAGGCACTTTGACTTTACGCCAAGCATGCACCACTTGTCCTTGGGGGTTAATAAGAAATGTACTTCGTTCAATGCCTATATAGGTTTTGCCATACATGCTTTTTTCTTTAATGACATCAAAAAGTTGACATAAAGCTTCACTTTTATCGCTTATCAATTGAAAAGGAAACGCTTCTTTTTGTTTAAAGTTTTCATGTGATTTTAAACTCTCTTTGGAAATACCAAAAACCTCAGCACCCAATGCTTTAAATGCTGAATAATGGCTGGTGAAATCCCGTCCTTCAGTAGTGCATCCAGGTGTTGCATCTTTGGGATAAAAATACAAAACCACCCAAGAACCAAGGTAATCCGAGAGTTTGCCATTGAGTTGATTGGTAGCTAGAAAACTACATTCTGATTTCGTGATGTCAAGTTGCATGATATAATACCTTTTATTTTTTTTAAACTTGATTATCTATCATCTCTTGATATGCTTGCAAAATCAATTGCTATGACGTATAAATTTATGCCTGAATTGCCTGAAGTAGAAACCACTAAAAACGGTATTTATCCTCATCTGATGGGACAAACCATCCTTGGTATTATCATACGCAACCCAAAGCTACGCTGGCCGGTGGCAAAAGATTTACCAGAGATTCTACAGCAAAGAAAAGTCATCGATATCTTTCGACGCGCAAAATATATCATCATCAAATTTGAACATGGCCATCTTCTGATTCATTTAGGCATGACCGGCATCTTAAAAATCATCGAAGATAACAATGCCCCCATTGATAAACATGCACATGTTGATTTTTTACTTGCCAATCAAACCCGTCTTCGTTATCAAGACCCAAGACGGTTTGGCAGTATTGTTTGGACCACCGAGGAACTTCAAAACGTAAAAGCGCTAAAACACTTAGGACCAGAGCCATTAATCCCCCAATTTAATGCCGCGTACTTATTATCTAAAACCAAAAATCGTCAAGTGGCCATCAAATCATTAATTATGAATCAAGAAATCGTAGTCGGCGTTGGCAATATCTATGCCAATGAAGCGTTGTTTATATCAAAGATTCATCCCTTACTACCCGCCAAACAAATCACCTTAACTCAGAGCAAAAGACTTATTGATGCAATTAAACTTATTTTAGAAAAAGCCATTAAACAAGGAGGTACCACCTTAAATGACTACCGAAATATCGATGGCAAACCCGGATACTTTCAACAACAACTTCTAGTCTACGGTCGCAACAAAGCCCCCTGCCTGATTTGTCAAACACCAATTTCAATGTGCAGAGTCGGTCAACGAAGCACTTTTTTCTGTCAAAAATGTCAGAAAATAACGATCAAATTACAAAATAATTAATTTAAGTTTCTTTTGCGCCATAATTATGTATATAGAATGCTGCTTAATTAGTATAGTGTACAATGAGTGGTTCGATAGTTGATGCAGAAAAACTTACTTTTTTTGCTCATGCAGCTATAGATCCTTCTACTAATAGTCAGCAATTAACACAATTAGTAGGTAATGTATTTTACAAAAAATTTTTTTAACTCAGAAAAGAGAAACCCACTACCAGTTGTAATATAGGGCAGCGAGAAAAAATACTATTTCACCGATGCATTAAAACTGCTGCCGTCTATTTTAATGTCATTTTAGACTCTTTGACCAGCCGCCCACCCAGAGGCCCATGCCCATTGAAAATTATACCCACCTAACCAACCAGTGACATCTAGAACCTCTCCAATAAAATAAACACCAGGAACTTTTTTACTCTCAAAGGTCTGAGAAGAAATTTCATCACAATCGACACCACCAAGTGTGACTTCTGCAGTTCGATAACCCTCAGTGCCACCCGGTTTTATTATCCAATGTTTTAATGCATCGACGATAGCACTGATTTGTTTGGGATTTAAACTTTTTAAGGCTGTCTCTAAATCAAAATCAGATAAAAAGGTTGTGACAAATTTTTTAGGAAAGAGATCACTTAAAAACGTTTTTACTTGTGCTTGGGGGGAGGATTTTCTGGCATCATCAATCAATGTTTCCAGATCGATATCAGGTATGAGGTCAATATGGATATCTTCTCCTGGATTCCAAAATGAAGAAATTTGTAAAATAGCAGGACCGCTAAGTCCACGGTGTGTAAATAGTATGTTTTCACGAAACGATTGTGAGCCACAGCTTACCACCGTATCGACTGAAATTCCTGACATACCATCGAAGGATAACTTATCATGAGGCTGTAATGTAAAAGGCACCAATCCTGCTCTGGTGGGATGAATCTTCAAACCAAACTGTTCGGCTATTTGAAACCCCAAAGGACTAGAGCCTAGTGTAGGGATAGATAAACCACCCGTTGCAATTACCAGTGAGGTAAAGCCCCAGGCTGTCTCCTGCGTTTTCAATACTGTCGGGGAAACACTGGTCACAGTTTGATTTAGTAAGATATTGACACCATGTTTTTCACACTCAGATATCAGCATCTCGACAATATCACTGGACTTATTTTTGCAAAACAGTTGGCCGAGTTTTTTCTCGTAATGTTCGATATGATAAGAATCGACCAAGCTTATAAAATCATAGGGCGTATAACGACTTAAAGCTGATTTGCAAAAATGCGGGTTGTGCGACAGATAATTATCAGGAGTGGCGTCAATATTGGTGAAATTGCAACGCCCTCCTCCTGACATTAAGATTTTTTTGCCTGGTCGATTGGTTTTTTCCAACACCAAAACCTTTCTGCCACGCTTGGCTGCTTCAATTGCACACATCAAACCCGCAGCACCGGCACCAATAATGATGACATCGAATCGTTTCACAAGCTTAACCTTCTAATTTTTCCATAATATCCAACCATTGTTTTTCAAACTCATCCAGTTTCGTTTTATAAATATGTTGTTGTTGATGCAATTGTTGTAATAAAGGCTGTTGCTCTGCTTCATACAAATCAGGTGCATAGAGTTTAACCTGGATATCTTGTAAGGCCAGTTCAAGTTTACTGATCTCCCCCTCCAGTTTTTTAGCCTTATTTTGCAATACCCGGGTTTCTTTATAATCAGTGGCTTTGGTTGCGGTTTCAGACGATTTTGTTGTATTTTGCAGGTCTTTGGTGATTAACCATTGATAATAATCCTGCAAGTCACCCGTAAATGGCGTTAGTTCCCCATTGTAGATTAAATAAAAGTCATTGACGGTGGTTTTAAGTAGATGTCTGTCATGAGAAATAAGAATAACAGCCCCTTCATAACTTTGTAATGCGATTTCAATTGAAGTGCGAATTTCCAGATCGAGATGATTGGTTGGCTCATCTAAAAGCAAGATATCTGGCTTTTGCCACACTAGTTTCGATAAAGCTAATCTGGCACGTTCACCGCCGGAGAAATATTTAATATTGGCTAAAGCCATATCACCCTGGAAATTGAAGCTGCCAAGAAAATTTCGAATCTCTTGTTCGGTCGCTTTACGATTAAGTGCCTGAATGGTTTGTAAAGGGGTTAGGCTTAAATCCAACTGATCCAATTGATGTTGTGCATAATAGCCAACGTTTAAATTGGCATTGACGATGATTTCACCTGACAAAGGAGAAAGCTCTCCGGTTAAGGTTTTAATAAAGGTCGACTTGCCCATCCCGTTGGGGCCTAATAAACCAATCCTATCTTGGGGCTGAATTAAAAAATTGATATTTTTGAGTAACACTTTCTCTGAGTGATATCCAACACTTAAATGATTACATTTTAGTAGTGGATTGCCTAAAGCTTTAACAGGAAAAAACTCAAAATCAAACTCACTATCCAGATGAGCTTGGGCCACCACTTCCATTCTTTCAATGGCTTTCATACGGCTTTGTGCTTGTTTTGCTTTACTGGCTTTGGCTTTAAACCGTTCTACAAAGCTCATCAAATGCTGAATATGTTTTTGCTGGCGTTCAAACATGGTTTGTTGCAGCAACAATTGTTGCGCACGTGCTTGTTCAAAATAAGAATAATTACCGCTATACAGTTTAAATTGTTGTTGATCAATATGAAGGATTTTATCGACTACATTGTCTAAAAACTCTCTATCATGCGATATCAAAATCACCGCAGCAGGTAAAGACTGAATCCATTTTTCTAGCCATACAATCGCCTCTAAATCCAAATGGTTAGTCGGCTCATCGAGTAAATATAAATCCGCAGGTCGCATCAAGCAGCGCGCTAAACTTAAACGCATCTGCCAACCACCAGAAAAAGACTTTACCGGTTGCGATTGTTGTGAAGTTGTAAAGCCCAGGCCATTTAAAATGGATGCAGCCATTGAAGGTTTCGCATAAGCCCCCATTTGTATCAGATGCTCATGGGCTTGCATGATGTCTTGCTCACAACCTTGCACTTGGGCATCATTGAGTTTTGTTTGCCAATAGGCATACTCTTCATCCCCGTCAAGTACATAATCTAAAGCCAGTTGTTCACTATCAGGAAGCTCCTGAGAAAGCGTGCTGATTCTTAATTGGTTTTGTAGTTGAAAATCACCACCATCAACATGAAGCTTCCCTGTAATAAGCCCAAATAAAGACGATTTTCCGCAGCCATTTTTTCCAACAACGCCCACTTTTAGCTTGTTAAATAAAACAACCGAGGTATTGTCAAATAAAACTTTGGTTCCTCTTTGGAGGTGAATTTGACTGAAAGTCAACATTTATATTGTCATCATATTCTTTAAAAAAGTTTTATATTCTAGCATATTCCTTTGCCATTTCCGATATTTGCTTTTCCTAATAAAACCATTACAATGAAATGATGCAATTCATATCACAATTATACAAACTATTAATTCGTTGCGTTTTTTTTATTTTTTTTTCTCAATTGAGTTTAGCGCAACTGGTCGATGATTCTTGGAATGTGGTCAGACACCAGTTTGGAATCGACCATCAATTGTCTCGACCTGAAGTCCAGCAACAGCTCCGTTGGCTGGTTTCACATCCAGCATATTTAAACAAATTCAAATCTGCAGAGCCTTTTATTTATCACATCATCAATGAAATTCAAAGACGTCATCTTCCCGGGGAGATAGCACTCATTCCCATGCTTGAAAGTGCCTATAATCCTTTTGCATATTCAGGTGCAGGTGCTGCAGGTCTGTGGCAATTAATGCCAAAAACCGGAAGAGATCTTGGCATCAAAGGTGACTGGTGGATGGATGGTCGTCGACATATTGGCGCCTCGACCAATGCCGCTTTAAACTATTTTACGTATCTGCATCGTTTTTTTCATGGCAATTGGTTATTGGCAATTGCAGCCTATGACTGTGGAGAAGGCACTATTCAACGCTTACTCAAAGCCAATTCTCCTGCAGAGCGCACGTTTTGGGATCTACCCTTGCCGCAAGAAACCCATATCTATGTCCCACGACTTCTGGCGATGGCCGAAATTATCGCTCACCCAGAAAAATACCATATGAGGCTTCCCTATTTTCCACATCAGCCCTATTTCACTGAGGTGCATGTGGCCAAACAAATTGATCTTAACCAAGCTGCAAAATTGGCAGGCATCTCTTTTAAAGACTTTTTAAAACTCAACCCTGGATTTAATCACTGGGCCACATCACCGAATATCCCATCTAAATTACTTATTCCGACCAATCATGTAGCCCAATTTAGTAAAAATCTGGCCTTGCTACCTATGCATGTAAACGACAGTTTCAAACAACATATTGTCAAACAGGGAGAAACCATATCTTCGATTGCAGCGCATTTTCATACCAGCCCAAATTTATTAATCAATATGAATCATCTTGACCAACATCCTTTGAGGTCAGGTCAAATATTAAATCTACCAGCGAGCTTATCTCATTATGAGTTGGTTAAATATCATCCTCAACCACTGGCTCCAAAGTTTTATAAAGTATTGCATATTGTCCAAGCACATGAGAATTTGACGCAATTGGAAAAAAAATACCAGGTATCTCAAAAAGAGCTGATTATATGGAATCATTTAACAACAAGAGACCTTCAGCCAGGCCAACAATTGGTTATTTGGCGACAAACCAATGGAAATCCGTACTATACGATTAAGAAGGGAGATACATTGAATCAAATTGCTCTCATTAATCATTTGCCACCAGATACAATAAAACGTTTGAATCCAACCATGAATAGCCAACTTCTACGTCCGGGTCAAAAGGTACGTATTGTATAGCACTACAGTAAAACAATTTCAGGGTTCGCTAATAACTCTTTTGGCCATACACCACATTGTACTTGACCAATATGTTTCATCTGCAACAACAACATCACGAGTCGAGATTGCCCAATTCCGCCACCAATGGTTTGCGGAAATTTACCATTTAACAATGCCTGGTGCCAAGCCAACTGCGAACGTTGGGTTACTTCTGACAAGTACAATTGGGTTTGTAAACTTTCTGCATCAACACGTATACCCATCGATGAAATTTCAAAAGCATCTTCAAGCACGGGGTTCCATACTAAAATATCACCATTTAATCCATGAAGCCCTTCTTCATTAATGGTGCTCCAGTCATCATAGTCTGGGGCTCTTACATCGTGTATAGCACCATCTGATAACTTGTGACCGATCCCTATTAAAAAAACCGCGCCATATCTTTGTGTTACAACACGCTCACGCTCTTTTGGACTTAAATCCGGATATTGTTGCAATAGATGTTCCGTATGAATAAATTCAATCTTAGGTGGCAAAAAAGGCTTCAATGCATAGCTATCATATACCGCTATCTCTGTTTTTTTAATACAATCATAGATTTTCTCGACAGTGGTTTTTAAAAACTGTAAATTTCTTTGTTGGGGATGCATAATTTGTTCCCAATCCCACTGATCGACACAAACCGAATGAATAGGACTTAAATACATCTCATCAGGACGCAAGGCTTTCATATGCGCATAAATCCCTTCACCGACTCCAAAATGATGATCGGCTAAGATTTTTCGCTTCCATTTGGCTAAAGAATGAACGACTTCATAATCGAAATCTGGAATTGCCTTGACCTTTACTTTGACAGCATTCTCCAAACCCGATAGGTCGTCTTGAATACCATCTCCAAATTGGCTTAAAAGAGGTGCTTGCACTTCAACCAACCCTAACTCGGCTTCAAATACTTTTGAAAAATGAAACTTAGTAAATCGAATCTGTTGTTGTCTTTTAATATATGTAATGTTCATCCTGAACCATCCTTTTTTATTCATCCATAAAGTAACAAAATACAAACATAACGACTAAATAGTCAATATTAATAAAAAATATTTATTTTTCATTGTTTTTTATTCAAATAAAGCGGGTTTTTTATAAGAAATAACCAAAAGTCTCTATAAAAATTACTCAGCTATTAACGCTTATTGAACAGGCATTATTTTGAGCACTACTCAAGGTTGTATAGAACGCATAATCGGATTTTGTAAAGATATTAATGTTTCAGTGGACTGAATTTCGTCAATGGTCTGGATCTTTTGGATCAATAACTGCTGTAATCCGTCAATAGAACGACACATAACTTTGATAAAAATACTGTATTGTCCGGTGGTAAAATAGGCTTCGACCACCTCATCTAAATTCTTCAATTTTTGAATGACATCAGGATAGTCTTTAGCGCGTTTAAGGATGATCCCAATAAAGCAACAGACGTCATAACCAAGCATTGAGGGATTGACCTTTAAATAGGAGCCCTTAATAAGGCCTGATTGCTTCATTTTTTCAACTCGAATGTGAATAGTTCCAGGACTCACCTGAAATTGTAGGGCAAGCTCAGCATAAGACGTTCTTGCATTGTCCATAAGTGATCCCAAAATTTTTTTATCTAAGCTATCTAACGAATATAAATCCATGACATTAATCCTACAAAGTAAAAAAATATATCAGGATCATATACTATAATTATAGTCATATCCTATTGGTGGTATCCATCATGCGAATTACGCAAGCACAATTAGAAAAAGCGGTGAAGCTCAACATCCTTAGCCAAGAACAATTATCGCAAATATCAGAGCATTGCAAAAAAGATTCCCAGAATGCCCATTACAATCGCTTAATCAATCTATTGTATTTGTTTGGTGGGTGTATCTCCATTGGTGCAATGTTCTTTTTTTTAGACGCCACACTTCCTTTTTTCAATCATTGGCAGTTTGTGTCTGTTATTTTTTTATATATGGTTGCAGGTCTTGGGATGGCTCACGTATTCTCAAACCGGGGCATGGATATTCCAGCAAGCTTTATTTTTGTTTTGGTGATCTTGATTACTCCAATTGCTGTTTATAGTTTGCTTGCAACGCTCGGGTATTGGGAATTACCACAAAAATATACTGACAATTATTTTTTGCTCAAAAGTATTCATAGCCATGTATTGGAATTAACAACCATTATGATAGCTGGCGTGTTATTTTACTTCTATCGTTACCCATTTATTTTAATGCCTATCTGTTTAGTCCTCTTACTTTTCACTATCGATAATGGCTATTCTGAAAAACTATATGGTGCATTGATGACCGGATTGGCTTTTGCCATTGATAGGTATCATACGAGAAAATTTGACTTTTCTTTTTGGTTGTATTTTTTTGGGGTAGGCGCATTTTGGCTATCCATTTATTCAGATCACTTTAGCAATGAGTTCATTTGGTTGGGCTTTTTGCTAATGAACATAATATTTATCATAGTTGGCGTTGTTTGTTCTCGAATCATATTTCTCATTTACGGCACCATAGGCTGTGTGGACTATGTTATGCATCTGGGTTTTGATGTGTTTGCAAAATCCATTGGATTTCCATTTATCTTATCGCTTGTCGGATTAGGCCTGATTGTCTTGGGTGTGATGTTAAAAAAAATTAAAAAAAATAAGCAATAAGATAATGTTTACAATATCCGTGCTATAATTTTTAGAAATATTCTAAATGATGAATTACATGCAAACATTATTTGATTTTTTTCCGATATTACTTTTTTTTATTTGTTTTAAATTTTTTGGCATTTATGTTGCAACGGGTGTTGCCATGGTTGCATCTCTTGTCCAGGTCATTTTGTATCGAATACGCTTCCAGCGCTTTGAAACATTGCAATTAATTAGCATGGCTTTGATTCTCAGTTTGGGTGGACTTACTTTATTTTTCCACAATCCCTGGTTTATTAAATGGAAACCGACAGTTATCTATTGGTTAACGGCTGGGGTATTGTTGTTTTCATCTTTATTTTCCTCCAAGTCGTTACTCCAAAAATTGATGGAAAAAAATGTCGAGTTACCTCAACAATTATGGAAAAAATTAAGCTATGCCTGGATCTTGTTTTTTACCTGTATGGGCTTTGTTAACATTTATGTTGCTTATAACTATGATACGAATACTTGGGTTAACTTTAAATTATTTGGTGGCACAGGCCTTCTGGTTGTCTTTATTCTAGGCCAAGCTTATTTTTTAACACGACATCAATTGCCTAGTCCAAAAGAAACCAAATCATCCTGAGAGTATCAATCATGCGTCTATTACTTATAGAAGATGATCAAGATTTAGCGGAAGCACTGGTTCAAGGTTTAAAACAAAAAGATTTTTTAGTGGATTGGGTAAATGAAGGCAAGCCTGTGGAGTTTTTTTCATTTGAACCCGCGTATGATTTAATCATCATCGATCTTGGGTTGCCCAACATTTCAGGACTTCAAGTGCTTAAGTCGCTCCGCAAAGCCAATATCAACACCCCAGTTATTATTCTGACGGCTCAAGATACCACTGAAGATTGTATTGAGGCTTTAAATCATGGTGCGGACGATTATATGACCAAACCCTTTGATCTCAATGAACTGGAGGCTCGAATTCGGGCACTTTGCCGTCGTATTTCAGGTCGCTCCGAGTCTGCAATTCACTATAAAAACTTAAGTTTAGATCCACTGGCGCATACAGTCTCCCTCGATGGTAAGTTGATTTATCTTCCCAGACGAGAATTTTCTTTATTAGAAAAACTCCTCGAAAATACAGGTAAAGTGCTTTCAAGAGATCGCCTAATGGCCAGTCTTTATAACTGGAACGAAGAAGTGGACAGTAATGCCATTGAGGTTCACATTCACAATCTGCGTAAAAAACTAGATTTATTATCCCTAAGAACGATACGAGGAGTTGGCTACCTCCTGGAAAAAGAACAAAAATGATACGCTCTATTCGTAAATATCTTTTGGTCTATCTGGGGTTTGCGATTGGCTTTTTATCTGTATTTTTAATTATCATTAGCAATTTTTACCTGGATCAAAAAGATATTCAGCAGCACCTAGACTCAATTATGACGATTTCTGCACTAACCTTAGAATCGACTATCGATAGTTTAGATAAGAAAGAAATTCAGGATACACAATTACGATTCAATGAAGTCAACAAAACATTAAACTGTCATTGTAAACATATTAAACTCCCTCACTTCTCTTCTGAAAATTATATCAAAAACTTTAACTTCCAAATCTTAAATGCTCACGGGAATCGTATGGTCTACTCACCCGACGGGCCTATTTTGCCCCCCCGCATCATCAAATCGCCTGGATTTCATAACCTTGTTCTCAATCATATCCGCTGGCGTTTTTTTGTTTCAAAACATCCTAAATTAAATATTCACATTGTTTTAGGCGAAAAGATTAGCTATCGTGAAGCACTAGTCAATCAAATTACACGTGATGACTTATTGATTTTACTTCTTATTTTCCCAGTATCTGCCATATTAATTTGGTTTATTGTGTCCAAAAGCCTTTTACCTTTAAAGCAAATAACCAAAGAACTGAAAACTCGCAATCCATTTCATCTAACGCCAATGGCCATCAAAAATGCGCCAGAAGAAATTGAACCAATGATTGTAGAAATGAATCAACTCTTAGATCGATTAAGAGAAGGATTATCTCGTGAACAAGCATTTGCTGCAGACGCGGCCCATGAATTGAGAACACCACTAGCAACCATTAAGACATTAGCCCAAACGGCCATTGAAAACGATGATGTTGAAAAAATGAAAATGCTACTTCAGAAAATCAGTCATAATGTCGATAGAGGCAGTCATGTGGTCCAACAGCTTATGAATATGAGCAAGACAATGCCTGAAGCGTTGTTTTTATCCAAATTGGAGAAAATTCATCTCGACGTTCTCGTGCGTGAAACATTAAGTCACCTCACCCCTGATGCCCTTCTTAAAAACATAGATATTGAAATGGATGTGGCTGATAAATTACCAAATATAACGGGTAACAAAATTGCCTTGGAAATTTTAATCAGAAACCTTATTGATAACTCCATCCGCTATACCTATAAAAACACCAGTATTTTTGTCAATCTCTACCCAATAGAAAATAATATTGTTCTAGAGGTCCGTGATCAAGGTCCTGGAATCCCTAAAGACAAACAAGAAAAGGTATTCGACCGATTTTACCGAGCACATGATCCAAAATATCAAGGCAGTGGCCTTGGATTGGCTATTGTCAAACAAATTGCTAGTCTCCATCATGCGCAAATTACCTTAGAGACCCCTGCGATGAAAAAAGGAATTATTATTAGGGTATTTTTTCCAATACAAATTCAAAAACCTTAACGATTACTAAGATCTGAAGCGTCAAAAGATATTTTCTCTGCTCACAAGTAGAGTCAAGTTGAATTCCGAATATCTTTACTACACTACCAATAAGAATATTTATGCGCATTAAATAGTCAAAATGGAAAACAATTGTTATTATTGTTGTGAGTTTTTTTAGCAAGAAAGAACTGGTGATGTATCTGAAGGGCTTAACCTTGTTTTGATATTTTGGATTAAATTGATAAGAGCGCATTGAGGAAAATGACTCGGCCACTCGAACATGTCTGGTATATCAGTGTAACATAACACATCTTTCGGTTTTAATTTACGATATAACTTCGACCCGCTGTTTAATGAATAGTCCTTTGAAGAAGACATACAAAAATACTTGCTGGCAAATAAAAATTGATACAGGGCAACTTTTCTTTCATAGCCTGGTTGTGTTTGTAAATGTGTACTTTCTTTAAGTTTTTCGTCAGTAAATCTTTCAAATAAATCCTTAAGAGATAATAGTACTCTAGTCGGGATATCAGATATTCCCTCGAGAATGCCTAATTCACATAATTTTTGATAAACTTCACCAGCATTAAATCTCAGCAATATATTTTCTAGCGATGTGCCAAAACGGCCTAAATAATCGTGTTCTTGTAAGTGCTGTTTAAACATAACGGATGGGGGATGGGCTTCAAGAGACGATTGTAATTTTGGATGCACGGTAAACCCAGGGTACTTAAGAACCGTCTTTAAAAGTCGAAGATAACGCTCAATCCAAAAAATTTCAGGATCTGAAACCAATTGGGGATTATCAACCAGAGAAATGGTTTTTTGTCTCAGCATTCTAAGAGATTCCTCTCCTAAGAAAATAAGTGGAGCAGACGGATCATGTATCTTGCAGTAGATATTACTGGTAGTAAAATCATCATGTTTTCGTCGATTGTCTATCAATTCTTGCCATGATTTATTTGAACTTGTTTCTGACATAGTAATATCAATTTGGATATCATCTATAGAAATTTTTAAAACTGGCACTCTAGTACCAACCAATTGATTTGAATAACCAAGTTGCTTAATAACACATTGTAATTCCTGGAGTGAGCAAGCGTTGGAGATGAAAAAGTCATAATCATAAGGAGTCTCACCAAGGAAAAGCGCAGTAGGCCCATCACCTAAAAAAGCAAAATCAAGTTTTTTCCCTTGCATGCTGAAAAGTAAATGAGTTTGTTCAATTAACTTAACAATGGGTTTAGGAAGTGTGATGGGAGTCGAAAAAAAGCGATGGATTCCTACACAACCTTCAGAATCCTCTGTTGAGGCGGAAAGCGACAATGATAATACAAAAGGATACGTTGGGGAAGCTTGCTCAGAGCCACTAAAATGTAAAAAAAACTTGCAATATTTCTTGTTGAGTTGTCTTAAACAAGCAACATCCTCTCTAGATAGGCTTTTGTTACAATATGCATCGAGAATAAATTGTAAACTTTCTGATATAAAATCAGTGAGCATAGGTATGACATTAGGAAAAGTATTTCTAATCACATCAGGTCTGTATTCTTTTGATTTCGGTGTTTTTATTAAGAGTTCACTACAAATTTGTTGAAATGATATTTTTGATGCTAATTTAATCTTTTGGACCTTAGTTGACAAATCATGAACAAGTGTCATTAACTTTTTCATATCTAAAGATGGGGATTGGGGTAAGGGATTTTCAATACGACCTGTACCCTCTAAGCTTGAGTAATTAGAAAAAATTTGGGTAGCATTATTGAACAATCGAAATTCAATCAGTTTTTCAACAATTTTATGAATATTCATGTGCAACTGTTGGATAGATGGTGGACCTACAAAACTGAATGCATGTCCTGCAATTTTCCAGAATTCAAATTCATCAAGTGTGTAAGGTAATTTGAATAGATTGTTTTTTATGATAAGGAAACAACTTTGAATCAATATACTTTGAATTTTTTTGTTACTGCTTAAAGTAAGGTTAGCATCTGAATTTTGATAAAACCTTAAAATCCACAGTAGCCATTCGTAACCATGATCTTTTAAAATATTTTTTCCTAGCATAGATAAAAAGTAATGTTTGCCAAAGTAGGATGTGTCTTGAAAAATAAAAGACATAAACATGATGATATTAGATGAATTTTCAAATTTAGAATAAGGATAGTTTACGGGAACAAAAGAAGGCAAATGTATGCTATTTAGTGCCTGTAACCATGTGTCCATAGAGCTCTGGCTGACAATCAATTTTTCTATGAGTTGTTTTATAAAGCCATGTTTGACATGTCTTAAAGCAAATAAAGGTATAGTTTCGGCATGTTGCTGAGGAATTGACATCAGATGAATAAGCTTATCAATGTTTGCTTCGGCATCAAACGCCTGTTGGAGAGTAATGAAATCATTGCCCTCCAGCATAGCTGAATCTGATGGTGTTGATTTCATTTCTATATATTTCAAAAATGCTTTGTCCCTTTCGGCTTCTGTCGTTTGATAGAGAGCCTGAGTTAAATTAAGGCTTATATTTTTTTGAGCTAATATTTCTTCAGACAAGGAAAAGTGAAGAAGTAAGTAAATGCAACGTCGTCCGAGAGGGTTTATTAAAATATCGTTCCAACATGATTTGTGTTTAGCAACCAAAAGATCAGTTAATTTAAAAAGGTTTTCAAAATCTTTTTTGATAGTGTTGATAACTTGGGCTTTTTCAATACGATTATGCTTATGCTTAAAGAAAAGAGAATGTTGAATAATGGTCATTACATAAAAATAAAATCGATGGGTAAATAGCTCATTGGGCTCTTTAGAGATACAGATTGATTCTGATTTATCTGCGCACAATTCAAGAAGCTGTAGGTCTTGCCTATGATATCGTTCATCTAGCGCATTAAGAATTTCTGCAAGCTTTTCTTGAATCGTTTTTGATTCTTGAGGCTGCATGCTCATAAGTCGGAACCTGAATAAAAAAAAAGCATTGTGGCATAAAATGCAATAAATTAAAATCATTTTAAGAAAAAATGCAGTAGTTCATGAAATATTCAATTTTTTTATAGCACTATTCTTGGAACTGAGGAGAATACAAAAAAAGATCAATTTAGCTTAAACTAATCGCATGTTGAACATCATGCTTAAAGAGGAGCCCTCGTAACGAAAAAATGTTTCTGTATCATTTTTATTGCTTCACAAAGCAATCAAAGTTATTTGATCAAGGCATATACCTCGTCTCTGAATATTGAGAATACATAGGGCGTTGTTCGGCCTGAAAACCCAGTCCGTTTAAAATCATTCAAATATCTTGCCCATCATACGATTATAAAAAAGGACTCAGATTAAGCCCTCCTGAGTGCATGGATACATCCCGAAGGCTCGCTGCTGAGTCGGTATTTAGTATTTTGCTAGGATTTTTAAAGCAGATTTAATGAGGCTCTGGGCATCTTGTTGCTCATGATCTAATTTTTGTACAGTATCAAATGCTTGTTGGTATTTATATCCCAATGCTTCTAGTGCAGAGACCGCCTCGCCCACGGCACTTAAACTCATCGGCACCTGAGGTAAGTTTGTACCCACCATAAAGCTATTTTTCAGGATATCTTGTAATTCAATCAACATTCTTTCTGCAGTTTTCTTACCCACGCCTGGCAATTTTGTCAAGCTTGTCTTATCTTGCATTTGAATGCATTGAATAAACATACTCGGACTCATAGAGGACAAAATAGCCATGGCTGATTTTGGCCCAATGCCATTGACTTTAATTAATGCGCGAAATAAAGCTCTTTCCTCTTGCTCTAGGAATCCATAGAGATTGATAGCATCTTCTCTGACACTGGTGTGAATAAACACATTGACAGTTTTTTTTTCGGTAGACAAAATCGTCAACGTAGGTAAAGTGACCTCTACAGCGTAGCCAACCCCATTGACATCTAGTACCACACAATTTTGCATCGAGCTATCGATGACTTTTCCTGCAAGCCAGGCAATCATTTATCAGCGTTCCTTATAAAAATTCATGGCTGCATGAAAACCATGACACACCGCTATTGCGAGTGCATCAGCAGCATCTGATGGGGGTTGTCGATTCAATTTTAAGAGCTCCATAATCATTTTCTGAACTTGTGACTTTTCAGCGCCTCCAAACCCAACCACGGCTTGCTTTACTGAACGTGGAGAATACTCAGAGACATTTAAATTAAATTGCGCACAAGAAACCATTGCAGCACCTCTTGCATGACCTAACTTGAGTGCACTGAGAACATTGTGTTTTAAAAAAACTTGCTCAATGGCTACCTCATCGGGGCGATGGGTTTCGATTATCTCACGAATTCCTTCATAAATCAGACCTAAGCGGCGAGTCATGGTGGTTTCAGAAGTGGTACGGATACATCCACTACTGATATAACCAAACTCTTTTGATCCCATCCGAGTATGAATGACTCCAAAACCTGTAACTCGTGTACCGGGATCAATGCCTAAAATAATCGTCATATATTAATGGAACTCTGCATTATAATAAACCTCCTGAACGTCATCTAAATCTTCCAGAGCATCAATCAACTTTTCAAGTGTCTGTACGGCATCTCCTTCAACAGATATTAAATTTTCAGCACGCATTGCCAATTGAGATTGCTCAATTTCAATATGGTGTTCATTCAAAAAACCTAAAATACGATGATAATCTTCTGATTGCGTGATACACAGCAGATGTTCATTCATTTCAATAATATCATCCACTCCTGCATCAATTAACATTTCCATTAATCGCTCTTGATTATCGGAAACTTCAATAATGATTTCACCCTGTTTATTGAATAAATAAGACACAGAACCATCCGTGCCAAGGTTTCCAGCATATTTTGTAAAACAATGCCGAACTTCTGAAACGGTTCGATTTTTATTATCGGATAAGCAATCGACTAAAATAGCAATACCACCTGGACCATATCCTTCGTAGCGCATTTCTACCATATTCGCGCCATCTAAACCACCAACCCCTCTTTTTACAGCATTATCGATGGTATCGCGTTTCATATTGGCTTTTAGCGCCTTATTGATGACATCTCTTAACCTTGAGTTTGAGCCTTCATCTGCGCCGGCTATCCGTGCAGCAACAGTGATTTCACGAATTAATTTTGTAAAAATTTTACCACGTTTAGCATCTTGAACACTTTTTCGAAATTTAATGTTTGCCCATTTACTATGACCTGCCATTGCGCACCTCAACTCCAATAAAAGGATTAAATATATTTTTAATAAAGAATACTATATATTTAAATGATAGTGGACACCTAGCCACCAATTCAACAAAAATTTATAAGGATGAAGTCAATGAATCAGGGATTTGGCAACTATTTTTGTACCGAAGCGATCGAAGGTGCTCTTCCTAAAGAGCAAAACTCCCCCAAACATCCAAGCCATAATCTTTATACTGAACAAATTAGTGGATCCGCATTCACACGCCTTCGACACGATAATTTAAAAACATGGGTCTATCGATTAAAGCCATCAGTCGCTCATACAGCACACTTTCAAAAATCATCAATACAATGGTTAAACAAATTGCACTCACCCACGCCACCCAACCCAATGCGCTGGACACCCAAATCCCACCTCATTGAATTTAGTACCTTATTGGATGGGATATTCCACATTGCCAGTAGTGGAAATCAAAATCATGTCCACTGGTACCATTGTGACCAATCGATGCATCACAGTTATTTTGGAAATTATGATGCTGAAATGTTATTTATCCCCTACGATGGTGAAATTGAATTACAAACAGAACTGGGCTGTTTAAAAGCCAAGCCGAAACAAATCATTGTTATTCCAAAAGGCATTAACTTTAGGATGGTGCTTTTATCAAAAACAGCCCGAGGCTATGTTGCTGAAAATGGTGGAATGCCTTTTCGACTACCAGAGCTTGGAATCATCGGCGCCAATGGCCTGGCCCATCCCAGACATTTTGAGTATCCACAAGCAACCTTTGAGTCTCAAAAGGGAAATGAAGTTCAATTTGTGAAATCTCAAGGCGTCATTTGGGAGAGAGTTGTACATTCATCCTTATTAGATGTGGTCGCATGGCAAGGTAATTATGCTCCCTATCGATATGATTTATCCTATTTTAATACGATTAATAGCGTCAGTTATGACCATCCAGATCCGTCAATAAATACGGTGTTGACCTCAGAGAGCGAAATTTCCGGTATTGCTAATCTTGATTTTGTAGTTTTTCCACACCGATGGTCAGTGGCGGAACATACCTTTCGCCTTCCTTATTTCCACCGCAATGTCATGAACGAATTCATGGGTCTCATTGAGGGACAATATGATGCTAAAAATGAAGATTTTTGCCCAGGTGGCGTCAGTGTCCATAATGCAATGACACCACATGGCCCAGATCAAAAAAGTTGGTTGCAAGAAAATATACGACAGGAAAAACCAGTTCCAATCGATAATGGTCTAGCTTTTATGCTCGAGTCAAATCAAATCTGGCAAGTCACTGAGGATGCGTTGAGGTCCCCTGAGTTTCAAAAAAACTATCTCACCTGTTGGGAGGGATTTACATGTGCAGAAGTAAACTTAAAATAGTTTTTTTTCAGATTTATAAAATATGCTATAGACAAATATGAGAGATTGAGTAAAATCAGAAAAGTTTACTATATTTATATATAAGTGAAAAATAATATTAATCACATTCCCCCACCCGGAGAGTTCAGAAGAGCTCTTAAATCTCGACATATTCAACTGATTTCACTAGGTGGAATCATTGGATCTGGCTATTTTCTAGGCACAGGGGCGCTTATCAATCAAATTGGTCCATCTATTTTTATAGCCTATATACTTACAGGCCTCATTATTTTAGTCACCATGCAATGCCTTGGAGAACTTGCTGTCACCATACCTATCGGCGGTTCATTTATTAATTATACAGCAGATTTTATTTCACCCTCATTAGCTTGTGGCGTGGGCTGGGCATATTGGATAAGTTGGGTAGTTTATATTCCAGCCGAATGTTTAGCAGGTGGCATCATTATGCAATTTTTTACACATATTAATGGCTATGTATGGGCCGTGATTTTTGGATTGATGATAACCTATATTAACTTATCGAAAGTGGGAACCTTTGGTGAAATTGAGTTTTGGTTGTCTTTAATTAAAATCTCATGCCTCATTATTTTCTCTATCATCGCAATATTAATCTTTTTTAATGTCATTCCAAATAACACCCAGGGTATTTTAAAAACCAAGTATATCTACGAACATGGTGGATTATTTCCCAAGGGTTGGTTGCCCTTTTTCTCTGGTATGGTGTTACTCTTGGTCAACTATCAAGGTTCAGAAATCATTGGTATTACGGCAGGCGAATCAATCGATCCACAACGGATGATTCCCCAGGCTATCAAAAGCGTAACATTTAGAATTTTATTAATTTATATCCTGCCTGTTATTTGTCTGATGCTAATTTTCCCATGGGAACTGGCATCTACACGTAACTCTGTTTTCGCTGAAGCACTGAAAATGTACCATTTAAATACGCTTGCTACAGGGGTAAGCTTTGTGACTTTAGCAGCGGCCATTTCATCTTCGAATTCCGGCATTTATGGCACGATACGTTCATTAAGCGCGTTAAGCCGCTTAGGGATGGCTCCAGCTCAATTAAGTAAACTTAACCACAACGCTGTCCCACAATATGCAGGCATTCTCACTATTTTTACAATTTGGTCCTTACTATTAATGACCTTTTTATTTGGACAATCCAATTTATATATTGCTTTATTATTAATATCCGGTTTTACAGGTACATTTGCGTGGATTGCAATATGCTGGGCCCAGATTAGTTTTCGAAAAGAAATTATCAAACGTGGCTATACCTATAAGGATTTGAAGTATGCAACACCCCTATCACCAATAGCACCGATAATAGCAATTATCTGTATGATACTATTTCTCTTCCTATTGGCTTTTCACCAACAAAAAGAATATAAAATCGCATTTATTCTGGGCTGTAATTGTTTGATTTTACCCATGCTATGGTTTTATATACGTAGCAAAAAAAATCAAATGCAGGTATGGACATCCAGCTCATTAGAACTTTTCAATAAGGAGTTTCCATTTCAGGATTGAGATAACAAAGTCATCAGCCAATAAGCCAAATTGGTTGCTCTATACAAAATAATCGAGTTCAAGTGGGATAAGAAGCAATTTATAAATTGAACTGCCGAATAAGCCCTAGAACCTCATTTTAAAAAAATTAGGTGGGATTATTGGGGGGATACATTTAACAATCTCTTCATCTAATAATATAGTTGCTCGACTTACTTCCGAGCTACTCACTTGAAAACCACAAAGCCCTTCAATGATAGCGCTTACTTTCCGCGTGGATACACCCTGAATTTACATCTCGGCCAATGAAGCTGAGAGCGCACGCTCTGAGCGAATGCCACGTTCTAAAAATGTTGGATAAAATTCCCCATCGCGCACCTAAGCGATCGATAAGTCCAGTGTTCCTATACGCGTTTTCGATCCTTTTGGTTTAAAACCATTAGCATAGCCTGTACGTGTTTCTGTCCGTTCATAAGACGCCACGCCCAAATAACGGTCTCTCTCTATTAGCATCGCTTGGTTCAATAAAACTTGAAAAGCACTTCCAAGCCCAGTCATACCCAGTTCAGAAATGATTTGAACTAAATCTGACATTCCAGTACTATTCAGATTCATGGTCATCGGTTTATTCCTTTATGATTGACTTAAGAAGTCCAAACATGAAGATTAACCGATTACCATCCTACTTTCTTAGACAATATTAAAGTACAGACGAAATGTTACACCAGCGAAATTTCAACCCCTTGAGCTATCAGCAATAACTCTTAATTTTAGCACCATAACTTGATACGAGTTCAGCTTTTTTAAAAAAATTATTTTTAAAATAATTTCACAACTGGTAGAGAATTTGTTGGTGAACTTATTACTGAAGATAGTTTAAATTTTCTTAGTATAAAAACATAGAGCCGAGCGACTCTGTAGGTTATAGCATGCTGGGCGTTCCAATAGGATACGCCAGATTTAAATTCAACGAAGTCGGCCTAAGGTAACGCAGTTGTCCTTGTACCTAAAGCATATTCAAGTACTGCTGTATTAAATGCAGCCTGTTGCAATGTGAGATAATTGATTCGATCATTATATTACATTTTTTGCATGTATTCCGAGTTTTTATTGTTCCAGTATAGCCAGTTCTGCACAATAAAACAGCTAAGATTCTTATTATTTTAAAGTTTCCATTTCGTGCATCCTTAAAGCCTTCTCAAAATTACAAACAAGAACAATAAAAATTTTTCAGGAATTCCAAATCTCATGAGATATTCAAATAAAAAGTTATCTCAAACATTCAAAACCACTAAACGCAATTTATGATTTGATTAAAAGCAATTAAAGACTATAGGAGGTAGATTAGCTGCTCCATCTATGGCAGAGGCTATCCCCGTACCAGAGGAAGCTGTAGGTATTTGCGTGATCGATGATATTGCAACAGCATTAATACCCGTTCCAACCATGCCTGCACCTTTAATAATTCCAGCTTCTCTTTTATTCTTTTTGACAGCATCACTAGCTCGTTCTGCAGATAATGATGAATCGCCAGGTGATGTTGGATTAGGGGCAGCAAAAACCTGAACCATGCTTAATACAGCTAAAATAACTAAGAATTTTTTCATATTAGCTCCTTTATCGTTATTAGAAATACCAGACGTTTACGCAACGCGCGGGGTACGATGTGGTGTAATTATATGTAGAACCTATCCCATTTCTAAAATCAATAGCTGTAAATAGATTTGTATTATTTGGAGCTTGTGTTTTACTCCAATAACTAGTATTGCAATTAAGGCCAGGAACTAGTCCGTTGTTGCAGTCACTTTGAATCCAAAGTGTGTGTAATAAATCAGCTTCAGGAAGGTATGTTGGCAAATAGGTTTGAACTGGTTCAGCTGGTCGCGGTACAGGAGTATTAGTACATGCAAGAGATTGTTTAGGCCAAGTATTAGCAGAAATACCACTACCAGCTGCAGTATAGAATAGATAAGCACCTCCAGCAGAATTATCAGGCAATGTAAAAAGATAGTTATCTGAGCATGTACATGAAGTGGTAGAGTCGCATGGACAAGGATATTGGTCTCCAATATTAAACTCTTGCAACGATACAGGAATGCTTCCTGTTTGATTGTTTTCTAGTGTATAGTTTAGTGAACCTACGATTAGTTGCCCAGTTGGTAAAACCTGTTCAGTATCCTGAAAATAATATGTGCAAGACGTGTCTCCATAAAGCTCATTAAAATTATTACAATCATCAGCATAATCAGAGTGGTATAGATAATCAGTAAGTGCACCTTCGATTGACACACTTATTTTTGTAGTCGAATGATTGAAAACTTCCACACTACTTAGGAGGCCGTTTTCAACATCATTATAGAATAATTGCATACTACATGCAGATGATGATGATTCTAAATCACCACGTTGTTTTGTTTTTTTTCCTCTGCAAGGGTGTCCAGTGAAGCTAGGATTGCCGCCATTAGGCTTAGACTTCAGCTTATTTAAGGTTACTGAGATCATTGGTGTGCCCTCTGGAACCTTTTCTACAGCTAATCTATCCATTTTTTTTGGTTTGATACAATTAAGATTTCCGCTCTCACAGAGAGCTGGACCATCCAAATGGATATAATCTTTAGTGGTTCCGGATACTTGTAATTTTAAAATACATGATTTTTTCGCTTGTAAAGTTTGGCTAAGTTGACAATCATATGGATCTGAGGTGATTTGCGTAACAGATGAGATTGGTTTGAGTATGAAATGATGATCGATTTTATCACTATTGGTTACCTTATATTCCATCAAACGGGTTGCATTTGCTGGAATTTGCAACACATTGTAAAATATAGGTTCTATGATAAGTTGATTATTTGCTACCGCTGTGAAGCTTGAAATGAGTAATAATACGGCAGCTAAGTTTTTTGTTTTGATATTTTGCATCAGTGTTTATCCTTTAGAGGGCAACAACAATCATTATTAATTTAATCAAAAATATATTTTAAATTAGCCACGGTTTGATAACTTTTGAAGGTAGTTCCTGCCCGATAATAGACTTCTTCAACTCGAATTGTAAATTTATCATGTACTAAAGCAACACCAGTGCCAGCACGATACCCATTTTGATTGACCGCGAGCTGAGGCAAACTGCCATTGATAACAGGCAATCCACTCCTTCGCGTTGTGTTGAAAATAGGAATTTGAACCAAACCACCATTTAAAAATGGTGTAAATGCCAAACCATTGTTCTCTGTTTTGTAACCAAGCTCTAGACCTTCGGTGACGAAGATAGTGCGGGTTCTTATAGAGGGAACATTTACTGAGGCTATATTGTATGTTGTATAGTAAAATTGATAACTCCCAGCATCTATTTCGCTATAGAGTATACCAGCATTAAGTAAATACGTTAATTGTTTCCAGTTATTATTATATACGCCGGAAAATTGTGTAAACCAATTGTTATTTTCCGTATTGGTATATCCTGAGATATCGGTGTTAACCACCGAGTTGGTGCTAATGATGTTATGCCCAAAAGCTGCACCCACATCAAAGAAAAGGTGTTCTTGATACTCTAAAAGTACATGACCAAAAATACTATTATTAGAAATGTTTTGTGTTGTATGAACCGCTGCAATATTACGCAATACAAAATTTGATGTCACATCGGTTTCAACATTGAAATAGGTGACTCCGAAAGTTAAATGATCCGTTAATGAGATATTACCTGCGTATACAGCTTCAATGTTAGCATCTCCAAAATAGTCATTTTTATTACCATCAACAGCCGAATTAAAATCAAAATTCACGTGACTATAGATAAAACCCATATTTAAGTAGTCGAATTTTTTTTTAATGTAATCAGTTGAAAAACCTGGTAAGGAGAAAGCAATATTGCCAATCGATGAACAGAGTAAAAACAAGCCAAACAAAAAATTTATTGTAGAGGGGATTATTTTTAAATCAATCACTAAATACTATTTCCATATAATAAAATTCATGAGAAAAACTATCATAGGCTCAACATTTCGTCAAGAAAGATTCACACCCTAACTTGATCAGTTAAAAATAATACAGCCCTGATTGCTCCACAAACGCGACAATTTTTAACCAAAAATAGCCACAAACAGTCAATCTTAATTTTATTTGTCAATTTTCCTTAAATTTATCTAAACAGGCCATAAATCTATCCCTGCAAGCCAAACGGCTCTAACACATCTCGTTCATAGTCACTGGAATGAAAAATGCTTCAGCTAATTAGCTAAACATAGAACGATTTGGCGGCTCCAACATATGACATATTAATACTTATACGTTGAAACGACTCATAATAATTTTCTTCAACCCGAACAAATACTTGTCTTGCATCACGAATAACACGCCCCGGCAACTGTATAATACGAAATCGCAGTGAATTTATTTAGCTTTCTTTTAGTTCTTTTGGCAGAGCTGCAACTTGCATAAAACGATTCAGATTAAAGAACAGCACCATGATTACCCAACATGCAGAATTGGATCCAAATAAATTAGGTGGGAATTGTCCACCTGTTAACCCTTCTTTTTGTATACTATGGAAGTGCTTGCTTTTACCACAACTTTTTCGATGCCACTGAATCAGTTCGGAGCCATCGATGTCACGATTTGTGACTATCGAAAATATTTTATAGATTACAGTGTTTGATTTCATCGTTAAAAAAGGCTGCTCATGCTCTTCATCATCTTTTATTTTTTTCAAGGCTTCATGGCTGCGCGAATGACTAAGTATCGGCAGCTTTGTTGACAAACACCGTCAGACACAAGAAAACGACACTCCGTTTTAAAATCAAAAAGCTTGCACATAGTTAATTCTGTCAATGGCATACTTCATTTTTTAAAACACGATTTCAATCTTTAGATTTTATAAAAAAAGTATGCCATTGACAGCACCCGAATTAATTATGCTGATCGAACGCTGTGGGCACGACAGTTTAGTGACCAAAGCCGTAGTTACAAATTAGCTTTATATAATATCAGCTATATGCTCTAGATTTTAACATAAAGCAGCGCCATATTTACGCGTTTTTTTGTCGCCGTCAACAACTGCGATACCAAAGCTGTTAGACTTGCTCGATTTGAAAGCCCAGATCATTACCATTGATGCGATGGAAACTCAAATACCATTGCAAAACAGATCATAGATAATGAAGGCGATTATGTGCTTGCTCTAAAAGGTAATCAAGGAACATTGAATGATGATATTCGATTATTTTTAGAAACAGGACTTAAAAAAAGTTCATCGACTGTTATTGGCGACTATTATGAAGAAGCCAACAAAGGGCATGGACATATCGAAACTCGCATATGTTATGTTAGTAGCCACATTAACTGACTTACTCAAAAAGAACAATGGTCTGGATTAAAAACAGTTGCCATGATTTAAGAAACTCAAGAGAAAAATTACATACCAAGCACTGAGCGTCTTTTTTTTATTATTTGTTTATCTGCTGTACGATCTCATTGATTAATCGAAAATGGATTAGATTGGACATTAGATGTTGTTTTTAATGATGATAAATCGCGGGCTCAAAGCCTTGCGTAAAAAATCTGGATGGGAAAATGAAACGCTTAGTGCAATTTTAAAACAAAATTTTTAATTGGACAGCCCTGACATTTAGAGTACCATCGCACTCGAACACTTTTCTAAAAAAACACTATAAATTTGAGTAATCAAAAAGTTTAGTCTATTATTAAACCAAGAAACGCAACTTATGGATATTTTGATGAAAATTCGGGAAATTCTATTTTGTAGCTTAGTGATCCTATTTTCAAATCAGCTTTGGTCTGATGACATCCAAGTACAAGATCAAGATCAAATTCTAATACAAACCATATCTGCTAAAATACAGAGTAAAATATATGGCGCTAAAGGCCTAAATAAAATGATTGTCAAACTCGAAGTTTTAAAAAATTCAAAGCTGCAATGTATTCAATATAGAACCAATAGCATAGACAATATTGACAAAATTTTTCAATTAAAAAGTAAAGATACAAATTCACTTAATTACCAAACTCTCTTCAATGATTTAAAAAATAAGAAACAAACCCTTATCGAGCGAAAATTGGATTGTGAAATCACTTTACTAAGAGTAGATAGCTTGATTAATGAGCTTCAAAAAGAAATTCAAAATTTAAATTTAAATATTTGGGTACAACGCTCCATATGGACCATATTATTAGATCCAAATGTTTTTTCACAAGGTATTCGATTTTTGCCATTTACGGAACAATGGAATTTAAATGAATTAACCCACGTCGAACATTACAGTTTATTATTCACAACCCTAGCTGGCATGATACTTGGTTATGGGTTGAGAGTTTTATGTATTAAATACATCCACCAATCTAAAAAAATACCCATCTTGTATCGATTTTTATACTTAACTAAAAACTTTATTCTATATTTCACACCACTGTGCGCCTTTTCAATTTTTATCTCTTATAAAACGGAGGGTCTAAAAACCACATACACCATATTATGGTTTGTTAAGTTGATTATAGTTTATAGTTTACTCAAATATTTAGTAGAACTTTATTTATTTTGCGTTATAAATATTAAAAATAAACTTTGGAAGCTGGAAATAAGGAAATTATTTTTAATTATTTTAGGGGTCTTGTTAGCCAGTAGTATCATCAATTGGTTTTTTAAAAAATTTCTAATATTAACTGTTACCTCTGCTTTTTTTATAAAAATTTATATTTTTACCTCAAGTATTTTTTTATTTTTTATGTGGTGTTATTTAATCCAATGCATACCTCAAATGCAGTTGGTAACTCAAGAATTAAAAATGATAATTACTCGTATTCGGCATTATTTATATTTTATAGTTGGCTTATTTTATATAACAAGAACAACAATTGCTTGGGTCTATGGTTTAGATGAAATTAGTCTAGGACTAACCACCTCAGTATTAATGGTGGCAATGGTCGTTCTATTAGCTAAGATTTTATTTATTTATCTGGGCTACATTGAGGAAAGCATTCAGAATGGTACTTTTTTCATTAAAAATATCCGTTTACATAAATTGCTTGGAATTAATCCAAAACTGAAAGTACGAGAGATTACTGTTTTTAAACACTTGTTCATAATGCTTACTACTTTATGCTTTTTCATTCCAATATTGATAAATCGTGTAGAACTTCCTGAACAATTTTCATCTGCCTACCTAAGCTTCATCAATAATACAATTCAAATAGGCGCCTTTGCTTTTTCACTCATACATCTTATTGAAGCGGGTATGAGTTATTGTGCAATAACTATCTTAGGAAAGATTCTCATTACTAAATATTACCGTGAATCTATTTCCTTTAATGATGTCCATAAAAAAAGCATACTATTGATGGCGCTTACATTTTTCAACCAGTTTATAGCCATCTTCTTTTCGTTAGGCATTGCAGGAGTAAATTTAGAAAAGCTCAGTCTGGTTCTGGGCGGATTATCTATAGGTATCGGTATTGGACTTAATACCTATATCTCCAATATGATATGCGGATTAATCATTTTAATAAAAAACCCTATTCGCATCGATGATTACATTATGATGATGATTCCAAAAATATCTGTCCCCATTGAAGGACGCGTGCAAAGTATTGATTTATTGTATACTCAAATATTAACTAATGAAGAAAATTTGATTTATTTATCCAATACATCGGTTATTAATAGTGCTATTACCAATTACACTATTATGAATAAAAGCTCATCTTGTTTTATTAGCCTCAAATTTAATTCAGATATAGTATTAGTAAAAGCCAAAGAACTTTGTACAAATATTTTGCTTAACAGTAATAATATAATTCACAATGGGATTTTGGCGCCCAATATTAACGATAATATTTTATACCACAAAGACCAAGCTCCGGAAAATATATTAGACATTTCTTTTACGGTAAAGGAAATTTCGGAAAAAAAGGGCGTGATCCGTAAAATTTATCGCTCTATAAAGAAAACACTTAAACAAAATAACATTCAAATCATTAAAAAACAGGAACATGAGATAATAAATTACAAGGATGACATACTAGATGACTAAACCTCATTTAGACTTTGCTCGCCAACCCTCAATATAAACGTAAAATACAGGGACAATAAATAAAGTAAGAATAGTGACAAGTAACATACCAAACATCACCGTAGTCCCTATTGATTGACGACTCATAGCACCCGCGCCAGAGGCAATAGCTAACGGAAAAACCCCTAAAATAAATGCAAATGAGGTCATTAAAATAGGTCTGAGTCTTAAAACAGCTGCTTTTTTAATGGCTGCAAATCTATCCAAGCCATCTTTCTCTTGCATATTTTTTGCAAACTCAACAATTAAGATAGCATTTTTGGCGGCCAAGCCAATCAAAAGGATTAATCCAATTTGACCGAAGACATTTAAACTGAGGTCCCGAATTAAAAGCCCTAATACCGCTCCTAGGATAGCTAAAGGCACTACTAATAATATCATTAAAGGCATAGACCAACTTTCATATAAAGCAGCCAAAAATAAGAATACAAACACCAAACATAATGCAAAAATAACAGAAGCGATATTGCCTGCCTGAATTTCGGCAGAAGTGATCCCTATCCAATCTTGCGCCATTCCTTTTGGCAACACCTCATGACATAGTTTTTCAATCGCATTAATCGCATGACCAGTAGAGAACCCATCAGTGACAGCGCCTAGAATAATCGCTGATGAATACAAATTATAATGGGTAATATTAAAAGCTGTTTCTTTAAATTGAAGCGTTACAAAAGCGCTTAAAGGTACCATTTTTTTATCTCCATTACGTACATATATCTGGGATATTTGCTCTTGGTTTAATCGTTTTTCTGATTTTGCTTGAATCAATACGCGGTATACTTGACCATATTGTGTAAAGTTATTAACAAAGTAAGAGCCATAAAAAGACTGTAATGCAGTATACACATCACTAATATTGACCTTTAAAGCTTTGGCTTTTTCTCTATCAATATCCAAATAAACGCTAGGAGAGGATAAACTTAGATTTGATATCATGTAACTTATCTCTTTAAGATGCTGGCTTTTTTCAATCAATTTTTCGACAGCCTCTGCAAGTGCTGGAATACCTAAGTAGGATTTATCTTGAATCATAAATTGAAAACCACCAACGGTCGATAATCCAGGGATAGAGGGAGGATTTAGAACCATAATTTGCACGTCTTTAATTTTACTAAGCTTTTGCTGCAAATCTTTTACAATCGCAGCTGACGTCAACCCTTTAGAGTTACGTTGATTCCAGGCTTTTAGTCTTGCAAAAATAACACCTTGATTGGGTTGATTGATTTGCTCGACAATATTGGTTCCACCAATCATGATTTGATGTTCAACGCCAGGGTTGGACGCGATGATGGGATAGGCTTTTTTAAATACATCATTCAAGGCATATACATTATAGCCATCTGGTTTTTTCACCGTAATAATTAAATATCCTTGATCTTCTTCAGGTAAGAACGATTTTGGAACCTTAATTATACAAAAAATCATCACAAAAATTAAAGCTACAAAAAATAAAATAACTTGCCACTTATGATGAATCACGGTATCCAGTAAAGTTTCATATTTATTTCTAAGTCGATTAAAATACGCTTCAAACTTCACAAAAAAAGCATTTTTATGTTCTGTCTTATGCGCAGTAAGCAAAATACCGCATAATGCAGGTGTGAGCGTTAGCGAGTTAATCCCAGACAATAACACTGAGAAAGCGATGGCTAAGGCAAATTGATTATAGAGCATCCCTGATATGCCAGGAATAAAGGCTACAGGTACAAACACTGCCAGTAAAATGAGAGTTGTGGCAATAATAGGGCTTTTAACTTCTTCAGTTGCAATTCGAGTGGCTTCTTTGATATCAGTGATGCCTTCCTCAAGCTTTCGCTCGACATTTTCAACCACCACAATCGCGTCATCGACGACTAAGCCAATGGCTAACACTAAACCCAATAAACTTAAGGTATTAATAGAAAAACCACAAATACTAAAAAATATAAAAGTACCAATCAAAGATACTGGAATTGCGATACAAGGGATAAGCGTGGTTTTAATTTTTTGCAAAAAGACATAAACCACAATAAACACGAGTATCATCGCTTCAAATAATGTGATTAAAACCTCTTTTAACGACTCTTTGACAAACTCAGTCGTATCATAACCAATAATATATTCTACCCCTTCTGGAAACAATTTTTTTAATTGTTCCATATTTTTCACGACTTGATTGGCAATACTGACAGCATTCGAACCAGGATACTGATAAATACCGATGGAGGCCGTGGGTTGTAAGTTAAAACTGGTGGAACTGTCGTAGTTCTGTGCGCCTAATTCCACCCAGCCGATATCTTTAATTTTTACCATTCGACCATCATCTTGAACTTTTACGACGATTTCTGCATACTTTTTAGGATCTTTTAATTGTGTTTCTGTGGTAATTTGAATTTGTACTGGCATTTTATTTTCAGTAGGTGGGCGCGCGAATATCCCCATGGCGGCTTGTTGATTCTGTTCTTTAATGGCATTAATAACATCCTCAGGTGTTAGTTCTAAACTGGCCATTTTATCAGGATCTAACCATACCCGAATTGCGTATTGCAAAATGCCATAATTCTTAACATCTCCAATGCCATTGATTCTTTTTAAAACAGGAACAATATTAATATCTGCATAATTACCTAAAAAATTACTATCGTAGATGTGTTTTTTATCAATCAAGTTCACCACCATTACCATGTTTTTTGACACCTTCTGAACACTAATCCCTGATTGGTTCACTGGTGAAGGTAATTTTGCTGTGGTATTGGAAATATTGGTAAACACATCCGATGCTGCAATATTGATATTGGTCCCAAAACGGAAATTCGCATTGATAAGAGTATATCCAAGATTGGTGCTCGATGAGTTGATATAAGTCATCCCATTGGTACCATTAATAGCCAACTCAAGTGGTGTGGTAACAGCATCTGAAACCACTTGTGAACTAGCCCCTAAAAATTGGGTGCTAATTTGAATTTGTGGGGGAACAATATCTGGAAACTGTGAAAGTGGTAAAAATACCAAGCATAAAAGACCTACAAAAACCATCAATATGGCAATTACACCAGCAAAAATAGGTCTTTTAATAAAAAATTCAATCATGATAGATAATCTTTTTTAACCACTATTGGTTTAACCTTAGTTCCGGGCGGTAAATGCGGATTTTCTAGCAATATCTGATCGCCTTTTAGTACACCTGTTTTGATCTCCAATAATTCACCTTTGATGTTGCCTGGAATGATATTACGAACTTGTATCAATTGTTGTACATCAACAACCAGCAATTGATAAAATCCTTGCTTTTCCTTCACTAAAGTAGCGGGAACGAATAGATATAAATGATTAGGATCAACGGTGACGCTCACATTAACATATAAATCAGGCCTTAAGGTGTTATTAGGATTTAATACTGTGGTTCTTAATAGAATGGTTGAACTTGCTTGAGTGATTTCATTGTTATAAAAATCCAATACACCACCCCAAATTTCATTGGGGTATTTTGGCAAGCTGACTTCTACTGGAAAAGGTTGGTATTTTTCGTAATGATTATAAACAGCAAGATCAGACGCAACCGGGTTGAACTCAACCCGCATCGGATCCATTTGTATCACTGTTAATAATAAAGTTTTATTAGAACTGCTAACAAGGTTGCCAAGATCCACTTGATTTTTACCGACCTTACCATTTGAAGGTGATTTGATTCGGCAATAATCTAAATTAATTTGTGCTTGTTGTAAGCTACCCTGTGCATTTTCTAATTGACCCTTTGCAGAAAGATAATTGGCATATTGTTCATCATACTGTGATTTAGAAATCGCCTTTTTAATGACCAACTCGCCATAGCGTTTAAACTGCAGATCTTGAAAGGCAAGATCTGCAGTGGCTTTATCCACTTGACCTTGATAAGTTAAAACCTGTGCTTGGTAAGGTTTTTCATCAATACGGTATAACAATTGATCTTGATTGACTGTGTCGCCATCTTTAAAAAATCGTTCTTCTAAAATACCATCTACGCGCGCTCGAATTTCAACTTTCTGAATCGATTTAGTGATACCAATATATTTAAGTTTTAGGGGTACTTTTTTGATGATAGGTACTATTACATTTACCTCAGTGGCTTTGTCTTTTGACTGACCTCCCCAATGGCAGGATGTCATCAACGCACATAAACTGTATATAAGTAATTGATTTAATCGCAACAAAACAATCCCTTGTCTAGCTCTGATATGAGTCTTAATATATCATTTAATTTAAATAAAGGTAAGGTATTCCTAATCTCAGGGCTGCCCCATTAAAAACATCTTGATATTTTAAGAAATTCGTGATCTTCTTATGTTTTGTAAAAATGTGCGAGGAATAAATGAACAAGGACGTATCAGGATCATTTGACACTTATTTTAGGAAATTAGATGAT
>Ga0247843_1001705_pt1 | contig 43045 bp, 25 predicted proteins | sample LaCruzMarch2017__FD_192420 | JGI IMG/M metagenome (GOLD analysis project Ga0247843, IMG submission 192420) | Freshwater microbial communities from meromictic Lake La Cruz, Castile-La Mancha, Spain - LaCruzMarch2017_8m | ecosystem: Environmental > Aquatic > Freshwater > Lake | place: Spain...
CGTAAAAAAAATTTGTAAAAAGCGAAATTTAGTCTTTTGATTTTTTTTGAAATTTTGATTTTTTTGCATAATGAACCTATTTTTAAGCCTATCAAAATATAAATTATATATTATATATAAACTTTAAATTTTGATTTTTTTATTTCTTTTAAATAAACAATTTATTTAAAAAAAATTTAAATCAAAATTTTAATTAAAGACCGTTATTTCATTTTCTATTAAGAAAGAAATTAGAAAATATTCTATTTTAAAGAAAAATCATGTTAACAATTTTATCTTTAGTAACCTCAGTAAAAGACTATATAGAAGTCCTACATAAATTAATTGAAACAGATTCAATGAATGGATTAAATAGTTATTATGATTTTGGAGCTGGAACAACTTTTTTAGTTTTAGCAGCAAAAGAAATCATATCTAATTTTTTTAGTCTAAAATGGTTACAAACAATTTGGTCAATCCCAACATTCGTTCCAGATATTGCATCTGCAATGGTTTCGGAAATCTCTATTTTTAATGGGTCTCTTCAAAACAATATGACATTGTTAGAACAACCAATTTCATATGGAGATCAAAATTTATTATTTTATTGTTTAGAAAAATTTATGATTGGTGCAATTAATAGCCTTTTCTTATTTTTACCAACATCGACTGCCCATATCATTACGTTACGTCGATTTGTAATGCAAGGATTAGAAGCTGGTTATATTGCAGGATTAGGAACAATTGCAGGGAATTTTATTTGGATTGGAAGTGTTATTTTTGGTCTTCGATTCTTAGTAATTCCATGGCTATCTTTTGATATTTTAAGATATTTATTAGGATTTGTTTTATTAGTAAAATATATGTGGGATAGCTATTCTGAACGTCGTTCTGTTTTAGATGATCTTTCTAAATATAAAATCTTTATTTTAAATTTTTTATTAGCTTTTACTGAACAAACAAATTTATTTCCTTTTTTAAGTAATGTATCAATTGGTTCCGATTCTACATTATTAGAAAGTTTTCCAAGTTTAAATTCAAATCTATTTGAATTTTTAATGATTCATGGATTTTATTTAATTGGAATTTTAGTTGGAAGTTTAAGCTTATTACAATTAACTTGTTGGTTTTGGGAAAATCCTGCCTATAATTTTTATATTTGGATAATTTCATCTTTTAAAGTAACAACAACCTTTTATTATAAGTTTTTAAACTTTTTATTTTTATATTTAACAATGATTTGTGCAATTTCAAATGTTACTTATTTAGGATTAGATTATACAATCACAAATCCTTTAGGATTAACCCACGAAGATCGATTAATTGAACAAAAAGTTTTATATGAAACTTCTTTTTTAAATAGTAAAGCATCTGATCGAAATACTCGAAGAAATCGAGGACGTCATGGTCGCCGAGAAAGATGGAAGCGTCGAGTAAGACGTTATCGTACATTTGATGCATCATTGTATGATCAAGGAATTTATGATTTATTTACAGTTGAAGATTTAAATTATGGATTTGATCGTTTTTGGCTAAGACGTAAAATAAGAAATCACCGAGTGAGATTCAGATTCTTCCCAGGCCCATGGATGAGATCTTTTAAAAAACAATTAACCCGTCCTCGATTAGAATCATTTATGGGACCTAGAATTGAATTTTTTAGAATTTTATTTGAACAAGCTTATCATCCAGAATTTCATGAATTTCGAAAAAAAAATATAAAAAGTACAGAAAATTTAAAAACAAAAATGATTTCAAATAAAAAATCAAGAGGAATTTCAGAAAACATGGAAAATGAAAAAATGATGATTGCTTTAGAAAATTTTGTCCAAAATCAAAGAAATGTTTCAATTTATTTAGACCAACAATTAAAAGAAAAGAAACAAAATTTTATAACTCAAAATTCAGCTCTTCGCAAATTTTTACGTAAAACAGATAATCGAGTAAAATTAGCCAAAATTCAACAACAGTTACAACAAACAAATTTATTAACATTTTCAAATAAAAAAGCATTTGAAAAAAATCAAATAACAGAATCCCAAAATTTAAAACCTATTTATTCGAAAAGATGGAAATATCTTTTTTCAAAAATTTCTCATAATCCTAAAAAAGTCAATTTAAAAACAGAACAAACATTATTAGGAAAATTTTATCAAAACACATTTATAAAAAACTCAGAAAATAACTGGGTAGAAAAAAACAAAGATGTAATAAAATCTTCAAATTCAAATAAAATGGATATACAAAAAAGACTTTCAAAAGCAGATCGACAAATCTTAAGATATAAAGCTTTTTTAAAAAATGATTCCGATTCAATTCGAAAATCTTCGATTTTCTCGCAAAGCGGTATCAAAGATTTTCGAAAAGATTTCGTTGAAAATCGTTTAAATTTTTCAAATCTTGAAACAAAAAATCAAACAAATAATAAAATTATGACACTTTCTGCTTTAAATGAAACAGATTCTGCTTCATCTTTTCAAAGTTTTAATACAAAATTAAATCGTTCCATTAGAATCGAAGATTCAAGTCCAAATAAAAATTCTTTAAATGAAAAAAATATGGATTCTATTTTTAAAGATGTTTATAAACCGATTACTTTATTACATCCAATCAAATATTATTTACAACAAGAAAATGCATTTAAGAAAAAACTAAATTTTTATGGAGTAAAACAATATCGAAATTTTGGAATTGAAAAAAATGCTCCTTATTTTCGTGTTATGATGAAGAGATTTTTTTATTATTATAAACCAACCTTACGTTGGGAAAGAACAATGCGTGTTGCAACAATGAGAAAAGCTCGAAGAAAAGGTTCAAGAATTCCACGAAAATTAAATATTAATAGTGAAACAAAAGCATTATCTCTGATTTATAATGAAAATAAACCAAATTCCATGAATTCTGAAGTATCTTTGAATGAATCATATAATAAAGATAATAAAGAATTAAATTCAATAAATGAGTCAAATAACAATTTTTTAAAATTAAGTAACATTCAAAAACCAACTCATTTTTATTCTTTAGTAAGTAAAAGGGCAAGTCGTTATCGATATGAAATTTATAAAGATGTTTTACAACATTGGTATTATAGTCCTTTTAATCGTTTATTATTAAAATTTGATGTAGATGCATTTATTCGTCGTCAACCAAAATCTCATTTTTTAACAAAAAAAGATGAAACATTGTTACATTTTAAACGTTATTTAATGTCTGAATATTATAATTCACTTCGTTGGTACACTTATATGCAGCATTATGATTCAATGAAAACAAAAATATCTGGAACAAAAACATTAACAAGTCGTGTTTATAACCAACAGTTTCAAGGAACATTTAAAAAAATTCGTCATTTATTTGCAATTACACCATTTTCAAATGATCAAACAATTTTAAAATTTGATCAACCTTTATATAATGAATTTTCAAATGATAAAAATCAATCTTTATTATCAGATTCAGTTTTCCATGAAGAAATTTTAGCTGACGATGATTTTAAATGGATTTTTTCAAAAAATGAAATTCCTGAATTAAAATCTCCTTCAACAAATTCTCAAAATATCAATGAAAAAAATGGAATAAAAAATACAAATTATAATGAAGACAAAAAAATTCAAGATTTAAAAAACCAATCTGCAGATATTCTTCGTGAATATCTTAAAAAATCAACCCCTCTTCGAGAAGAATATATAAAACATTTATTAAATGAAAAAAATTACTCTGAATTAACACGTTTCTTATTCCGTGGTAAAAAATTAAGAGGGACAAGTCCAATTACTAATGAAAAAGGTTATTTATTACAAGAAAATGAAGCTTTATTAAATAAACCTAATTTATTTAATGAAAAAACTTTTGAAAATCATGATTTTCAAAATTCTTTATGGTTTGAATTGATAAAAAAATGTCATAATAAGCTTTATGATCAAAAAGCGTTAAAAAATTATGTATTAAGTCGAGTAGATAAACATGAAAAACAAAAACAAAGAAAACAAAAAAATTTAAAAATTCGTTTTGAAAAAATAAAAAATTGGTATATTTCAGATTCCAATCAAATTTATAGTAAAAATCAATACGCAAAAAATGGTTCTCCATCATCTTATATGAAAGCAATCAAAGAAGCTTATAATATAAGTATTAAAAATCGAAAAATCAAACAAAATAAATATCCTATATTAACAAAAAATCAAACAATTTTATTAAAAGATTATTTAAATGCTCGTTTAAAACAATCAAAAAATCAAGTTTTAACATTCGAAAAAAATTTCAAAGAAACATATAATTTAAATAAAGCATCTACAAATGAAACAAAAGATGTTAATAAACAAACAAAAACAATGAATTTTTTAATTCATAAAACTTTAATGCCATTTGAATATTTAAAAATGAAAGTTTTTAGCAAGGAAGGTTTCCAAAACATGAATTCTTATCTAAATAATAAGATTTTTAATTCATTAAAGACTTCAAAAGATTTAAACCAATGGCGTAAAAATGAAAATGTATTATCAAGACGTAAAAAAATCCGTAAAACATTAAAAAGATTAAGAAATAATAAAAATTTATCTTCTTTATATGAAAGTCAAAATCTTAAAAATTTTAAAAAATTTGATTCGAAAATCTTTGATTTTCGAACTGAAACACGCAAAAAAAGAGATTTAGAAGATTTTAAAGAAGAAAATCCACTTCAAAAATTGTATCTTACAAGAAGAGAAAAAACTTGGAAAAATTATACAAAAAATTCTTTAAACTTTATGGATAATTTATTAACAAAAAAATTCAAAAAACGTCGTTCACGTATGAGACGTTATCGTTTTTTAAAAGGTCGTGGTCCAATTAAAAAAAGAACATTAGGAGAAAAATTAAAAGGTCAATTTCGATTTTTAAAAAAATATGGAGCAGGAAATGAAATCGATAAAAATCATCAAGAAAAAATTCAAAATAAAAAACTTTTAATTTTTCATAAATTATTAGATCAAAAAATGGAAAAATTACCATCAAATAATGTTTTTAAAACTCGTGAAATCAAACAAAGACGTACTCGAATCCGTAAACATCGTTATTGGAAAAAGCATAAAAAGCAAAAAGATGCTCTTACTAGACGTAAAATGAAAAAAAGACGCCGTTATGGAAAAGCAAAAATTAGAGTTTTAAATAAAAAATTTAAAAAAATAAAAGAATATAACAATGTTAAAAAATGGTGGTGGCAAGAATTTTTACCAAATTTCCAAGAAAAAACAGATAAAATTTGGCAAACTTATTCATATAATGGGCTGAAAAATAACTTAAATGATTTATCTGTTTCTGATATTTTAAAAAATGACCGTTCAAATCCAAGTGTTCTTCAAATTGGAGAAAAAGATTTTAAACCACTTGCTATTCCAGAAGCAATGCGCATTCGAGAATCGTTAGAACAACAAAACAAATTAAATTTTGGAAATAATTTAAACTCTTTAAATGTAGACGGAACTTTAAAATCAATTGAAAATTTAAATTCTTTACCAATTCGAAAATCAAAGATTTTCGAACAAAAAGAAACATCAAATTTAAGTGAAAAAACAAAAGAAGATTCAATGAATTTTGTGGATCAAGTATCAAATAGAGTTTTAAATTCATCAAGCAAAAATTTAGATAAAAATTCTTTAATTACAAATGATAAAACATCTCCTTTTATGGTTGCGAATAATCCAATGCCATTTTATGCTGGTTGGGATGAAAGTTCTCGTAAATTTGTAGTAACAAATCGACTATTATCTAGAAAAGAAGCTGGTTATTCTTTTTATAATCAAAAAATAAAAGAAGATTATTTAAAAGCTCCATTAAATGGCATGAATGCACCAACAACATTATATTGGCAAGTTCCGTTTACAACTTATGATCCAGATCAATTTTTTGCTTTAGGAATGGATGGATTTTCTCCAATTGGTTGGAGAAATTTTAACTTTAAGTTTTCAAAACAAACAACAAAACCTATTTTAGTAAAACAAATTCAATCCACATTAATTTCCCAATCAAATAAGTTTTCTAAAGATCTTCATATTAAATTTATAAATAAAAACTTTGGATCTCACTTAAATTTTTCAAATTCAAATGTTCAAGAAAAACGTCTAAACCAAATTAATCAATATCGACGCATTCAAAAACGTTATAAAAGAGTTAAAAAACACCCAAGACCCCCTGTTTGGTTTCCATCTGGAGCATTAGCAAATCAAGTTTTACCTGTTCATTATATCTATGTTTTCTATAAGCGTTATCGTTTACCAAGAGATCGATATGTTCGACGAAAATTAAGACGTCAAAAAAATGAAGATTTAAATTTAAATTTAAAAAATTTAAATCAATGGACAGATTATACTTTAAGAAAACGTGCAAAACCTAAACGCAAATATCATCGAAAAAGTTTACGAATGAAAAGAAAAAATGAAGATTTCTTATCTCATTTAAAACGAAGAAAATTCCGAGGATTTGCTGATGAAAATGATCGTTTTAGACCAATTTCTGAAAGTCAAAAACTTAAAGAACTTAAACTTAGAAAAAAACTTATGTTTAAAGATAAGAAAAATATGGATTCCACTAAAAAACAAAAAGGCTCAAAAGATAATATAAGATTACGTCAATTAAGAAGACGTGTTCTTAGACAAGTATTCCGACCTGTTTGGCGTTATAAACCTCAAACTGGTGGTTTTGTTTGGCCAGGAGATTATCTAAGATTAGAGTTAGTTAAAGCACCTAAGTTACAAACAAATTCAATTTCTAATAGCTCTTCTTTAAAAATTTCTGAAAAACAAAGAAATATTCGTAAGAAAAAACGTCGAATTATCCAAGAGTGGCAAATTCAACCAAAAAAATATTTATTACAAAAACATAATTTAAAAGCTTTAAAAAAACGTTTACAAAAATCACAAAATTAAAAATTTTTATTCTTAATCGATTCGATTCGATTCGATAATCTTTGATTTTCTCTTTCTTCGCTTCTTCTCGCTTCTTTCTTATCGCTTCGCGAAGCGAAGCAAAGAAGCGAAGAAGCGGTATCAAAGATTTTCGACAAAAAGAATATAAAATGAAATTTTTTATTTTTTATTTCAAAACATAACAGGATTTTCTTTATCCTGTTATGTTTTGAAATTTTACCTTATTTTTTTTATTCTTATTTATGATTTATGAATCATATTTTATGATTCATAAAATTCATAAACTAGACGATTTATATTTTTTCTGATAAAATTGGTTAATCAATTTCTGTTTATAAATTTAATTTTTTATATATTTATTTTAATTTTATTTTAATTTATAATTAAAATAAAAATAAATGTTTTAAACTATATTTATATAAATTGGCGGCATAGCCAAGTGGTAAGGCAGAGGATTGCAAATCCTTTATCCCTCAGTTCGAATCTGAGTGCCGCCTTAAAAAGGTTATAAAGAATAAATCTTTTCGTTTAACCATAGATTTTAATTGTTTGATAAAATTATCATTTTAGTTGTAGTTGAGCAAATCAATCAACAAAAATTTAAACTCTGAATCATATTTTATAATTTGAATTTGAGATTTAAGTTTTAAAATTTGGAGAAAAAATTTTATAGAAGTTGCTTTAATTTGTTTTAGAAAAAATTCAAAACAAGTCAAATATTCTTTTTCCGTTTATAAACAAAAGGAAAAGAGTCAAAATCATTAACTTAAACTTTTTATTTAGTCGTTAATGATAATATTATATTTATTTTTTTATAACTTTATGTTAAGTCCTAAAAGAACAAAATTCCGCCGTCATCATCGTGGTCATTTAAGAGGAAAAGCTAGTCGTGGAAATAAAATTGCCTTTGGAGATTTTGGATTACAGGCATTAGAACCTTGTTGGATTACTTCAAGACAAATTGAATCTGGGCGTCGTGTTTTAACACGATATGTACGTCGTACAGGAAAATTATGGATTCGTATTTTCCCGGATAAACCTGTAACAATTCGACCTGCAGGGACTCGTATGGGTTCAGGTAAAGGGTTCCCGGAATACTGGGTTGCTGTTGTTCATCCTGGGAAAATTATTTATGAAATTACAGGAATTTCAGAAGTATTAGCAAAACAAGCATTAAGAACAGCTGCTTATAAAATGCCAATTAAAACAAAATTTTTAAAAGCAGAACAATAAATTTAATTTACCTCTTCATTTCAAAAAACATTCATTTTTTTGATATATTTAATTAATATTTATAAATAAAATAAAATTAGAATATATCAAAAAATCTTCCTCAAAGTAAAGCTTCAAGTCCTTATCAAAGATTCTGTTTTTAAAGATGTTAGAATCTTCGATATCGAAAATCTTCGATTCATTTTATGAATCGTTGATACTTAGAATCATAGATTCCAACCAACCATGAATATTTAGAATTGATGAAATAAAATAAAAATTAAATTTATATGATGAAAATAAAGTTTTAATAATTTTAATAAATTTATGATTAAACCCCAATCATATTTAAATGTTGCAGATAATAGTGGTGCTAGAAAATTAATGTGTATCCGTGTTTTAGGAGGAGGCCGTCAAACAGCTGGAATCGGTGATGTAATTATTGCTGTTGTAAAAGATGCCTTACCAAATATGCCTTTAAAAAAATCAGACGTAATTCGAGCAGTTATTGTACGTACTACAAAGGGTGTTCGACGTGAAAATGGGATGATGTTACGTTTTGATGACAATGCTGCCGTTGTTATTAACAAAGAAGGAAATCCAAGAGGAACTCGTGTTTTTGGTCCAATTGCTCGTGAATTACGTGAACGCGATTTTACGAAAATTGTTTCCTTAGCTCCAGAAGTTGTATAGCTTTCATTTTTAACTTCAATTAAAATTGAAAATAAATATTTAATTTCACTTTTGTTTTTAAAAAATTAAATATTTTTTATTTTATATTTAAATTATTATTTGTTTTAAATTTTCAAAGATTTTGTTAAATTAAGATAAAATTTCATTTTTTTTATAAGATAAATATAAAAGGTTGTTATTTAAAAAACATTTTTCTAGAATTTTTAGATTCTAGTTCTTCTTCCCGCTTCTTCGCTTCTTCGCTTCTTTCTTATCGCTTCGCGAATCAAAGCGAAAGAAGCGAAGAAAGAAGCGGTCGAATCGATAATCTTCGATTTTTGATAATCTTTGATTGGAGTCAAAATTATAGATTTAGATAACAACTAAATAATAAAATTTATTTAATTTCAAAAGGTTGAAAAAATAATGTGTTAATTAGTAAAAATATAAAAATTAAAATCTTAATATTAAGACAAGATTTTATTAAAATAAGCTTAATAAAAATTAATAAAAAAAAAATGACTCAACGTTTAAAAAAACATTATATGGAAAAAATTGTACCAGCATTATATAAACAGTTTGGTTATAAAAATTTACATCAAGTTCCTCATATTGATAAAATTGTTTTAAATCGAGGAATTGGAGATGCTTCTCAAAATAATAAAATTTTAGAATCTTTTTTAAAAGAATTAGGGATTATTTCTGGACAAAAAGGTGTGGTTACTCGTTCAAAAAAATCAATTGCTGGTTTTAAGATTAGAGATAAAATGCCTGTAGGTGTTTCTGTTACATTAAGAGGTGAACGTATGTATGGTTTTTTAGACCGATTAATTCATTTAGCTTTACCTCGAGTACGTGACTTCCAGGGAATTGATCCCAAAAGTTTTGATAAAAATGGAAATTATAGTTTAGGATTGGAAGAACAATTAATGTTTCCAGAAATTGAATATGATAAAATTGACCAAATTCGAGGAATGGATATTTGTATTGTAACAACAGCTAAAAATCAAGAAGAAGGACTTGCTTTATTAAAAGAATTTGGTTTTCCTTTTAAATCATAAATTAAAGAATGTATTTTTAATAAAATCATTCTTATTTTCATGGAAAAAAAATTTTTTCTGTGCTTTTTCTTAAAGAATTTTTATAATTCTTAAATTTTGTGAATGATAAAATCAATTGGATTAAAAAATATAATATGGTAAATGATACAATTAGTGATATGTTAACACGTATCCGTAATGGATGCATGGTACAAAAAGCAATGGTTTTAGTACCTTTTACAAAAATCAATCAAAAAATTGCTCAAATTTTAGAAAAAGAAGGTTTTATTCAAAATTTTCAAATCTCTGAAGATTCAAAAAACTTAATTTTACGTTTAAAATATAGATCAAAAAAAATTGGAAATACAAAACGTAAAGAATCTTGTATTACAAATTTAAAAAGAATTAGTAAACCTGGATTAAGAATTTATGCGAACCATAAAGATATTCCTCGCGTTTTAGGAGGTGCAGGTATTATTTTATTATCAACTCCTTCAGGACTTCTTACAGATCGAGAAGCTCGTTCTTTAGGAATTGGGGGAGAAGTTTTATGTTCGATTTGGTAAACCATTTTCTTTTTAATTAAAATAATTTCTTTGTTTTAAATTTATTATCCATAAAAATTTGAAACAAAGAAATTATTTTGATATTATGTATAATAAAGCAAAATATAAAAATATTTTTTAATTCTTGTTTTTCGAATATATAAATTTCTATGAATAATTAATAAAAGTGTAAGAATTGACTCTTTTACTTGAAAAGAAATCTTTAAATTTTTTTAATATAAAAAATATGAAAGATAAAGAAAAAAAGCGTTTGTTTTACTTCATAACATTCAAAATAAACTGAAATCAAGTAAATGGTTCAATATAATTAAGAGTTGTTTTTTAAACATTCTATAATATGACAATTAGTTCACCAGAACGCGAAGCTAAAAAAGTAAAAATTGCGGTAGATCGCAATGCTGTTGAAACAAGTTTCGAAAAATGGGCGTGTGACCTGACAAAAGAAGTTGATACTGTAAATAAAACTTTAGAAAAAAAGCCAAAATAAAAAAATATTTTTCTTTGAAATTTTAAAAAAATTTCAATTCGAAGTATTTAACAATTCTGTTTAAAATACTTTTTCTTGTTTATTGGGTTATAAATCTTTATTTAAAGATTTATACATTAAAAAAATCTTTTAAATAAAGATTTGTAACTCAATATTAATCATTTATAATTTTATCAATTCGATTTGATTTGATTTGATTCAAAAATTGGAGAATTGGAGATTTTCTCTTCGCTTCTTTCGCTTTGCTTCTTCGCTTTGCGAAAGAAGCGAGAAGAAAGAAGCGGTATCAAAGATTTTCTCTTTCTTTCTTCGCTTCTTTCGCTTTGCTTCTTCGCTTTGCGAAAGAAGCAAGAAGAAAGAAGCGAAGAAGAGAAGAAGTGGATGGAAGATTTTCGATAATCTTTTATTTTTGATATCAAAGATTTTCGTTATAAATAATAAAATTATTAATCTTATATAATTTTTTTTTAAATTTATATGAAGCGAATCGAATCGATGAAGCATAATATTTCTTAATATTATAAATAATGTTAATTGCTTTATTAACAAAATTAAAAATACTAATATATATAAAATCTACTTTTTCAAAAATCTTTGAAATTCAATCTATTTTTAAACTAGATTTCAAAAAATTAAAAATTTGTTTGTGTATAAATATTTTAAAAATACCAAAAGAATCAATTCTTATCATAAAAATAAATTCTTTCTAAATTCTTTTTATGATTTTTTAAAAAAATCAAACTTTACATCTAAAAATCTAAAGAATTCTTTTAAATATAATCTTTTAAATTTTCCATCTGAAACGATTATATCTAAATATAAAAATCCTTTTCATTTTAAAACTTTTCAATATACTAATTCTTTGAAATTTCTTAAAAGAGTTCATATTAAATTAATAATTAGAAATTCAATTCAAACAAAATCGGCCATTCTTAGAATCGAAGATTCAAGTTGGAATCATAGATTCTTAGAATCGAAGATTTTAGAATCGAAGATTCAAGTTGGAATCATAGATTCCAACCAAGTTGGTATCGTTGATACCAACCAACCATTAAATAACTTATATAAATCTAATAAAATTAAATTTTATCATTTTTTAAAAAAAAATAAAAAACAACTATTCAACTCAATTCTAAATTTTAATTATTTTGAAAAATCAAAACTTATCTTTTTTGTTTTTTTATTTAAAAAGTTCAATACAATTGAATTTTTAGTAAATATTTATGATTTTTTATTTAAAATTATTCAATTTATCCCAATACTTAAGTCTAATTTAACAAATAATTTTAAAATGTATATAAATTACAAAATGTTTTTTATATTAAACAATCAAAATAATTGGAATAAAATATATCTAAAACCATCTTTTTTTAATCAAGAAACAGATAACTTTTTCTTTTTAAAGCAAAAAAACATTAAAAATCAAAAAAAATTATTATTTTTTGTTAAAACAAAAAAGATAAAATTTTTCAAAGTAAATTTTATCTTGTTTAAAATAAACTATATTCAATTGTTTTTAAATCGAAACAGAAAAACCATATGCCAATATTATAAGAAAAAAACAAATAATTCTTTCAAAATAAAAAACAATTTTTCATTATTAAACAATTCTTTTTATAAAAAAAATTGGAAGATTTTAAAAAATTTAAAACAAAAAAAATCCTTTTTAAAATTCCAAAAAATATATTATGTAGTTGAAATGATTTTTTTTCTATCTAAAAATATATTTTATAAAAAGAAAAAAAAGTTTTCTTTTCAAATTCAGAAATTTTTATGGAAGAATTTTATTTTTAAATCTAAATCCTTTATTTCCTTATTGTCTATTATCTTTGAATCGAAATATTACTCTTTAGAATCAAAAGAATCAAAAGAATCAAAGAAAGGGCGACGAATAGCTGATTTGTCTTTAGAATTGAAGAAAGAAGGCCAAATCATAGATTCCAACCAAGGCCAAATCATAGATTTGGCACAAGTTTTAAACAAAGAAAATAAACTTTTTTGTTTTAACTTTAATGGATTATTAAAAGACCAAAGATCAAAAATAGATAGCATCAAAAAAAAAGATATAATAAAGCCTGAAATTGAAATAATTTTAGGCACACTTAAATTTGCACTGTTTTTTGAACTTAATTATAATATTTTGTCAATGAATTTATTTCATTTTTTTATAAAAAAATCAAATGATACAATAAAAAAAAACCAAACAATTTATAATCATTTAAGATTTCTTTTAAAAAATAATTTTATAATTTATAAAAATAATTTATTAATATATTTTTTAAATGAAAAAAAAATATTTTTTTCATTACAAGACAAGAAATATTTTGTTTCTAACAATTCAAGTTTTTTCTATATTTTAAATAAATTTATAAAAATTATTCAAATAAAACCCAAATATAGTAAAAATTTAGCAATGTATAGATATATTTCTAAAAAACACTTCAAAAATTTTTATATTGAAAAAAATAAAATAAAACAATATTTAAATGGAGTTTTCAAATATATTTATTTTGATATTTTTGGTTTAAACTCTAAAATTGAAATAAAAGATTCAAATCTTAATCCCATTCTTTTTGTTTCAAATGTTTATAACACAAAAAAAAAATTAAAAAATATAAGAATATATTATAATTCTTTTTTATTCACGTTTAATACAAATTTTAATAAGTCTTTTTATAAACAAATTTTAAAATCTTTGAAAGATAAATCTTTAGGTTTTATTCAAGAAAAAAGAAAAGGTAAATTTATATTAAAAAACCAATCTCAGATTAAAAATCCTTTCAAATCCATTTTTTTTACTTATAAAAATTATATATACCATAATAAAATCTTATTTTATAATTTTAAATTCTTTTTTTTTCATTTTTCTTTTTTTTTTATTTATAAAAAATTTATACTAACTAAGATTCAGAATCAATATAAATTTTTTTTCCTCAAAAAATGGGATCCTTTAAAAGGAAAAATGTTTTTATGCTTGTTTGAAAGAATTTGGAAAAATACAAAAACTTTTTATCTTTTATACATTTATGATAAATTGTTTCAATTTATCTTTTTTAACAGTCAATTTCACAAAATTTTAATTATAGAAAAATTTAACTTATTTCTAATAAGTTATAAATATATATTTTTGAATGGCTTTATTTCTTATTTCTTTATATGGAGTAAAAAATTATTAAATTTTTTAGACCAATTAGACAAAAAACAGTTAAATTTGTCAAAAAATAAAACAAAATTTAATTATATTTTAAATTTAAAAGGTTTTATTTTATTTTTTGTAAAAAAAAGAGAAAAAAATATAGTAAAGTTAAATAATTTAAATCAAAATTTTTTATATTTTAAACAATATGGAAAAAAAGAATGGATTCTTCCAATTCAATTCGATTCGATTCGAAAATCAAAGATTTTCGATATCGAAGATTTTCTCGCGAAGCGGTATCAAAGATTTTTGATATCGAAGATTTTCGAAGAAAAACAATATTTTCAAAAAATACAAAATAAAAATCAACCTTCTTTAAATTCATATTTAAACAATAATCGTTGTCTTATTTTAATGCCTTCAAAAAAAGCATTAAAAAATTACTTACAAAAATTAAAAATTATAATAATGAAATCGAACTCTAAAAATCAAAGGAAAATTATTTATAAATTGAATTTAAAAATAATAAATTGGTGCTTTTATTACCGAACTGTAAATTATTTTAAAATATTTTTTTATTGTGATAAAATTTTATTAAAATATCTTTGGAAATGGTGCTGCTCCAACCATCCTAATAAAAGTAAAAAATGGATTCAAAAAAAATATTTTTTCTGCTTAAACAATACAAGTTGGGTATTTGCAATCGTTCCAGAGTCTTTTGATTCAGAACAATCTGTCCAAAAAATTTGTTATTTACCTTTTCATTCTATACAAATTCAAAATCAATAAAAAATGATTTTTTTTTATTCGAAATATATTTTTTTATTTTATTATGATATAATACATTTGTATGGGTAAATAAAGCACACAAATGGTTCAAAAAATTTTTATATTAAATATATGGCAGGAAAACCAGTTGAACGTCCTTTTTCAGATATTTTAACAAGTATTCGTTATTGGGTTATTCATAGTATTACAATTCCAGCTCTTTTTATTGCAGGATGGCTTTTTGTTAGTACAGGTTTAGCTTATGACGTATTTGGAAGTCCAAGACCTAATGAATACTTTACAGAAGATCGTCAAGACGCTCCATTAATTACAGATCGTTTTAATGCATTAGAACAAGTTAAAAAATTATCTCAACAATAAATTTAAAATAAGAAATCTTTTTGATTTCGTTTAAAAAAAGTTTTTATAAACTTTATATTTTTTATAAAGTTTATAAAAACTTTTTTAACAAAAACTTCATAATTTATTAAAAAAAATAAAGATATAAATGTATAATAAAGAAAGTCTTTTGTTTTTAAATTTTTAAATAATGTCGAATTATTAAAAGAAAAAAAATGTTTTTTTTAAAATTATTTAATCATTTAGTAATATCTCTTTATATATAGTTAAAATGATAATTATTGAAATTTTGTATTTTATTTTGAAATTTTTATATATTCATTTTTTTTCTTAAAAAAGAATGGTTTTAAGAAAAATTTTCTTTTTAAAAATAAATTTAAAATTTTCAACATTATAATTTTTCCTTGAATTGAAGATTATCGAAAATCTTTGATATCGATTTGATCACTTCTTCGCTTCTTCGCTTCTTTCTTCGCTTTTTTGCAAAAAAGCGAAGAAAGAAGCGAAGAAGCGGATCAAAGATTTTTGAATCAAATCAAATCGAAGATTCATTTTATGAATCGTTGATACGGCCCAAGGCCATATCGTTGATGCGGCCCAACCTTTATAAAATCGAATTGATTAAATAATGAGATAAAAAACTTAATATAAAAAATATTATGGAAAGAGAAAAAACAGAAATTTTAGTTCGAGCGGTTGGAAGACGCAAAGAAGCGGTTGCTCAAGTGAAAATTGTTCAAGGAACTGGACAATTTTTAATTAACAATAAACTTGCTTCAGATTATTTACACAATAATTCAAACGCAATTCTAGCCATTCAAACTCCATTTGAAATTTTAGAGAAATCAGATATGGTTGAAAAACTACAAGATCAAAATTCAACAGATTCTCAAAACAATTTTGAAATTCGTACAGGAATCCCATCAAATTTAGATGCACTTGTTAAAGTTGAAGGAGGAGGTTTAATGGGTCAAACAGAAGCCATTAAATTAGCAATTGCAAGAGCCGTTTGCCAAATGAACCCAGGTTTATTTGGGATGGAAAATCCAAAAGAAATTCGAAAAAATTTAAAAGATAAAGGATATTTAACTCAAGATTCAAGAATTAAAGAGCGACGTAAATATGGTCTTCGAAAAGCTAGAAAAGCACCTCAATATAATAAACGTTAATCTTTTAAAATAAAATGGGTTTCATTTATTGGATTTTTTAGAAATTAAAAATAATTCAAAATCATTACTAAATATAATCCTTGGTTAAATTCTATGTTAGAATCGAAGATTATCGATTCGATTCGATAATCTTTGATTCATTTTATGAATCGTTGATACCAACCAAGTTGTTATTGTTGATACCAACCAAACAACTAACCAAGTTGTAATCATAAATTACAACCAACGATTTTAATCAAGGATTATGTTTTATATAATTTCTATATGAAATCTTATTTTAAGTTAAAATAAAAAATGTAGTTTCCAAAAACTATCTTTAACTTGATAACAAAGTTATATAGAAAGGAAAAAAAATTATTAAATATATATTACTTGTAATAAAATTATAAAAAGATTTATTAAAATCGGTGTTTATAAGGTTAAGAAATATTTTTATATAAAAATATTTCTTAACGCTTCATTGAAATTTTTTTAAAATTTCAATAAGATTAATAATTTTATTATTTATAACAAAAATCTTTGATATCAATTCAATTCGAAAATCTTTGATTTTCGAAATTAAAGATTTTCAAAATTAAAGATTTTCGATATCAAAGATTATCGAAAATTACAGATTTTCTCTTCGCTTCTTCTCGCTTCTTTCTTATCGCTTCGCGAAGCGAAGCAAAGAAGCGAAGAAGCAAAGCGAAGAAAGAAGCGGTCGAATCAATAAAATTATTAATCTATTTTTTTAGATTTTTATGGAGATGTTTTTTTTTATATTATATTTATACATTATTTTTTAATAAATATTAAAATGTTTTAATTAAAAAATAGAAGTTTTTTTAATACTTAAAAAGAATCGAATTTCTTTTTGAATCTTAAATTAAACAAAAGATTCAAACTAAAAAATTTATTTTTAAATATTATAACTTTATTATGAATAATGAAAATTTCATTCGTCGTTATGTTATTATTGGAGAAAGAAGATTAAGTAATTATTGGTGGGCAACCGTTATTTTAATTGGAGCTGTTGGGTTTTTAATTACAGGAATCTCTAGTTATATTGGGGATAAATATATGGATTTGTCTTTAGAGTCCTCAATTCAAAAAACAAATATTTCTTTTTTTCCACAAGGATTATTAATGTGTTTTTATGGAAGTTTAGGTCTTTTACTTAGTCTTTATTGGTGGTTTTTAATTTTCTGGAATGTTGGAGGTGGATTTAATGAATTTAATAAAAAAGATGGGATTATTCGCATTTTTAGATGGGGTTATCCTGGAAAAAATCGTAAAATTGATTTATCGTATACATTAAAAGATGTAGAATCCATTCGAGTGGAATTAAAAGAAGGATTTGATTCTCAACGAACAATTTTTATGACATTAAAAGGGAAACGTGAAATTCCTTTAACGGGAATTGGCCAACCATTAACCATTCAAGAAATTGAAAAACAAGCTTCTGAATTAGCAAACTTTTTACAAGTTTCTTTAGAAGGGTTATAAAAGATTTCTATCGTTATTCTTAAAACACTATTTTTTAATTATAAACTTTGAATTTTAGAGTTAAAATCATATTTTTTAGCAATTAAATTTATTAAAATGATATGGATCATTCATAAAAAAAAAATAATTTAAATTTAATTCGATTCGATTCAAATTGATTCGAAAATCTTTGATCCGCTTCTTCGCTCCTTCGCTTCGCGAAAGAAAGAGAAAATCGAAGATTTTCAAATCAAATTAGATCGATAACATTTAATTTAAAAGAAAAATAAATATAGGTTTATTAAAGAATTATTATTAAATATAAACCTTTAAAAAAATATTACATAAATATGAGTCCAACTTTTTATATAATTTTTTATAAAAAATTGTTTTTTTAAATCCAAAAATTTTTTATAAAAAATTCATTTCTTTTATTTAAATAAGAAAATTTTCATAAATAATTGAATTTTGAAATTTTAAATTTCAAAAGAAGTTGAGTCTCCAAAAAAAATAAAAAAACAAAATATGCCTCGTTCACAAAGAAATGATAACTTTATTGATAAAACTTTTACAGTAATTGCGGATATCTTGTTAAAAGTATTACCAACATCTCAACGTGAAAAACAAGCCTTCATTTATTATCGAGATGGAATGTCTGCTCAAGCAGAAGGAGAATATGCTGAGGCTCTTCAAAATTATTTTGAAGCAATGCGATTAGAAGTTGATGCATATGACCGTAGTTATATTTTATACAATATTGGATTAATTCATACAAGTAATGGAGAACATGGAAGAGCTTTAGAATATTATTATCAGGCTCTTGAAAGAAATCCTTCATTACCTAGTGCTTTAAATAATATTGCTGTTATTTATCATTATCGTGGAGAACAAGCAATTGAAAATGGACAATCAGAGATTTCTCAAATTTTATTTGAAAAAGCTGCAGACTATTGGAAAGAAGCAATTCGATTAGCTCCAACAAATTATATTGAAGCTCAAAACTGGTTAAAAATGACAGGACGTGATAGTGGATTGTAATCCAATGAAAAGAAATAATATGTTTGATTTTTAAAATTTTTATAAAAAAAATATATTAAATTGAATAAAAAAACGGAAGTGGTTATTGAAAAAAAAATAAGATAAATTTTATAATTTTATGAAATTAGCTGTATATGGCAAAGGAGGCATTGGAAAATCAACAACAAGTTGTAATATTTCATTAGCCTTATCAAGACGTGGTAAAAAAGTTTTACAAATTGGATGTGATCCAAAACATGATTCTACATTCACATTAACAGGATTTATGATTCCAACAATTATTGATACATTAAAATCAAAAGATTATCACTATGAAGATGTATGGCCTGAAGATGTTATTTATCAAGGATATGGAGGCGTTGATTGTGTTGAAGCAGGAGGACCTCCAGCAGGCGCTGGATGTGGAGGTTATGTTGTTGGAGAAACTGTAAAATTATTAAAAGAACTGAATGCTTTTTTTGAATATGATATTATTCTTTTTGATGTTTTAGGAGATGTTGTATGTGGAGGATTTGCTGCTCCATTAAATTATGCTGATTATTGTATTATTGTAACAGATAATGGATTTGATGCATTATTTGCAGCAAATCGAATCTGTGCTTCGGTTCGAGAAAAAGCTCGTACACATCCTTTACGTTTAGCAGGTTTAATTGGAAATCGAACAAATAAAAGAGATTTAATTGAAAAGTATGTTGAAGTTTGTCCAATTCCAATTTTAGAAGTTTTACCTTTAATTGAAGACATCCGTATTTCTAGAGTTAAAGGGAAAACTTTATTTGAAATGGCTGAAACTGAACCAACGGTTACTTTTATTTGTGATTTTTATTTAAATATTGCGGATCAATTGTTGACTGAACCAGAAGGGGTAATTCCTAGAGAATTATCAGATTCAAATTTATTTTCTTTATTATCAGATTTTTATTTAAATCCAGATAGTAAAACACATAATAAAAATTCTCCAAAAATCTCTGGAAATCAAAATATGTCAATGGCAAATAATTCCAATCAAATTAAAGAAGAACAAATGGAATTTTTCTTAATTTAATCTTTAATCAAAATTTTTTGTGTCAAATGTTATTGTTTATTGCCTTTATTATAAATGTCCTTTATAATAAAGTTATATTAATAGCAATACTATTAACTCTATAACTTTTTTATCGATTCGATCCGCTTCTTCGCTTCTTCGCTTTTTCACTTCTTTCTTCGCTTCTTTCGCAAAGCGAAGAAAGAAGCGAAGAAAGAAAGAAAGAAAGAGAAAATCAAAGATTTTCAATAATCTTTGATATCAAAAATCTTTGATTTCGATAATCAAAGATTATCGAATCGAATCAAATCAAACAAGAGAGAGTCATTAAAGTTCATATACAAAATGCTAGACTAAAATTTGTATTTTTGAACAATTGTTTAACATTTAAAATTTAATTATTATGAAAGTTCGTTCTTCTGTAAAAAAAATTTGTACAAAATGTCGTCTTATTCGTCGAAAAGGTAAAGTAATGGTTATTTGTACAAACCCAAAACATAAACAACGTCAAGGGTAATAAGAAATAATATTTTATATTGATTGTTGACATCAAAGATATTTGATGTCAACAACCAATATAAACTTTATAAACTTGAATTTAATTTTTTAAATAATAAAGATTCAATTTTAAAAAATTTTATGATAAATATAATTAAATATAATTTATGATATAATGAATATCGAGAAGAAAACTTAAAGCTTATTTTTAAAAAAGGACAATTTTTTTATTTAAATACAATTGTTTTATAAATAAGTAAATTAAAACACAAATTTAGAAAAATTATTTTTAGTTATTTTTTTAGATTTTTTAATCCTAATAAAATTAACTTTTAATTTTAGATATAATCGAATAATGGTTTCGTCTTAAAATCGAAGAAAAAAGGACAAATGGCTGATTTGACCTTAGAATCATAAAATATGATTTTAGAGTCAAAAAAAAAGCCAAATCAGAAATTTCAACTTTAGAATTGAAGATTCATAAATTAGAATAATAGATTCAAGTTGGTATCATTGATTCTTAGAATCATAGATTCCAACCAACCAACCAACCATTTATTCGAATTTGTTTTTGACAACAAATTTTTATAAAAAAAAATATGATGCCATATAATAAAGGTTCAATTAAAAAATTTATTGTATCTATGGGAGTTGTTTTTGGTTTATTTTTTACTAGTATGACACCCGCACAAGCTTATCCAGTATTTGCTCAACAAAACTATGAAAATCCACGCGAAGCAAATGGACGTATTGTTTGTGCAAATTGTCACTTAGCACAAAAATCTGTTGAATTAGAAGTTCCTCAAGCAGTATTACCTGATACAGTTTTTGAAGCCGTTGTAAAAATTCCTTATGACAAACAGGTTCAACAAGTTTTAGGAAATGGTAAAAAAGGTGATGTAAACGTTGGTATGGTTCTTATTTTACCTGAAGGATTTGAATTAGCTCCGGCAGATCGAGTTCCAGAAGAAATGAAAAAGAAAGTTGGAAACTTATTCTACCAACCTTATAGTCCAGAGAAAAAAAATATTTTAGTTGTAGGACCTGTACCTGGTAAAAAATATAGTGAAATGGTTATTCCTATTTTATCTCCAGATCCAACAACAAATAAAAATATTTCTTATTTAAAATATCCAATCTATCTTGGAGGAAATAGAGGTCGTGGTCAAGTTTATCCAGATGGTTCAAAATCAAATAATAATGTTTTTAATTCACCAGCAACTGGAAAAGTAACAAATGTATCGATCGAAAAGAAATCTTATGAAATTACAATTGAAACATCAAATGGTCAATCTGTAGTGGAAAAAATTCCAGCAGGTCCAGAATTATTAGTTAAACAAGGAGATACTGTTCAGCAAGATCAACCATTAACAAATAATCCAAATGTTGGTGGGTTTGGACAAAAAGATGAAGAAATCGTTTTACAAAACCCAGCTCGTATTCAAGGTTTATTAGCTTTCTTCTTTACAGTTTTACTTGCTCAAGTATTACTAGTTCTTAAGAAGAAACAATTCGAAAAAGTTCAATTAGCTGAAATGAATTTTTAATAAAAACGAAATAAAACTTTTTATTGAACTTTTTATTCAATAATTTTTAAATATTTTATTTAAATATTTTTATTATAGATCTATAAAAAAAAATATTTAAATAAAATATTTAAAATAAAAAAAAATTAATATAACAAAATTTTATTTTTATAAAAAATTAACAATTGTTTTACCAAATCTTTTCTTTTAAAAGCTCTGTTGAAAATTTACAGTCTACGTTCAACGTTGGTTCCTATCAACAATTCATAAAATGGGCCGTATCAACTATACGGCCTTGAATCTTCGATTTGATTCAACCGCTTCTTTCTTCGCTCCGCGAAAGAAGCGAAGAGAAAATCTTTGATTTTCTCTTTCTTTCTTCGCTTCTTTCGCTTTGATTCGCGAAGCGATAAGAAAGAAGCGAAGAAGCGGAATCTTTGATTCTAAGAAATAATTTATGAAATAATTTATGAAATAATTTATAATCAAGTCAGTGCTATTAAAAAGAATTCACTCAATAATAATAGTAATGTAATAGAGAAAAATAAAAAATATATAAAATTTTTTTTTAATTTAAATATAATTTTAAACAATATTTTCGTAGCAAATAAATAAAGTTTTTTAAAAAGTTTGGTTTGATATCCCAAATTTCAAATCCTTTTTTTGTTAACTTTTACAAAAGCCAAAATTTGAGTTTTATACTTAAAATTTAAATTTTAAGGCAAAAAAGCAAATAAAAAAATGAAATTTTTTATAAAAAATTTATATGAAATAATAAACTTATTGTATATATTCATATATTTTATTTTGAATTTATTCAATTTTTAAATACAAAAATATTAAACAGTATTGACGCTGTATCAAAAAATAAAATAAAAATGTCAGTTACAAAAAAACCAGATTTATCTGATCCAGTTTTAAAAGAAAAATTAGCAAAAGGAATGGGACACAACTATTATGGAGAACCAGCTTGGCCAAATGATTTATTATATATTTTCCCTGTTTGTATTTTAGGTACTTTTGCTTGTTTAATTGGTTTATCTGTTTTAGATCCTGCGGCAATTGGAGAACCAGCAAACCCATTTGCAACACCTTTAGAAATTTTACCAGAATGGTATTTCTATCCAGTTTTCCAACTTCTTCGTACAGTACCTAACAAATTATTAGGTGTACTGTTTATGGCCGCTGTACCTGCGGGACTAATTCTTGTACCGTTCATCGAAAATATTAACAAATTCCAAAACCCTTATCGCCGTCCAATTGCTACTACATTATTCTTAGTTGGAACATTAGTGGCTATTTGGTTAGGTATTGGAGCAACTTTACCAATTGAAATTAGCTTAACTTTTGGTTTATTCTAATTTTTTTTGTTTATTTATAATAAAAAGTTGAATTATTTGTTTATATATAAAAAATCTATAAACAAATAATTCAACTTTTAACCAAACTCAATATTTGACAAATTTTTTTTTTTTAATAAAATATCTTTATTATATTTTTTTATTTATTAACATAAATAAAAAAATACAGTTGAAATATTTGTCTTTTTTATTCCTATTTATTTTTTATTTATAAAAAAAAAGATTTCTTTCTCTTCAATTCGAAAATCAAAGATTTTCTCTTTCTTTCTTCGCTTCTTTCGCTTTGATTCTTCGCTTCTTTCGCGGAGCGAAGAAAGAAGCGATAAGAAAGAAGCAAAGAAGCGAAGAAGCGGGAAATGGAATCAAATTTTGAAGTTTTTTATGTAAATATTTAATGATAGAGCTTATCGTCTAATGGATAGGACAGGAACCTTCTAAGTTTCTAATGTAGGTTCGATTCCTACTAAGCTCAATTTTTATTTTTTTATAAAAAATAAAAAACAAAATTGTTTTAAGTTTATTATTGAAAATTTTAGAATAATAAGATAAAATCTTCATTAATAATTTTATTGAAAATCTTTGATACCGCTTCTTCGATTTTTTCTTCGCTTCTTTCTTATCGCTTCGCTTCGCGAAGCAAAGAAAAAAGCGAAGAAAGAGAAAATCAAAGATTTTTGAATCGATGAAGCATTAATAATAAATTTATTATTAACTTAAGAAACCTTATTGAAATTTTAAAAAAATTTCAATGAAGCAATCATAAACTTAATAGCTTAAATAAGCCTACTTAGCTCAGTTGGCCAGAGCATCCGTTTCATACGCGGAAAGTCACTAGTTCGAATCTAGTAGTAGGCATCTTAAATAAAAATTAAATTAATTTTAAAAAATTATCCTTTAAGTTTTTTAGCTAATATGATTTAAACAATTGTTGGCAATTTAATTTTCTTATTCTTTAAATACATTTTTTAAAGAACATTTTTTTATTATAAATAGATATTAAGAAAAAATTATAATTACAAAAATAAATGTTTATGAAAAATTTTTTTTTAACATGTAAAGAATGCATTTTAGAAAACCCAAGAAATTTTTACGGATGTTTTTATTTAGGACCTTTTAATTCAAGTCAAAGTTTAACTGTTGCAAATGGCTTAAGAAGAACTTTATTATCTGAAATTCCGGGATTAGGGATTCAAAGTATAGAAATTGAAGGGGTTGAACATGAATTTTGTAACTTTTTAGGTCTTCGAGAATCAATTTTAGATCTTTTACTAAATTTTAAAGAAATTGTGTTGAAATATAATTGTTCAAATGCAGAAAATAAAGTTTTTGGAGATTCTTTGAACTCTAAAAAAAATCCTTTAAATACTGCATCAAATATTTTTTCTAAAAAGCCAATTTATGGGTATTTGCAAGCGCGAGGACCTGGAATAATAAGAGCATCTGATTTAAAATTACCTCCATCGATTGTATGTGTAGATCCAAATCAATACGTTGGAACTCTTACTACAGATGGTGTTTTAAATTTAAGATTTACAATTTGTGAAGGTTTTACAAGTATGCAAAAATCAACAGATGGCTTTCATTCTATAAATAAAGAATTAATTACAGAAGATTTTGCATGGTTTACAAATAAAAAAGATCAACCTTTAAATTTGGATACAGAAGATTTTATGAAGACTTCTCTTCCACTTCTTTTGCAAAGCGAAGAGAAAATCAAAGATTTTCAAACACAAAATAAAAAAAAATTTAAAAAATCTAAAATCTTATGGTTAGATCCTATTTTTACTCCAATTCTAAAAGTCAATTATGTAATTGAATCATTTGGATCTTTAGAATTAAATGGGGTAAATCAAGTAATTCTTTTAGAACTTTGGACAAATGGAAGTTTACATCCTAGAGATGCTCTTTATAAAGCATTAGGTGAATTGAACACCATGTTTTCTAAACTTGAAAAAATGAAAATATTAAATAGCATTTTTGCAAAAACATTTTTAAATTCAAATCGATTTTATTCTAAAATGCTTAAAAAAGTAAAATACAATTATGGTTATTATAAAACAAATGCATCGAATCCAAATCAAAATATGCTCTTTCCATCTATAAACATGCCAGAAGTTTTATCAAGTACTCATTCCCAAACCCCATCAGATTCTTTTAAAGACCTTGGGATTGAATATTTGGGACTTCCTTTCCGTATAAAAAATTGCTTAATAAATGCAAATTTGTTAACAATTGATAATCTTTTAAATTGTCGAATGGAAGATTTAAAAAAAATTTCAGGAATGGGAAATCAATCCTTTCTTATATTGTTAAAAAAATTAAATGAAAAAGGGTTAAAACTGAAAAATTAAGTTTTTATACACTTTAAATAACTTAAAATAAAAGAGTTTAAAGAAAAAAAATATATAATTTTTAAACTCTTTTATTTTAAGTTATTTAAAGTAAAGAAACAAAAATAAATAGGATTATCTTTTTATAAAGGAAATTTTATATTCAAATTATTAAAGTATTATTAAAGTAATGCTTATCGAAAATCTTTGATATCAAAAATCAAAGATTTTTGAATTGAATCAATAAAATCATTAATGAATGAAAGTTTTCTTAGTATTTCCTTATCAAAAATCACGCCCTGTAGGACTTGAACCCACGACATCAGGTTTTGGAAACCTGCGTTCTACCAACTGAACTAAGAGCGTTTAAAGACCAAAAGTTTATTTTACAAATAAAAAAATGCTTCATCGAAAATCTTTGATATCGAAAATCTTTGATATCGATAATCTTTGATTATCGAATCGAATCGAATCGATAAAATTATTAATGGTTAAAAAAACAAATATATTTATAATATTATTACATATTAATTTTGTCATGTCAACTTTTCTTATTTTAAGATAAAAATCTTAAATTTTTACAATTTTTTTTTAAGTTAAATTAAAATAAAAAAGTATTATATATAAACTTCAATTTTCTTGACAATTTATTATTTGATTTATAAAATATTATAAATAATATGTTATTTAATCAAAATAATATAGTAAAGGCCCCCATCGTCTAGAGGCCTAGGACACCTCCCTTTCACGGAGAAAACGGGGATTCGAATTCCCCTGGGGGTAAATTAAAAGATTAAACGAATATTAAAATTTAAATGAAATATTATCGAAAAAATTTTTCTTAAATAAAAATTTTTTTTTGAGATCGATTTATTAAAGTAAAAAATAAAAAATACAATTGATTATGTCAAGATATTTAGGTCCACGTTTACGAATTGTTCGTCGAATTGGAAAATTAAGAGGTTTTACAAGAAAAAAACCTTTTCGAAGATCTTTCCGTGGAAAAGGGGCTTTAGAAGGTAAAGTTTTGCCACCTGGACAACACGGTTTAACAAAATTATTTAAAAGTCGTCCTTTTGATTCAAGTGAATCAGATTATTTAATCCGTTTAAAAGTAAAACAAAGATTACGTTATAATTATGGAATTAATGAAAAACAATTAGTTAAATATGTTCAAAGAGCAAAAAAAATGAAGGAATCAACTGGTCAAGTTTTATTACAATTATTAGAAATGAGATTGGATAACATTGTATTCCGTCTTAATATGGCCCCTACAATTGTAGCAGCTAGACAAATTATTAGTCATGGACATATTCGTATTAATAATAAAAAAGTAAATATTCCAAGTTATATGTGTAAACCTAAAGATGTTATTTCTGTAGCAATGAAAGAAAAATCATTAAAATTAGTGCATCGAAATTTACAAGAATATTATAAAAAAATGCGTTTTTATAAAAAAGGATTAGAAAAAACATTAGCTTATATTTTATATAAAAGAAATTTAACTTCTTCGATTACAAATGCACTTCAATTGATTAATCAAGGAAATGTTCAAGTTAATAATCGAAAAATTTTATTCCCAAACTATATTTGTAACTCAAAAGATACAATTTCTTTAAAAACAGATAAAGGGATTCGAAAATTTAGATTAAATGATTCTTTATAAATATTTATATTCTATATTTTTTACTTTTTTCTTTTTAATACCCTTCTTTTTTTAAATAAAAAAATACAAATCTTATAAAACGTAAAAAAATAAATTTTATTTTTTATAAAATTTGTATTTTTTTATATAGAATTATTTTACAATTTATAGTATAATTATAATTGGAAACCAAAAATTAAAAAAAATAAACAAGCCTTCGTGATGAAATTGGTAGACATCCTGGTTTTAGGAACCAGTGCACTTTGTGCGTGTCGGTTCGAGTCCGACCGAAGGCATAAAAATAAATTGAATTTGTTAATAAAAAAAATATTTACATAAAATTTTTAAAAAAATTTGATTTCTTTGCTTCTAAAGTTTCTTAAGTGAATAATTTTATTATTTATAATAAAATTATAAATCTTATATAAATTTTTTAAAATTTATATGAATCGAATCGATTCGACCGCTTCTTCGCTTCTTTCTTCTCGCTTCTTTCTTTTGCGAAGCAAAGAAGCGAAGAAGCAAAGCGAAAGAAGCGAAGAAAGAAACAGAAAATCAAAGATTATCGATAATCTTTGATACCGCTTCTTTCTTCTCGCTTCGCGAAGCAAAGCGAAGAGACAATCGTTGATTTTCAAATTGATAAGAAATATTTTTATATAAAAATATTTCTTAACCTTAGAAGCATTTAATAGATGTATTAAAGAAAAAAATGTTTAAATAATAATGTAATATTTCATTTTAAAATTAATTATGCCAATTGGGGTACCTAGAATTATTTATTGCTGGGGAGAAGAACTTCCAGCACAATGGACAGACATTTATAATTTCATTTTTCGTAGAAGAATGGTTTTTTTAATGCAATATTTAGATGATGAACTTTGTAATCAAATTTGTGGTTTATTGATTAATATTCATATGGAAGATCGTTCAAAAGAATTAGAAAAAAAAGAAATGGAAAATAGTGGTTTATTTAAAAGTTCTCAAAAGAAAACATCAAGTACAACAAGTTCAAATTTTTCAGGAAATATTAATGATTCTCAATTTAAGAAAAAAGAAAGATCTGTAGAAGATTTAATGATTTCTGAAGAAGACTTAGCAATCGATGAAAATTATCGCTTAGAGCGACATACCCTTCAAAAAATTTCATTAGAATGGTTAAATTGGAATGCTCAGTTTTTTGATTATTCCGATGAACCTTATCTTTTTTATTTAGCTGAATTGCTTGCTCAAGATGTTACAGGAGAACAAGCAGGACTTTTATATGATTTAAATAATTTTGAATCAACAATCTCAACAAAAGGGAAAGAATTTTCGAAATTAATGACTCTTTTTAAACTTTTTTCAAATTCAGAAAATTTAAAAAAAAATAATGGAAGTAATAAAAATGCATTTGATATTTATTCCCCTTTTAGATTTTTATCAAATTTAACATCACAAAATTACAAAGATTTCTCAATGTCTTCTGAAACAAAAAATCGATTTTTAACAAAACTACAACAATTACAAAAACAAAATTCAAAAAACAATTTAGAAAAACTTCATTCTTATCAAGCTCAAGAAGAATTTTTTTCAAATAATAAAAAAATGCAATTAAATTCATCAGAAAAAGCATTTACTCAACGACAATTACGTCGTGATTATACAAAAGAAGTTTTAAATGGAAAACAAGGTTCTAATTATTTAAATTTAAATAATTATGAAACAAATTTAGGATCAATGCTTCCAGATGAAGCAAACTATAAAGAATATCGCGATTATTATCGAAAACAAACAGAACGTTCTTTACAAGATGAAGAATCTAAAAAAGTTTTTATGGTAATTAATTCTTTTGGCGGTTCGGTTGGAAATGGAATTACAGTTCATGATGCTCTTCAATTTATTAAAGCAGGTTCAATGACACTTGCTTTAGGAGTTGCAGCATCAGCTGCATCTCTTGCTTTAGCTGGTGGGACAATTGGAGAACGTTATGTTACTGAAGGATGTCATGTAATGATTCACCAACCAGAAAGTGCAATTAGTGGTCAAGCTTCGGACATTTGGATTGATTCTCTTGAAATTATGAAAATTCGATTAGATGTTGCTGAGATTTATTCATTAAGCACATATCGTCCAAGACATAAAATCTTACGTGATTTAGATCGAGATTTTTATTTAACAGCAACTGAAGCCGTATATTATGGTTTAGCAGATGAAATTGCTAGTAATGAAGTTATGTCTGAAATTATTGATATGACATCAAAAGTATGGGATTACCATGATACACAGCAACAAAAATTATTAGAAAGCCGTGAAAGTGCTACGTCTGGTTTAGATACACAAACACAAAATTAATTTTTTTATATTTTTTATAAAAGTCTATGATCTCGGTATTTTTATTCCTATCATAGACTTCCCGCTTCTTTGCTTTTTTCTTCGCTTCTTTCTTTCTTCGCTTCTCGAAAGAAGCAAAGAAGCGAAGAAAAAAGCAAAGAAGCGAAGAAAGAAAGAGAAAATCTTTAATATCGAAAATCTTTGATTTTTGATATCAAAGATTTTCGATATCAAAGATTTTCGAACGATAAGAAAAATTTAAAATTTTATTTATATCTTTTTTTTATTTTCTATGTTATAATATAAATATTTGGAAAATTGGCTTATACACATAACTATTATGAAACATTTTATGGCACGCGCAAAATTTGAACGTTCAAAACCACACGTAAATATTGGAACAATTGGACACGTTGACCATGGAAAAACAACTTTAACAGCAGCAATTACAATGGCTTTAGCTGCTCAAGGTGGTGGAGCTGGTAAAAAATATGATGAAATTGACTCAGCTCCAGAAGAAAAAGCTCGTGGAATTACAATTAATACAGCTCATGTTGAATATGAAACAGAAAATCGTCACTACGCACACGTAGATTGTCCAGGACACGCTGACTATGTAAAAAATATGATTACAGGAGCAGCGCAAATGGATGGTGCAATTTTAGTTGTTTCAGGAGCAGATGGTCCTATGCCTCAAACAAAAGAACATATTCTTTTAGCAAAACAAGTAGGCGTTCCAAATATGGTTGTTTTCTTAAATAAAGAAGATCAAGTAGATGATGCTGAATTATTAGAATTAGTTGAATTAGAAGTTCGTGAAACTCTAGATAAATATGAATTCCCTGGAGATGAAATTCCTGTCGTAACAGGTTCAGCTCTTTTAGCTTTAGAAGCTTTAGTTGAAAATCCTACAACAAAACGTGGAGATAATAAATGGGTAGATAAAATCTTAGATTTAATGGACCAAGTAGACAAATATATTCCAACTCCAGAACGTGAAACAGATAAACCTTTCCTTTTAGCGATTGAAGATGTTTTATCAATTACAGGACGTGGAACTGTAGCAACAGGTCGTGTTGAACGTGGAACTTTAAAAGTTGGAGAAAACGTTGAACTTGTTGGTTTAAAAGATACAAAATCAAGTGTTGTTACTGGATTAGAAATGTTCAAAAAAACATTAGATGAAACAATGGCAGGAGATAACGTAGGCGTTTTATTACGTGGAATTCAAAAAAAAGAAATTGAACGTGGAATGGTTTTAGCAAAACCTGGAACAATTACTCCACATACAAAATTTGAAGCACAAGTTTATGTTTTAACAAAAGAAGAAGGTGGAAGACATAGTCCATTCTTAATTGGTTATCAACCACAGTTTTTTGTACGAACTTGTGATATTACAGGAAAAGTAACAGCATTTAACCACGTAGAAATGCGTACACCTTCTTCAGTTGCTGAAGAACATTCAAATAAAATGGCTATGCCAGGAGACACTATTTTAATGACAGTTCAATTAATTTGTCCAATTGCAATTGAAAAAGGAATGCGATTTGCAATCCGTGAAGGAGGTCGTACAGTAGGTGCTGGTGTAGTTACAAATATTGTGGAATAATAAATTATTTTTTTATTTAAACAAAATACATTTTTATAAAATAAAACTTTAAAAGGTATTTGATTTCAAATAAGTCTTTTGATTCTTTTTCAAATATGGGTTTTGAAATCAAATACTTCTTAAAGTTTTATAAAACTTGTAAATTTTAAATTTATTTTATATAATATATTTGTTTATATTTTAAAAATAAAGGCCCATAACTCAGTTGGTAGAGTGATTGCCTTACAAGCAATAAGTCATCGGTTCAAGTCCGGTTGGGCCTAATCGTTTATATTAAACTTGATTTAAAGTTTTTTTAATATAAAAAATTCAACATGGTTGGTTGGAATCTATGATTCCAACTTGAATCTTCGATTCTAAAAATTTGATTTGATTTAAAATAAAATTGAGTTTTTTTTAGAAAAGTTGATTTTATTTTTTTTTATGTTATATTATTAGATAAGCCCAATACTTTAACAAAAATTTAAAAAAATCATGTCAGGACTTTTAATAGTAGCAGCATAGATTTTAAATTTTTTCTGAAAAGTATTTGCTAGAATTAAAATTCTAGGTGGAGTTTTTTTTTAACTCCTCGGCAAATTTTTTCTTTTTTTTATGGAATAAAAAAATTTTGGGGCGTAGCCAAGTGGTAAGGCTGCGGTTTTTGGTACCGCCATTCGTAGGTTCGAGTCCTTCCGCCCCAGAAAAATAATATGATGATTAAGTGTTTTTTAAAATTTGTTTTATAAAAAAATTTTAGGTTTAATTGATTTTTTATGGATTTTAGTCTTAGAATCGAAGATTATCGATTCGATTCGATTCGATTCGATTCGATTCGAAAATCAAAGATTTTCGATATCAAAGATTTTCAAATCAAATCGAAGATTCAAGTTGGTTGTAATCATAAAATATGATTACAACCAACCATTTTTACAATTTTTTTTTATTTTATTTTTTTTATATAAAAAGTTTCATTCCAATTTGAGTTTTTTTTTATTAATTTTAAAGAGTTAAGTCTTTTTTGATTCAAAAATTTTTGATTTTCTCTTTCTTCGCTTCTTTCTTCGCTTTGCGAAAAAGCAAAGAAAGAAGCGAAGAAGCGGATCAAAGATTTTCGAAAGAAAAGATAATTCAATCGAATTTTTATTTAGAACTTTAAACTAAAAAAAATATACATTTCATTAATTAATATTCTTCAATATCTTCTTGAAGAAGATCCTTTTTTCATTGTTTTTTTATGAATCTATCTTTAAATTTATTAAAAAATAAACAAAAAAAAAATTTATTGAATCATTCATTTGATTTAAAAAAAAAACTTGAAATTCATGATTTAGCTTTTATAAAGAAAACCAATTCATTTAAATTTCTTAAAAAAAGTCATGTTACAAACAAATGGATAAGTTGGATAAATAAACTAAATTTAGAACCAACTCTTCTAAATAATCAGACATTTTATGAAAATAAAAGAAGAGAACAAAACTTAAAAAAAAATCCAATTTATAAATCAGGTTATTCTAAGATTCATGAATTAAAATTAGTTAGTATAAATATAGCTTCCCCAAATAAAATAAAAGAATGGGCTGAAAAAGTTTTACCAAATGGAAAAGTTTTTGGAGAAGTAACAAATGCAAATACTTTACATTATAAAACATTCAAACCCCACAAAGGTGGCTTATTTTGTGAACGTATTTTTGGTCCATTAAAAGATTTTGAATGTGCTTGTGGAATTCGTTCAAAACCTACTGAACTTGAATCTAAAAGAATATTAGAACATGAACAAACAATTCGTAATTTTTGTCCCAATTGCGATGTGGAATATACATGGTCTGTAATTCGACGTTACCAACTAGGTTATATTCAGTTGGTTTCTCCTGTAAGTCATATTTGGTTTTTAAAAGCAAATCCTAGTTATTTAAGTTTATTATTAGACTTAAGACGTAGTCATCTTGAATCCATCATTTATTGTACAGAATCCATTACCTTAGAACATCTTTGGAAGAGTTCTCAAAATCTTGGCATAGATACATCACCTTCGGTTTTATATTCAATTTGGCAAAAATTATTAGAAGAAGAGAAATTAATGAAAAAAAAGAAATTACATATTAAAACTCTTATTAAAAATTCAAATTTCTCTTTTTTCTTAAATCAAAAAGAAAAACAATTAAAACAACGTTTGTATTTTATATATTTATATAAAAAAGACTCTCAATATGATGAAAACTTTCCAAAATTAAATTTAGACATGTCAAAAATTTCAGCATTCAATGAAAAATTAAAAAAAAACTCAATCCAAAATTCTTTATATATATATAAAGAATTAGACTTTTTTTTAAAAAATAAAATAGGAACAAATAAACAATCAAAAAAAATTTTTAAAATTTATTCTAAAATGTTGAAATTTATTTATAAGAAATCTTTTATTCAAGCTTTATTCATAAGGAAAAAAAGTTTTTTATTTCTTTTAAGAATTGCATTTTTTAAAGATTTATTTAATACAGATTGCTCGAAGTCATCTCAAATATTTGACTTGAAAGCAACAATTTCAAACTCTCAATCAATGGCTTTTGAACAAATAATAAATGTTTATGAAAAAAAAATTTTGGATTTTAAGGAGGAATTTTTAGATTTTGCCGAATTTTTTTTACGCATTTATTTTTTTAAATTATTTGTATACAATCAAACTGATTTCGAAAAAACTTTTTTATCAGATTCAAACATTCGTACTATTGAGAATTTATATAATAAGACATATAAAAATATGCCATCAGAAAAAAATTCTTTTAAAAATATTTTATTTGAATTTTTCATTTTTTGTTTAATAAATATAAAATTAAATTTTTATAATAAAAAAAATCCGTTTAAGATTTTATCTTTGGCTTTAAAAACCAAAGATTTGAATGTTAATAAAAATCAAGTGTCTTTTGATTTAAAACCAAAAAAAGAAAGAAAAATTTTAAAGTTAAAAAAACAAAATAAAAAAAATAAAAAAATAATGGTTGTATTTTCAAAAATTAGAAAAGAAATGGGTCACCGACAAAAACTTTTTTATTATTCTGGTTTTTCAATTGAAAAAAAACTTATAAAATTAGATTCTTTTTTTGAAAAAACGAAAAAAGAAAAATTTTTAAAATCTTTGTTTCAAAAATTAAATAAACATGAAACAAAAGAAAATTATGATTCAAACTCTTATAAAAACGTTGAATTTATTCGTCAAATAAAATCTAAAATTGATTTATTAGTCCTTAGAATTGAAAATTCAAGGCCAAATCATAGATTTGGCCCAAACAAAAATAAAAAATATTTAAATAAATTTTTATATTTTATTTATGATTGTTTTGTACAAAATAATGATTTATTTTTATTTGATAATATTGATTATAAAGAAAAATGGCCAATTTTAGATTTAAAATCTCTAATTTTAAAATCAAAAAAAAATGATATTTATTCTTTAAAAGTTTTTTACTTTCTAGAATTTTATATGGAAAACCATAAAACTAAATTTTCAGAAATGCTTGATTTTATAAATTTTATTTATTATTTAAAATTACCATTTTTTAGAATCGAAGATTCAAGGCCAAATCAAATATTCTTAGAATCGAAGATTATCGAAAATCAAGATTTTCGAATAGAACCGAAGATTCAAGTTGGTATCGTTGATACGGCCCAACCAAGTAAACATAATTTAAATAAAAATAAAATAAATCGATTCGATTTATCAAATTTTAAGCATCAAAGTTTTATACAAGAGAATTCAATTCTTTTTAAAACAGATTTTCAAAATTTAAGTTTAAAAAAAAATAACCCCCTTCCTCGAAAAAAAAGTTTTTTCAATGAAATAAATTCTTTAAATAAAAGAAAAAAAGCATTATTTTTACAAAAACAAAAAGCTTTAACTTTTAGAAAACCTTTGTTTTCTAAAAAACAAGAAGGATTTGAATCTTTTTCTCTTTTTAAACAATCAAATTTTTTCGATTCGAGTCGAAAATCTTCGATTTTCGATATTGAAGATTTTCGATATCAAAAATTTTCGAATAAAAAGAAAAAAAATATATATCTTAAAAATGATTTATATACAATTTCTTATAGTCATTTATGGTCTTTTATGGCAGACTGGAAATCCTTTTTTTATTATAATTCAGCACCAAAAGACTTTGAAGATGTTCATATTTACTCATTTTCTAATGGAAATGTTTCAAATCAAGAATATTCAACCGAATTTGTTTTAAAATTGGAAAATCCTCTTGCAGGGGCTGCCATCGTTAAAAAACTATTGTCAGAATATAATACATTTGAATTAAAAAAAATGGTTAAACAACATCAAGTTTTACTGCCAAAATTAAATTCTTATATAAGACAACTTAAAGAAAAAGCAATAAAAAAATTAGATTTTGTTAAAATTCAAAAATTGTTAAATAAGAGAGATCATATTATACGACGTTTAAAATTAATTCGTAAATTTTCACGTAAAGATGTTGATCCAACCTCAATGATTTTATCTGTACTTCCAGTTTTACCTCCAGATTTAAGACCTATTTTAAAACTTGAAAATCAAATTGCTGCTTCTGATCTTAATCGACTTTATCAACGTATTATTTTTCGAAATGAACGTTTAAAAAAATTTTTAAAAGATCCTTCAACAAGTCAATCATTTGAAATGAAGTATGCTCAACGTCTACTTCAAGAATCCGTTGATAATTTAATCCAAAATGGGAAAGGAAATGTCAAACCTGAAACGAATTCTCGTGGTCAAGCTCTTAAATCTCTTTCAGAAATATTAAAAGGAAAACAAGGGCGATTTCGACAATATTTATTAGGAAAACGAGTTGATTATTCAGGACGTTCAGTTATTGTTGTTGGACCTAAATTAAAATTATATGAATGCGGATTACCAAAAGAAATGGCAATTGAACTGTTTTTACCTTTTTTAATTAAAAAAATTTTGCATTATAAAATTGCAAGAACTGTGATTGGAGCAAAAAATTTTCTTTATTCCAATAAAACTTATTGCATAAATTTACTTTATGAAATCATGAAAAACCATCCAGTTTTACTTAATCGTGCGCCAACTTTACATAGGCTTGGAATTCAAGCTTTTCGACCTAAACTTGTAGAAGGACGTGCTATTTTATTGCATCCTTTAGTGTGCCCTGCATTTAATGCCGATTTTGATGGAGATCAAATGGCAGTTCATGTTCCTATTACAGTTGAAGCAAGAGCCGAAGCTTGGACTCTCCTTTTTTCTCGAAATCATTTAATTTCTCCAGCTACTGGAGATCCTATTATTTTACCAAGTCAAGATATGGTTTTAGGATGTTATTATTTAACAAGTGAAAAAAATTTATTGAATCAGAAAAAGAAATTGTTAAATTCTAAAATGAAAGAAATAAAGCTTAATTTTATAGAAACTCCTATTCGTACTTTACAAAACTTTAGTCCTTGTTTTACAAACTTTGAAAAAATTTTAAATGCTTATCAACTTGGAAACATTTCATTACAATCAATTGTCTGGTTTAAATGGAATGGGAGAACCCAATTTATGAATGAACCTATATCTCTGATGGAAATGCGTTTAATTAATAATGGAAATCGAGATAAAATTCAATCAAAATCTTATAAAAGTCTTGATAAAAAAGGAAGAATTCAAAATCAATATATTCGAACAACTCCTGGTCGTATTTTAATGAATTCTATGGCTCAAAAATGTATTAATTTATAAAAAAAAATTTTATTATGTTGAATCTATGATTATTGATTCGATTTGAAAATCTTTGATACCGCTTCGCGAGAAAATCGTTGATTATTGAAAATCTTCGATTTTCAAATCAAATCGATATCAAAGATTTTTGAATTGAATCATAAAATATGAAAAGAGTTAATTGTAATCTATGATTCCAACTCTTTTCATATTTTATGATTTAAGTAGGGCCTAATCTATGATTACAACCGAATGTTCTTTCTTTAAAAAAATTTTCTGTTTTAACCTTTTACTTTATAATAAGGGGTTATTATTGAAAATCTTTGATATCGATAATATATATATATATTTTATCAAAGATTATCGAATCGAAAGGAAAGAACATTCCATAAAATATAAATATAACTTAAAATTAAAAAATGCACCGTATAGGAATTGAACCTATCTTAAATCGATTATGAGTCGATTGCCTCTTCCGCTCAGCCAACGGTGCAGTTATTTTTTATTAAATTTTAAAACTTTTAATAAAAAATAAAAAAGGTTTGTTGTAATCAAAGATTACAACCAACTTGAATCCAAGATTCAAGGGAAAATAATCAAAATAAATATAAAAAAAAATAGAATATTCTATTTTTTTTATTTATATCAAAAATAATGAAATTTTATAAAAAAGAAATTCATAGTCTAAATAAAAATTTTGAAATTTATAAAAAAATTTTAATTTCAAAAAATTAAGACTATGACTTTCTTTTTTATAAAATAAAAAATTTCATTTATTTTTTATTTATAGAGGTCCAGAAATTCCTTGTTTACGAATCATTAAGAAGTGAGCTAACATAAATACTGCTGTAATTAATGGTAATAAGAATGTATGTAAACTATAAAAACGTGTTAGTGTAGCTTGTCCAACTCCAACTCCACCTCTTAATAGTTCTACTAAAGGCCCTCCTACATATGGGATTGCTTCTGGAACTCCTGTTACAATTTTAACAGCCCAATAAGCAACTTGGTCCCAAGGAAGTGAATAACCTGTTACCCCAAATGAAACTGTACATACAGCCATAATAACTCCACTTACCCAAGTAGATTCTCTTGGTTTTTTAAATCCTCCTGTTAAATAAACACGACAAACGTGTAGAATCATCATTAATACCATCATACTAGCTGACCAACGGTGAATTGAACGAATTAACCATCCAAAATTTACTTCTGTCATTAGATATTGAACCGAAGCAAATGCTTCAGCTACTGTAGGACGATAATAAAAAGTCATCGCAAATCCTGTTGCTACTTGTACAAGGAAACAAGTAAAAGTGATTCCACCAAGACAATAAAAAATATTAACATGTGGTGGTACATATTTACTAGTAATATCATCCGCAATTGATTGAATTTCTAATCGTTCTTCAAACCAGTCATAAACTTTACTCATAAAAAAAAAAAGTTGTATTTCCATTAAACTTAAAATTTAAATCGGTTCATTTGGTATTATTGTTTTACTATTCTTTATAACAAATAAATTAAATTGGTTTTTAAATTTTTATAAATCGAACTTGAATCTTTGATATCAAAAATCAAAGATTATCAAAAATCAAAGATTTTCTCTTTGCTTTTTTCTTCGCTTCTTCTCGCTTCTTTCTTATCGCTTCTTCGCTTCGCGAAAGAAGCGAAGCAAAGAAGCGAAGAAGCAAAGCGAAGAAAGAAGCGGTCGAATCGAAGTTGTAATCTTTGATTACAACCAAGAATGAATTTTTTATCTAAAAAACCCTTTTTCTTTTGTTACAAATGGTAATAAGCCCATAATTCGAGCGGTTTTAATTGTTTTTGCAATATAACGTTGTTGTTTTGCTGTTAATTTGGTTTGACGACGAGGAAGAATTTTTCCTCCTAATCCAATATATCGTTGCAATAAACCACAATGTTTATAGTCAATAATTCTTGAATTATAAATTGCTTTTTCTGGTTTTTCTTTTAACAAAATTAAAAATGATTTTGGACAAATAATAGGTTTCATAGGTTTTTTAGATTTGCGACCTTCTAACATTTTTTGTTTTTGTTTTGTGGCGCGAGCTAAAATTTGAGAAACCGATAATACTTTACGTCTTGATAAACCACGATTTTTTGAAAATTCCATTTGTTTTTTTACAGCATTTGTTTTACTAAAATTTTTAGCAATCATATTTTTTTTAATTATTATTTTTTTTGAAACATTACTATATTAATTTAAAAAAATAATTCATAAAAATCTTTTTTATTTTTTTAATGAATATTTTTTTAAAAAATAAATCTTATTTTAAGACAATTTTTATTGTTATTTGTTTCTTTTTTAACAGCATTTTTTCTTTATTAAATAAATATCTATAAATCGACAAATTTCATCTCCATTTGTTAGAATCGAAGATTCTATTCGATTCAATTCGATTTGATTCGAAAATCTTTGATTTTCTCTTCGCTTCGCGAAAGAAGCGGTATCTTTGATTTTCAATAATCTTTGATTCTAAAAAGATAAAATCTTTTATATTTTAATTTATGAAAGGATTATAGAATAAAAAATAAACGAAAACCATACACTTTTTATTTTAAATAAAAAGTGTTTATATTTGAGTTTTTTATTTTCAAATTTAAATTTATACAAAGATTTTGATTCGTTATTAAGGATTCCTAAATAAAAAGAATCAAAATAACTAAAAATAAAAGGTTTTTTTAACCAAAGGTTGTCGATTCGAAAATCTTTTATTTCAACCCTTGGTTAAAAAAAATAAAGACATAAAATTATTAAAATTATTTATGTCTTTAATAATGGATTATTTCATTGAAGCAGCTTTTGCTAATACTTCATTAATATTTCCTACTAAATAGAAAGCTTGTTCTGGTAAATCATCAAGTTCACCTGATAAAATTTTGTTGAACGCTTCAATTGTTTCTGCTAATGAAACATATTTACCTGGACTACCTGTAAAAACTTCAGCAACGAAGAATGGTTGAGAAAGTAAACGTTCTACTTTACGAGCACGAGCAACAATTAATCGGTCTTCTTCAGATAATTCATCTAAACCTAAAATTGCAATAATGTCTTGTAACTCTTTGTAACGTTGTAACGTTCTTTTAACACTTTGAGCACAGTCATAATGTTTTTCTCCTAAAATCCAAGGTTGTAACATTGTTGATGTTGAATCTAGAGGGTCTACAGCTGGATAAATTCCTTTTGAAGCTAACCCACGTGATAATACTGTTGTTGCATCTAAGTGAGCAAATGTTGTTGCAGGAGCTGGGTCAGTTAAGTCATCCGCTGGTACATAAACCGCTTGGATTGAAGTAATTGATCCATCTTTTGTTGATGTAATACGTTCTTGTAAAGTACCCATTTCAGTTGCTAAAGTTGGCTGATAACCTACAGCTGATGGCATACGTCCTAATAAAGCAGAAACTTCGGCTCCAGCTTGAACAAAACGGAAAATATTATCAATAAAGAATAATACGTCTTGTTTGTTAATATCACGGAAATATTCAGCCATTGTTAAAGCTGTTAAAGCAACACGCATACGTGCTCCAGGTGGTTCATTCATTTGTCCATAAACTAAAGCTACTTTTGAATCCGCTAAATTTTTTTCAACAATTACTCCCGATTCTTTCATTTCAGTGTATAAATCGTTTCCTTCACGAGTACGTTCTCCTACACCTGCAAAAACAGAAACTCCACCGTGAGCTTTTGCAATATTATTGATTAATTCCATAATTAAAACCGTTTTTCCTACTCCAGCCCCACCAAATAGACCAATTTTTCCACCACGACGGTAAGGGGCTAATAAATCTACAACTTTAATTCCTGTTTCAAAAATTGATAAGCGAGTATCTAAATCAACAAAGGCAGGAGCTGTTCTGTGAATTGGAAGAGTTTCTTCGTTTTTAACTGGACCCATATTATCTACAGGTTCTCCTAAAACGTTGAAAATACGCCCTAATGTTGCTTTTCCTACTGGAACACTTAATGGTTTCCCTGTATCTAAAACTTCCATTCCACGCATTAAACCATCTGTTGGGTTCATTGCAACCGCACGAACACAACTATCTCCTAAAAGTTGTTGTACTTCACAAGTTACACTCATTTCCTGTCCAGCAGCATTTTTAGATGTAATTGTTAATGCATTGTAAATATTTGGAACGTTACCTTGACCAAATGCAATATCTAATACTGGACCAATAATTTGAACAATACGCCCAACATTTTTTGTGTTTACAGAATCGCTCATAAAAAGAACTTATCTTAATTTAAGAAAATTATAATTTTTAACTTATTTGAAAAAGATTTCTTTATTCATTATTGGTTGTAATCGTTGATTATCGAAAATCAAAGATTCCGCTTCTTCGTTTCTTTCTTTGCTTTTTTCTTCCCTTTGCGAAAGAAGGGAAGAAAAAAGCAAAGAAGCAAAGAAAGAGAAAACCAACTTGAAAAAATAGATTATTTTTCGAATTATATTTTATAACATATCATACATATACATATAAAATTAAATTTATATTTTTCCTTATTTGAAATTTTAAATAAGGAAAAACATTTAAAATCTAAAGAAATAAATAATTCTTGAAATCAAATAAAAACATAAATAATTTTTGATTATTATTATTATTAAATAATAAATTAAAATTATTTGTTTTAAACATTAAATGAAATTTGCCATTGACAAATTTCTCTTTTATTTTTAAATCTAACACTTATTTTAGTTATAAATTTTATTTATAACATATGAATTTCTAAATTTGAATAAGAATTCAAGTCGGGATGACAGGATTCGAACCTGCGACACCATGCTCCCAAAGCATATGCGCTACCAAGCTGCGCTACATCCCGTTTTCATTTTTGTAAAAGAATTATAACTTTTTTTTATAAAAATATCAATATTGAAATTTTTTTGAGCTTGGAGGGATTTGAACCCCCGGCCCTGTGGTTCGTAGCCACATGCTCTAGTCCACTGAGCTACAAGCCCTTTTTAATTTAAAAATTTAAACAAACATATAAATATTTTATCTAAATTTAAGAATAAAATCAAGTTTTTTATAAAAAACTTGATTTGTAAAGACATAATGAATTGATTCTTAATTTATTCTTTAAGAAACAAATGATTTGATAAATAAAATAAACTTAGAAAGAAAAAGAAGTTTTTTTTCTAAGTTTATTTTATTTATATTTTAAGCTGATTCATTCGCTGCTGTTTTTACGTATAAAATAAGAAGGAATGAAGTAGGGATGATGATGAAAAGAGCTGTAGCTGTTAATCCAAAAATGTTTACTTCCATGATGTTAGAATTAAATTTTAGTAAAAATTTATAATATTTTTAAATGGAAATTTTTCTTTTTTCATAAATCGTGAAATTCAATTAACTTATTAAAAAAAGAATTTTTTTTGATATGAATCCATAATTTTGAACTTAATATATTTCGATTAAATTAAAAATGAATAAATTAAAAATGAAAAAAGAAACATCATTTAAAAGCTTCATTCAATATTTTATATTATGAAGCTTCTATTCTAATTTCAAATATTTTTCAAATTATTTTTATGCTTTTATTAAATTAAAGTATAAAATCAAATATAATTTAAAAAAATGGAAACTTGAATAGAAATGTAAGAATTTAAAATAAAGATTTTTTATTTTAAAAATTTTATTTATAAAAAATTATTTTCAGTTAAAACTGAACCTTTAAAGGGGATTTTTTATTAAAAAGAAAAGAAAAAAAATATATAGTATAAAAATAAAGACTTTTTTATTTTTTAAACTTTAATAATGTTTTATATATAAAACATTATTAAAGTTTAAAAAATAAAAAAGTCTTTATTTCTTATTTTTTAAATTAAATAACAAATGAGTTGAATACACCTACAGCGAAAACTAAAAGAAACCAAAGGCTTAAACCAGAGAAAACAATTCCTTTATTTTCAGACCAACCATTTGGTGTTGCAAAAACAACAGGCACTCCAACAACTAGTGCAAATGAAACAGCAATTAGGGCTAATAATGCAATTTGAAGAATTGATGTCATATGAATTTTTTCTCTTGTAAATTTTGTTAGAGGCATAAGATATTTTATCTTTTTATATGATTTAGTCATATTCGAAAATCTTTGATTTTCTCCGCGAAGCGGTAAGAAAGAAATTATATTAAATAAGTTTAGTATTAGGTAAAGCAAACTAATAAAAATTAATTATAAATTTTTTATAAAATTTATAATTTTAACCAAAAAATTTTTTTTGATTAAATTTAAAACCTCTATT
>Ga0247843_1001709_pt1 | contig 42962 bp, 25 predicted proteins | sample LaCruzMarch2017__FD_192420 | JGI IMG/M metagenome (GOLD analysis project Ga0247843, IMG submission 192420) | Freshwater microbial communities from meromictic Lake La Cruz, Castile-La Mancha, Spain - LaCruzMarch2017_8m | ecosystem: Environmental > Aquatic > Freshwater > Lake | place: Spain...
CTCCGGGGGGGGGGGGGGGGGAGTGCGTCTGTTCGCCCCCCTTCGGGTGCGCAGGTTCGATAGACTCCGCGGCCACATGAGCAGCGCGAGCACCATCGAGCCCACGGAGTCCGTCGTCGCCCCGAAGAAGGGGCACCCCAAGGGGCTCTACCTCCTGTTCGCGACGGAGATGTGGGAGCGCATGTCGTACTACGGCATGCGCGCGCTGCTGGTGCTGTACATGACCGGCGCGGCGGAGCACGGGGGCTTCCACTGGAGCCGCGCCGAGGCGCTCAAGATCTACGGCACGTACACCGCGCTCGTGTACCTGACGCCGCTCGCGGGGGGCTACCTCGCCGACCGCTACCTGGGGCAGCGCCGCGCCGTGGTGCTGGGCGGCTTCCTGATGATGATCGGGCACTTCCTCATGGCCGTGCCGGGCACCGCGGCCTTCTTCGCGGCGCTCACCTTTCTCATCGTGGGCAACGGGTTCTTCAAGCCCAACATCAGCACCATGGTGGGCGGGCTCTATCCTCCCGGCGACGCGCGCCGCGACGGGGCCTTCACGATCTTCTACATGGGCATCAACCTCGGGGCCTTCCTCTCCCCGCTGGTGTGCGGAACCCTCGGCGAGAAGCTCGGCTGGCACTGGGGCTTCGGCTCGGCGGGCGTCGGCATGGGCCTCGGGCTGGTGACCTTCCTGGCGTTCTCCCGGCGGCTGCTGGGCGACGTGGGCCTCCGTCCCGCGCCCCGCAACGAGCCGAAGCTCGGGCGCCCGGGGGAGGGCGACGACTACCGCGCTACCGGCGCCGTCGAGACCGCCGCCCTCACCCCCGTCGAGAAGGACCGCCTCGGGGTCATCTTCGCCCTCGCGTTCTTCAACATCTTCTTCTGGGCGGCCTTCGAGCAGGCGGGCGGCCTGATGACCCTCTACACGGACACCAAGGTCGACCGTCACCTCTTCGGGCTGGTGGTGCCGACGACGTGGTTCCAGTCCATCAACCCGATGTTCATCGTGCTGATGGGGCCGCTGTTCTCCATCCTGTGGGTGCGCCTCGCCAAGGCCCGGCGGGAGCCCTCCACCCCCGCCAAGCTGGGCATCGGGCTGCTGCTCCTCTCCCTCGGCTTCGTCCTGATGCTCGGCGCCTCCAAGCAGACCGAGCACGGCGGCCAGGCCGCGATGTTCTGGGTCGTGGGCGCGTACTTCCTGCACACCGTCGGCGAGCTGTGCCTCTCCCCGGTGGGCCTCTCGGCCGTGAGCAAGCTCGCCCCCGCCCGCTTCGCCTCCCTGATGATGGGCGTGTGGCTGCTCTCCAGCTTCGTCGCCAACTACCTCGCGGGCCTCATCGGGAGCTACTCCGAGCGCCTCGGGGAGTTCACCCTCTTCGCCACCATCGTGGTCGTCACCGCGGGCGCGGGCGCCGTGCTCATCGCGCTGAGCCCGATCATCAGCAAGCGCATGCACAACCCTCCCCCGGTGGTGCCCGCGGGCTGAGCGACCCGGGCGATCCGTCGAAGCTCGCGCAGACCTCACCCCCGCTGCCGCGCGCCCCTCTCCATGAATGGAGAGGGGCTGCGATCACCTGACAATTCGCCCTGAAACGCAGGCGTTCGAAGAGCCCCTCTCCATTCATGGAGAGGGGCACGCGGCAGCGGGGGTGAGGTCTGCGCGAGCTTCGACGGATCGCTGCGACCCGGCGCCGCGCGGCGCTCCACATCGGTCCCGGTGTCGTGCGAAGCTAGCGCGATGAAGCGTGGGACCCATGGACTCCTGGTGGGCGTGATCGCCCTCTCGCTCGCGTGCACCGAGGGCAACTCCGTCGTGGGCGGCCCGCCCGACGCGGGCCCCGCGGACACCGGCGCCACCGACCTCGGCACCGACCTCGGCACCGACCTCGGCGCGCCCGACGTGCCCGACGTGCCCGACGTGCCCGACGTGCCCGTCGACGTGCCCTTCCGCTGCGCCGACAACGCCCAGTGCGTGGGCCGCGCCGAGGGCGCCGTCTGCGAGGTCGCCACCGGGCGCTGCGTGCAGTGCCTCGCGAGCGCCGACACCTGCCCCGCGGGCCAGTACTGCGTCGCCGCCACCAACGCCTGCGCCCCCGGCTGCCGCGACGACGAGTCCTGCCGCCTCGCCGCCCCGGACGGGGGGGCGGCCTCGCCCACCGCCCGCTGCGACACCACCGCGCGCGTCTGCGTGGCGTGCCTCGCCAGCACCGACTGCCCCCTCGGCAACCTGTGCGTCGGCAACCTCTGCGTCGCCGGCTGCGACGCCGCCCGCGGCTGCCCGGCCGACCAGACCTGCTGCGCGGGCGCCTGCGTCAACACCCAGTCCAACGTCGCCGCCTGCGGCGCCTGCGACGCCCGCTGCGCGCCCGCCAACGCCGTGCCCGCGTGCCTCAACGGCACCTGCGCCGTCACGAGCTGCACCGCCCCCTTCGCCGACTGCGACACGGCCGCGGCCAACGGCTGCGAGGTCAACACCCAGAGCGACCTCGCCCACTGCGGCGCCTGCGGGAGGCCCTGCGCCGCGCGACCCAACGCCACCGCGCGCTGCGCCGCCGGGGCCTGCGCGTACGAGTGCGCCGCGGGCTTCGCCGACTGCAACAGCGACCTCTCGGACGGCTGCGAGGTCGACACCCGCAGCTCCGCCGCCCACTGCGGGCGCTGCGGGGGCGTGTGCGCGCTCGCCAACGCGACGGCGGCCTGCGCGGCCGGGGCGTGCACGGTGGCGTCCTGCGGACAAGGCTTCGCCGACTGCGACGGCAACGCCCTCAACGGCTGCGAGGCCAACACCGGGAGCGACCTCGCCCACTGCGGCGGCTGCGGGAGGCCCTGCGCCGCGCGGCCCAACGGGGCGCCGGTGTGCGTGCTCGGGGCCTGCGGCATCACCTGCCTCGCGGGCTTCGCGGACTGCAACGGCAACCCGGCGGACGGCTGCGAGTCCAACACCCCCACCGACCTGCGCAACTGCGGCGGCTGCGGGCGCGTCTGCGGCGACGCCAACGCCACGGCGACCTGCGCGGTGGGCGTCTGCGCCATCGCGAGCTGCAACGCGGGCTTCGGCGACTGCGACGCCAACCTGGGCACCGGCTGCGAGGCCAACCTCGCGACGAGCAACGCCCACTGCGGCGCGTGCGGGCGCACCTGCCTCGCGGGCGCCACCTGCACGGCGGGCGCGTGCGTGCTCGGGCCCTACGGCAGCGGCGCCGACGCGGCCCTCGCGCCGTCGTCGGGCACGGTGACCATCAACGCGGTGCGCTCGCCCGCGACGGGCGCGGCGGGCGCCACGGCCCTCGACCTGACCGCGCCGACGGGCTTCGCGGTGGGGCAGATGGTGTTCCTGCACCAGACGCAGGGGGCGGGCGCGGGGGCCTGGGAGGTGCGGCAGATCGTGGCGCTTGCGGGCGCCCGGGCGACCGTCGAGGCGCCTCTCAGGGCGGCGTACAGCAGCGCCGGGGCCAACCGCGCGCAGGCCGTGGTGATGCCGCAGTACACGACCGTGGCCATCAGCGGCGCCACGGTGGTCGCGCCCGCCTGGGACGGCAACACCGGGGGCATCCTGGCCTTCGCGGCGCGCGACAGCGTGCGGGTGATGAGCGGCGCCATCGTGATGAGCGAGCGCGGCTTCCGGGGGCACCCCCGGGTGAACACCAGCTTCCGCCCCGGCGAGCAGGGCGAAGGGTCCCTCGGGTACGGCGTGCAGAACACCGCGCCCAACGGCAACGGCGGCGGCGGCGGCGGGCGCACCAACTGCGAGTGCTGCTGGGCGGGCGGCGGCGGCGGCGGCGGCCACGCCACCGGCGGGCTCGACGGCAGCGCGGGCGGAGCGGTCTGCCAGCCCGGCGGCAACGCGGGCCTGGCCGTGGGCAGCGCGGCGCAGACCACGATGTTCTTCGGCGGCGCGGGCGCCAACGGCGGCTCGGACGAGGACGGCTACGGCTCCGCCGGGGCCAACGGCGCGGGGCTCATCTACGTGGCCTCGCCGGCCATCTCCGTGGAGAGCCCGGGGGCCATCCGGGCCGACGGCCAGGCGGGCGCGCCGGAGTTCAACTACTCGGGCTGCGGCTCCGGCGGCGGCGGCGCGGGCGCGGGCGGCGCGGTGTACCTCCGCGCGGCCGGCGCCAGCCTCGGCGCGGGCCTCGTGACCGCCAGCGGCGGCACCGGCGGCAACGACCCCAGCAACTGCGGCACCCCGGGCGGCAACGGCAGCGTCGGGCGCGTCACCCTGCGCGGGTCGACCACCACGAGCGGCACCACGAGCCCGGCCTTCACCGCCGTGCCCTGATCCCGTCCTGGCTGGGATTCGAATAGGCGTCACCGCGCCCGTCGCCGGGCACTAGAGCGGTGGCCCGACGGGTCGGGTACACACCTTCGTGAGACCTCACCCCCAGCCCCCTCTCCATGAATGGAGAGGGGGAAAGATCGGTAATTCAAGCGATTTCGTCTCGCTCTGGCCCCCTCTCCATTCATGGAGAGGGGGTTGGGGGTGAGGTCTCGCATCAGACCCATCGGGCCACCGCTCTAAAAGTACGCGGCGACGGGCGCGGGGACGCCTACTCCGAATCCCAGGGCAGCGCCCGGTGGCCTTGACGGGCTGGCGGGTTCCATGCGAGCGCCCAGCGGTCTCAACGAGGTGCATGTGATGCGGTCCAATCGATGGTGGCTCCCGGTGTCCGCGGCTCTTCTCCTGAGCGCGTGTGGCGATGACAGCACGCCCTTCGACATGCTCCCCGAGGAGGACGCGGGCGAGGTGATCAAGGAGGACGCCGGCCCGGCGCCGACCTTCCCCGACCGCGGCGCCCCGACCGACCAGGGCTTCCCCGAGGACGAGGGCTTCCCGGACTTCGATGCAGGCTCCTTCGACGCGGGCGTGCGCGACACCGGGGTGCGCGACACGGGCGTGCGCGACACCGGCCCCCTCGACACCGGGGTGCTCGACACGGGCCCCCTCGACACGGGCCCCCTCGACACGGGCCCCCTCGACACGGGCCCGGCCTACGACCCCTGCGCGGCCTCGGCGGTCATCGACCTCAACGCGATGGGCACCCTCGCGGGCGAGACCACCAGCTACGCGGGCAGCAACGCCTCGACGGGCCGCTCGGCGCCGCTGCGCCCGGCCTGCGGCGCCGCGAGCGCCATCGGTCACCAGGTGGCGTTCCGGTACGTGCCGCGCGCGGGGGTCCGCCTGCGGGTGTCGACGGACAACGCCGGCACCGCCGTCAACCTCGACACCGTCGTCTGGGCCCAGGCCGCGTGCGCGTCGCTCCCGAGCGGCACCAGCGCCCTCGGCTGCGACGACGACGGCGGCAACGACCCGCGCGGGCTCTCGTCGGTGTTCACCACCGCCGCGGCGGTCACCGCGGGCATGCCCGTGTACATCATCGTCGCCGGCTACGACGGCGGCAGCAGCACCCCGACGGGCGCCTTCGCCCTCACGGTGACGGAGGTGTCCCCCGGGATGACGGGCGCCGCGTGCGACCCGCGGGAGGTCACCCCGGCCCCCTGCGCGACGGGCCTGCGCTGCGTCCCCACCGGCACCTCGACCATCGTGGGCACCTGCCTCGCGGACGGCACCGCGGGCGCCCGCTGCCGCTCCGCCGGCCTCGCCTGCGACGCGGGCCTCACCTGCAGCGGCGCGGTCACCAGCACGGCCTCGCGCTGCCGGGCCACCGTCGCCGTCGGCGGGGCCTGCGACCCCGCGGGCGCCGCCAACGTGTGCGCCGCCGGGAGCCACTGCATCACCGCGTCGGGCGTCAGCACCTGCGTCGCCGAGGGGGCCGCGGGCGGCCGCTGCCGGAGCGCCGGCATGGCCTGCGACGCCACCCTGGTGTGCAGCGGCGCGGTCACCAGCACCGCCTCGCGCTGCCGGGGCACCATCGCCGTGGGCGCGGCCTGCGACGCCGCGGGCACGGGCGACCCCTGCGTCGCCGGGAGCACCTGCCTCACCGTGGCCGGCAACACCACCTGCGTGGCCGACGGCAGCCTCAACGGCCGCTGCCGCGCCTCGGGCACGGCCTGCGACGCGGGCCTCGGCTGCAACGGCACCGCGTCGAGCACGACCTCGCGCTGCATCATGGCCGTGCCGGTGGGCGGGACGTGCACGGCGGCGAGCGTGTGCGCGAGCGGCAGCCGCTGCCTCGCGTCGGGCGGCGGCATGATCTGCGTGGCCGACGGCGGGGCGGGCAACTTCTGCCGCGCCGACGCGCCTCGCTGCAGCACGTCCCTGACCTGCTCGTCGGCGTACACCAACGAGGGGTGGTGCCTGAGCACGGTGGCCTCGGGGGCGACCTGCGACTGGACCGGCCGCAGCACCCTCTGCCCGACGGGCGAGGGCTGCGTCGCGACGAGCGCCACCGCGGGCTCGTGCGCCATGGCCCAGGCCGAGGCCGAGGACAACAACCCGATCAACCCGCCGCTGACGACCTCGACCACGGGCGCGGCCTTCACCGGGAGCATCACCGCGGGCGACCGCGACTGCTTCGGGCTCACGGTGCCGGCGGGCGCCTCGATCTACGCGGAGGTGCAGCTCCCCATGGCGCCGGGTTGCCCGGCTGGGGGCGCCGACCCGGTGATCACCCTGTACCGGCTGGCCGCGTCGGGCACCGGCAGCAGCACCGTCACCTCCCAGGACAACACCGCCGGCTTCGGGCTCTGCCCGATGCTCAACCCGACGGTGCAGACCAACGCGCGCAACGTCGTGGCGGGCAGCTACGCCGTCTGCGTCACCGGCCTCCGGAGCACCACCACCGTCCCCAGCTATCTGCTCTCGTTCGGCTACTACCGCTGAACTGCCTCAGCGCCACGGCAGCACGTTGCGCGGATCGCACGGCACGCTCACCTCCTGCTCCGTGATCCGCGCGATGTCCTCCCGCATCACGTCGACCCCCGCGCGCGCCCGCCGCACCTCGTAGTGCAGGTGCACGAAGCCCTCCGCGCCGGTGTCGCCCACGTAGCCGACCACCGCGCCTGGCCGCACGAACATCCCCCGCGCCAGCCCCTGCGCCGGCGCGTCGAGGTGGCCATACAGGGTCAGGTATGTCCAGAGCGTCTCGCCCTCGCGCACCACCTGGCGCAGCAGCACCGTCGTCCCGAAGAGCCGGCCCACGTAGACCACCTCGGGGTCGCCCTGCTCTCCGCGCAGGCTCACCACCCGGGCGGGCGTCCCCCGCGGCTGCGGCAGGTCGACCCCGCCGTGGCCCGTCGCGTGGAGCCCCGCCCCGCGCCGCTGCTGGGCGTCCGGCCGGTCGAGGTCGTAGCCCGACGACACCGCGTGGCCCCCTTCGGTGGGCACCGGGTACACGTAGCGGTCGTAGTCCTCGGGCACCTCCGGCCGCCGCGGGATGTGCTCGTAGATCACCCGCCGCCCGGTGCGCTCGGTGTGCGCGTTGGTCGCCACGGCCGCGCCCTCGTCGGCCACCGCGCCCGCCGTCGGCAGGCAGAACCCGTCCAGGTCGAGCTCGCCCACCGCGCAGCGCGGGCGCAGGCACTCCTCGGCGACCATCACCCCGTCGCACCGCGCCCCCTCCGGCTCGATGTGCGTCACCTCGGGCGCGCGCACGCTCGCCGCGGCCAGCGCGACCTCCCGCTCCCGCGCGGGCAGCCACACCAGCGGCGCCACGGCCAGCGCCGCCCACGGTGACCATCGCCTCGCGCTCATCGCCGCCACGTCCACCGCCCAACGCCGTCCCCACCCTCGCGCATTCCCGTCACCCCGCCGCCCGCGCGACGACCCGCGCCGTCAGCCACCGTGCCCCCCCCAGCCACGCCCGCGCTCGCAGGGGCGGTGCGCGCGGGAGGGTGATCGCGCGCTCGGGCGAGCGCCGGGCCTGCGCGAGGGACTCGAGGCCGGAGAGGGCTGCGCCCAGCGCGAGGAACCGCAGCGCCGGAGAGCGCCACAGCCGCCGGGCGACGATCACCCGACGGTGACCAGCGGGGCGTCTTCGTGCACGGCCTGACCCTCGGCGACGTGGACGGCGGTGACGGTGCCGCCGTCCTCGGACTCGACGGGCATCTCCATCTTCATCGACTCGAGGATGGCGACGACGGTGCCGGCCTCGATGACGTCGCCGACCTTCACTTCGATCTTCCAGACGGTGCCGGTGATGTGCGCGTTGATGACGGCCATGGCGTAGGGGGTCCTTCGGGGGGGGAAAATATCCAAGAGGGTTTGCGAGGGCGTGCGGACGGTACGTTCACCGCCTCTGTCGAGGCAAGGCGCATGGTGGCGTGGTCAGGGGAGTCCCACGGGCCGCCCGTGGGATGGTCAACGTTGTCCCACCCCGGCGGCGTTTCGAGCGCGCCCAACTCCCGGCAATTCCAGGGGTGGTCGTGTCACCATGCGCTGGCCCGCGGAGTGCAGTGTCTCTCCCTCACACCACCCAATGGAGACCGTGATGCGAACCCCGACCCGTTCCGAGACCTCTGCCCGTTGGATGCTCGCGGTGGCCATTGCGATGACGGCGTGCGCGCCCAACACCGACGACGCCCCGGCGCCGGTCGTGACGATGGCGGGCTTCGTCCCCGACACGGACATCACGGAGGCCGAGCAGGCGGCGGGCGCGCGCGCCGACGGCACCGAGGAGCCCGGCAACGACTTCGTGGCGCCCACGGCGGAGACCGACGGCAACGTCGGCCACCTGGCGCCGGCCTTCGACGGCGAGGGGAGCACCACCAACGTCGACGGCACGGGCACCGCGGTGGACGCCACCACGGGCTGTCGCTCGGCGGCGGGGTACAGCGCCGGCAACCGCACCAACATCTGCGTGGTGTCCGTCGACGGCAAGCTGGTCGAGGTGCGCACGGCGCAGGCCTTCGGGGCGATGCGCGCGGCGGCGGCCTCGGCGGGCGTGTACATCAGCGTCGTCAGCGGCTTCCGCACGATGGACCAGCAGCGCTACCTCTACAACCTGTACCTCGCGGGCCGCGGCAACCTCGCGGCGCGGCCGGGCTACTCCAACCACCAGAGCGGCCTCGCGCTCGACCTCAACACCAGCAGCGCCGGGGTCTACAACTGGATGTCCCGCAACGCGTCGCGCTACGGCTTCCGCCGCACGGTGCCGAGCGAGCCGTGGCACTGGGAGCGCCCGGCCGGCTCGCAGGGGTCGTTCTCGGGCGGCGCCACCAGCGGGCGGTGCTTCTCCACCACCCTGGGCCGCGAGGTGGCCGAGAAGACCTGCGTCGAGGCTCGCCTCGACAGCGCCTGGTACCAGTGTGAAAACGGCACCTGGTACGCCGGCCGCGGCAGCCGCGGCGCCTGCGCCTCGGCGCACCCGCTCAGCGGCGGCGGCACCACCCCGACCAACCCCACGAGCAACGGCCGCTGCTACAGCGGCACCCTCGGCCGCGACATGGCCGTGGGCGCCTGCCTCCAGAGCCGCTTCGACCGCGACTGGTACCAGTGCGCGAGCATCGGCTGGGTGATGAACAACAGCATCTCGTCGGCGCGCCGCGGCTACGCGGGCGCCTGCACCAGCTACACCCCGCTCTGATCGCCTCCCGCTCCCTCCCTCCCTCCGTCCCCATAGGCGTTGACCGTTGAGGGCCCGTCGCGCCCTCTTGTCGGAGGGCCCCGGGCGGGTGATACGGTGCGCGCCGTGAGCAGCCCTGCGACCCCGATCTCCGCTGACGAACGACGCTCCTACTGGGACGACCTGCGCGAGCTCATGAAGTGCCCGCGCGAGCTCTGGCTCACCTACGTCGCGATCATCTTCGAGTACATCGGGCTGTACTCGTTCATGTCGGTGCTCTCGCTCTGGCTCACGAGCGACTTCCGCTTCGGCGACGACCGCGCGAGCAACTGGTTCGGCGTCTTCAGCGCGCTGCTCTCGCTCTTCGCGTTCATGGTGGGCTCCATCGCCGACGTGGTGGGCACCCGCCGCACGCTCATCTTCTCCTTCGGCGCCGCGATGCTCACCCGCGCGGTGATGTCCGTCTCGCCCAACGCCGCGATCGCGCTCCCCGCGCTCATCGCCTACGCCTTCGCGCTCGCGAGCGGCTCGCCGGTGCTCCAGACGGCGGTGCACAAGTACTCCAACAAGCGCACCGTCGCGATCGCGTTCTCGTTCTTCTACATCGCGCTCAACGTCGGCGGGGTGCTGTCGGGCCAGCTCATCGACCGCACCAAGGCCTTCTTCGTCGACCCGGCCACGCACCACCTCGTGATGCGCACCATCGAGCTGCCGCTCGTCGGCGCGACCCCGATGAGCGCCTACCGCGCCATCATCGGCCTCGGCACCATCACCGCCATGTTCGCCTTCGTGGCGACGCTCTTCGTGCGCTCCGACGCGGCCCTCGAGCGGGCGGGCGTGCCGTCGCGCCCGGAGGCGCCCGGCGAGGGCGGCGCGAAGAAGAGCCCCCTGGCCGTGCTCGGCGAGGTCGTGCGCGACCGGGCCTTCTGGCGCTTCATGCTGCTCATCGCCTTCCTGGTGCTGGTGAAGGCGATCTTCGTGCACATGCACGCGACGTGGCCGAAGTTCATCACCCGCGAGCGCGGCGAGGACTTCGACTGGGGCGGGCTCTGGGCGCTCAACTCGGTGCTGATCCTGTTCTTCGTGCCGGTGACCACGGCGTTCACGCGCCACCTGCCGGCCTTCAAGGTCATCGTGATCGGGGCCTTCGTCACGGCCGCGAGCCCGTTCATCTTCGCGCTCGGCTCGTCGACGGCCATCCAGGTGACGGCCATCGTGGTGCTCACCATCGGCGAGGCGCTCTGGTCGCCGCGCAGCTACGAGTACAACGTCTCGATCGCGCCGCCCGGCCGCGAGGCGACCTACGTGAGCCTCGCGGTGCTGCCGTACTTCCTCGCGAAGTTCTTCGTCGCGATGACGGCGGGGCGCCTGCTCACCGCGTACTGCCCGCCCACCGGTCCGCGCAACCCGGGCGTGATGTGGGTGATCATCGGCCTCACGACCCTCGTGGGCCCGGTCGGCATCCTCGCGCTGCGCAACGTGATCAACCCGCGGCGCGAGGCCGAGGCCGCGGCCGCGCCGCCGAGCGCGGCGTAGCGCCCACGGAGGGCCTCGCTGGCCGTATCGTGCGGTCGCGATGCAACCGAGCCCGGTAGACCGTCTCAAGATCCGCGCGCTCTTCGCGATGCGCAGGCTGCAGCGCCGCTCGATCGAGGACTGGTCGCGGCACACCTGGGTGTCCCGGGGCCGTCCGCGCGAGGCGACGCTCCACGTCGTCCCGGCGCGCGAGCGCTACGGCGACGACCTGCCCGCCGGGCTCTTCGTCGCCTCGCCGACGCCCCCGGAGGGACGCCTCGGGTGGCTCTACGTGCTGCCCTACTACGTGCTCGCCGGCGCCGCGTTCGAGCTGCACCGCCGCGCCCCGATCGACGGGTCGATCCCGTGGGCGAACGACACCCCCGGGCTGCCTCCCATCGAGGGCAACGGCGAGGGGTGGCGCGGCGGCGCGGACGACGCGGAGTACGTGCGCCTGCGCGTCCAGGGGCCCAACCCCTTCCTCCTGCGGCGCGAGGACGATCGCACCTTCGCGCTCGACCTCGCGAGCCCCTTCGCGGGCACCGGGCGCGGCGCCGTCGCGCGCTTCGCCCTCACGGAGTCGGGGCTCCGCCCGGGGCCCATCACCCTCGACGGCACCACCATCGGTCCGGGCGATGGGCGCTTCGGCTGGGCCCGGCGGGTCGTCAACGCCCTCGACGCGCGCTTCTCGATCTTCGCCCAGCACCTCGGGGTCGTTCACTTCGTGCTGGCGCAGGCCTACGCGCTCGCCGCGGCCGCCACGCCGTACGGCCACCCGCTGCGCGCGGTGCTGCACGCCCACACCCGCGGCACGCTCGAGGTCAACGACTTCGCCTACCGCCTCCTGCTCTCGCCCGCGAGCTACTTCGCGCAGTCCGGCTTCTGCGATCGCCCGCTGGCCGCGCGGCTCATCGAAGCGCGGCTCCGCACCTTCGACCTGACCGACGCGATGGCGCCCCGCGACGTCGCCCGCAGGGGCCTCGGCGCGATCCCGGGGCACGCCTGGGCGATCGAGGCCGAGGCGTCCTGGGGCCTGTTCATCGACCACGCCCGCGAGCTCGTCGGGCGGCTCTACGCGAGCGACGCCGCGCTGCGGGCCGACGCCGCGCCGCGCGCCTTCCACGCCGCCCTCTGCCGGGCGCTGCCGCGGGTGCCCGACGACCTCGCGACCCTCGAGACCCGGGAGCAGCTCGCGGTGCTGCTCGCGGTGCTGCTCGCGCTCGCGCCGATGCACGAGGTGTCCGGCGACTACTCGCCCTTCGCCCTCGCCCCGGAGCTCGAACAGAAGCGCATCGTGCGCTGGGACGCGCTCGACGAGGCCGCGCCCGCCCCGTCGCTGCGCGACGTCTTCCTCTTCGAGCAGGGCGCCTACACCGGGCTCTCGAACACCGGCGGCAACTCGATGATGGACTCCCCCCTCGCGCGCGACCCGCGGCTCGCGCACCCCTTCGCGGGCGAGTGGATCGACGCCCTCCGCCGCCGCCTGCTCGTCCACGAGGCCGAGGTCTCGCGCCGCAACGCCGCGCGCCCGCACCCGCTCCTGCGGATGCAGCCGCGCAAGTGGGAGCTGTCGGTGAGCTTCTAGAGCGGTGGCCTGACGGGTCTGATGCGAGACCTCACCCCCAACCCCCTCTCCATGAATGGAGAGGGGGTCAGAGTGAGACAAAATATCTTGAATTCCCGATCTTTCCCCCTCTCCATTCATGGAGAGGGGGCTGGGGGTGAGGTCTCGCGAAGGCGTGCACCCAACCCATCGGGCCAACGCTCTAGAAGCCCGGCAGCCGGAGCTGCACGCCCTGCTGGCACCGCCGCGTCAGGCGCTGCACCCGCTTCGCCAGCGCCGACGGGGGCTCCGCGCCGTGGGCCTGGTGCGCGTGCTCCAGCGCGCGGTGCGCGTCGTCGAGGTCGCGCTCGTAGCAGCGCGCCAGCTCCAGGTGGATGGCCGGGTCGTGGGGCGCCAGGGCCAGCGCCGCCAGCAGCCGCCCGCTGCGGCCCAGCGCGTCGCCCGTCTTGTGGTGCGCCCGCGCGGCGATGAGGTGCGCCGCGCGCGAGGCGTCCCCCTGGCCGTGCGAGAGCGCGTCGGCCGCGTGCGCGATGGCCCCCGCGTGGTCGCCCGCGCGCAGCGAGGTGCGGGCCATGCCGACGTGGTCGTCGGCCTCGAAGCGCCCTTCCGAGGGCGCGCGCGCGACGCGGGCGGCGAGCTCGCCGGTGAGGGCGGCCAGGGCCACGAGGTCCCAGAGGTTGTGGCGCACCACGGGGACGACGCCCGCCCGGTCGCCCTCGCGGAGGTAGCGGCGGTAGCGCTCGGGGATGTCCTCCCCGGCCACGTCGTCGAGGCGCTCGAAGCGCAGCACGTCGCGCTCGAGGGTGGTGAGCGAGCAGCGCTCCACCCGGGCGCCGTAGATGCGCCGCGCGACGTGCAGGAGGTCGAGGTGCGGCGGCAGCGCCGGGGGCTCGACCCGCGCCAGCACGAAGCGCGAGCGCAGCAGCGGGAGGTCGAAGCTCTTGCCGTTGAAGGTGATGAGCGCCGAGGCGCCGGCGACGAGGGCGGCGACGCGGGACAGCAGCGCGGCCTCGGCGTCGGGGTCGTGCACGAAGAGCTGCTCGACCACGAGCTCGTCGTCCTCGAAGTAGGCGACGCCCACCAGGAAGGCGAGGGTGCCGGTGCCGCCCGACAGGCCCGTGGTCTCGGTGTCGAGGAAGAGCGCGCGGGCCACGTCGACGCCCGCGAGGGCGGCGTCGAGGCCCAGCGTGGCGAGCGCCTCGCCGCGGGCCGCGAGGGCGCGCTGCACCGGCACCGCGCCGTGCTTCGCCGCGGGGTCGAGCCGGGTGCGCGAGCGGTGCAGGGTGCCGTGCTCGGACTCCGTCGGCGCGAAGGGCCACGGCGCGGCGTCGTGGAAGAGGGCGACGTCGGCCCCGACGGAGGCCCGCGCGAGGCGCCCGCGGCGGCGCTGGAGCTGCACCCGCAGCGCGTCGAAGACCGACGCCTCGGCGGGAGACGGCGCGGGCGCCACGGGGACGGCGGGGACCGGCTCCGGGGGCGGCGGCGCCGCGGGGGCGCGGGCGGCGAGGCGGGCGAGCTTGCGTTGGAGGTCCATCGGCGCGGGGTGTAGGGGAGGGATGGACGGTATACCCCCGCGCCGACGGGGGGCGCTACCGGCCGGGCGCCGGGGTTCTCGGAGGGACAGGGTCGGTGATGTGGAACTCCACCCGACGGTTCATCGCCCGGCTGGCCAGGGTGATGTTGGGGCGCAGCGGGCGCGTCGGGCCGAGGCCCTGCGCTTCGAGGCGGCCAGGCTCGACGCCGTGCTCGGTGAGCCACGCGACGACGCTCTGCGCGCGGCGCTGGGAGAGGTCCATGTTGTGGGCCTGCGGGCCGGTGTTGTCGGTGTGCCCCTCGACGCGCACCCGGCGGATCTGCGGCGCGAGGCGCAGCGCGTCGGCCACGGCCTGGAGGATGGCGCTGCTGCGCGGCAGGAGCCGGTCGCTGTTGTTGGCGAAGAACACCGGGCGGTTGATGCGGATGAGCCCGCCGGTGACGAGCACCAGCCCGGGGCAGCCGTTCTGCCGGGGGTTGGCGCTGGGCGCGCCCGGCCGGTCGGGGCACGCGTCGGTGGAGTCGGGCACCGCGTCGTTGTCGCGGTCCGACGCGGGGCAGCCCGGGCGGGTGGGGTCGGGCATCGACCCCTGCGGCTCCTGCGGGCACTGGTCGGCGTGGTCGCGCACGGTGTCGCTGTCCGCGTCGCCGTCGGGGCATCCGCGGCGGTCGGGGTCGGGCGCGGCGCCGGCCGCGACGGTGGCGCAGGCGTCCTCGTGGTCGAACACGCCGTCGCCGTCGCCGTCGGCGGCGGGGCATCCCGCGCGGCGGGGGTCGGGGTGCTCGCCCGGGACCTCCGTCGGGCACGCGTCGTCGCCGTCGAGCACCCCGTCGCCGTCCCGATCGGGCGGCGGCGGCGGCGGGGGCGGGGGCGGGGGCGGGGGCGGGGGCGGGGCGACCTCCGCGGGCGGGACCCGCAGCGCGACGGACACCCCGAAGGACAGGTACTGCGCGTCGGTGGGGTCGTCGGCGGCGCTGTCCGCGACGATGTGCCCGTACCGGATCATCGGCCCCACCGCGAGGGCGCGGTGGAGCGTGAACTCGTAGCCCGCGCCCACGTCGAAGCCGAAGCGGGACTTGTCGCCCGTGACGACGAGGCCCGCGTTGGCGTCGACGAAGAGCCGCCCGAGGCGGCCGACGGCGGGCTCGAAGCGCAGGCCCGCGGTGATGGGCGCGCCGAAGCCGTTGCCCTGCGCCGAGGGGAAGAGCCAATAGCCCCCGGAGACCTGCACCGCCAGCGGGCCGGTGAGGGTGAACCCGACGCGCAGGGTGCCCTGCGCGCCGAAGTCGTAGCCCAGGAGGTCTCGCTGGAGGTCGGCCAGCATCACCGTCGCGCCGAGCTCGCCGCGAAGGGTGAAGCGCTGCAGCACCTGCGCCTCGGCGCGCCGCGGGGCCAGCGCCGCCACCGCCGCGAGCGCGATCGCCGCCAGGGGCAGCGCGGAGCGTCGTCGGGCGCTCACTGGCAGAGCCCCGTGCGGCAGATGCGACCGGCCGGGCAGCGGCTGCCGCAGGTGCCGCAGTTGGCCGCGTCGACCTGCGTGTTGACGCACATCGAGCTGCAGATGGTCTGCCCCGGCAGGCATCGCGCCGTGCAGAACCCGAGCGTGCACGCCTGGGTGCTGGGGCAGGTGTTGCCGCAGCGCCCGCAGTTGGAGGGGTCGTCGAGCACGCCCACGCAGCGCCCGCCGCAGAGGGCCTCGCCCACCGGGCAGGTGCACCGCCCGCCCATGCAGGTGCCGGCGCAGGTCACCCCGCAGCCGCCGCAGTTGGCCTCGTCGGTGCCGGTGTTCACGCAGGTCGCGCCGCAGCGGGTCTGCCCCGCCGGGCAGGCGGCCACGCAGGCCCCCGCGGTGCACGCCTGGCCCGCGGCGCAGGCCCGCCCGCAGGCGCCGCAGTGGGCGGCGTCGGTGAGCGGGTTGACGCACACCCCGTTGCAGAGCGTGCGGCCCGTCGGGCAGGCGCAGGCCCCCGCGGTGCAGGTCGCGCCGCCGCTGCACGCGGTGCCGCAGGCGCCGCAGTTGAGCGCGTCGGTGCGGAGGTTGACGCAGCGCCCGCCGCAGAGCACCTGACCCGCCGGGCAGGCGCAGGCCCCCGCGGTGCAGTCCGACCCGCCGGTGCAGACCACGCCGCAGCCGCCGCAGTTGCGGTCGTTGGTGCGGGTGTCCACGCAGGCCCCCGCGCAGGCCGTGGTGCCCGCCGGGCAGGTGACCCCGCAGACGCCGCCGCTGCACACCTGGTTGGTCATGCAGCGCGCGCCGCAGGCGCCGCAGTGGGCGGCGTTGGTGCGCGTGTCGACGCACACCCCGTTGCAGAGGGTCTGGCCCATCGGGCACTGGCACCGGCTGTTGAAGCAGAACTGCCCGGCGTTGCAGGCCACGCCGCAGCCGCCGCAGTTGGCCGGGTCGACCTGGGTGAAGAAGCACCCGCCGCCGCACTGGGTCTGGCCGGCGACGCAGTTCATGAGGCAGCGCCCGAAGGCGCACACCTGGCCCGCGGCGCACGCGCGCCCGCACGCCCCGCAGTTCGCCGGGTTGCTGTCGCTGTTGACGCAGGTGCCCGCGCAGCTGGTCTGCCCCGCGGGGCACTGGCAGGCGCCCGTCACGCAGCGCGTCCCGCCGGTGCACGCGCGCCCGCAGGCGCCGCAGCTCGCGTTGGCGCTCGACAGGTCGACGCACGACCCGGCGCAGTTGGTGAGCCCCGCCGCGCAGCTCGCGGCGCAGGCGCCCGCGGAGCACGCCTGGCCCGCGGCGCACGCCCGCCCGCAGGCGCCGCAGTTGGCGCGGTCGCTCTGCACGTCGACGCAGGCGCCGCCGCAGTTGGTGCGGCCCGGGTCGCACACGCACGACCCGCGGCTGCACACCGTCCCCCCGCTGCACGCCGTCCCGCAGGCGCCGCAGTGGGCGCGGTCGCTCTGGAGGTCGACGCACGACCCGCCGCAGCGCGTCTGGCCCGCCGCGCAGGTCGAGCCGCAGACGCCCGCCGAGCAGGCCTGCCCGGCCGGGCACGCGTTGCCGCAGGCCCCGCAGTGGGCCGGGTTGGACTGCGTGTCGACGCAGCGCCCGGCGCAGTTGACCGTGCCCTCGTTGCACACGCACCCGACGCCGCCGCAGGTGGTGCCCGCCGCGCACACGTTGCCGCACGACCCGCAGTTGGCGTTGTCCGTCGCGACGTTGACGCAGCGCCCGCCGCACGCGCGCTGCCCCGTCGGGCACCCGCAGGCGCCCGCCACGCAGGCCGCGCCGCCGGTGCACGCCACGCCGCAGCCGCCGCAGTTGGCCGGGTCGGTGGCCGGGTCGACGCACGAGCCCGAGCAGGCCGTCAGGGCCCCGCAGGTGCTCCCGCAGGTCCCCCCGCCGCAGGTCTGACCCGCCGCGCAGGCCCGCCCGCAGGCGCCGCAGTGGGCCGGGTCGTTGGTGAGGTCCACGCAGACGCCGGCGCACAGCGACTGCGCCGCCGGGCAGGCGCAGGCGCCCGCCACGCAGCTCGCGCCGCCCGCGCACCGCACGCCGCACGCGCCGCAGTTGGCGCTGTCGGCGCCGACGTCCACGCAGTCGCGGCCGCAGGCGAGGCGGCCCGCCGGGCACGCCGTCGCGCAGGCGCCCGCGGAGCACACCTGGCCCGCCGCGCAGGCCGTCCCGCACGCGCCGCAGTCCGAGCCGCTGGAGGCGAGGTCGACGCAGCGGTCGCCGCAGCGGGTGGTGCCCGCCGGGCACGCGCACGCGCCGGCCACGCAGCGGTCGCCGCCGCCGCAGGTGATCCCGCAGGCGCCGCAGTGGGCGCCGTCGCTGCGGGTGTCGACGCAGGCCCCGGCGCAGGCCGTGAGGCCCGCCGCGCAGGTGGCGCCGCACGCGCCCGCGGAGCACACCTGCCCCGCCGCGCACGCGCGGCCGCAGGCGCCGCAGTGGGTCGGGTCGCTGCCGGTGTCGACGCACGCGCCGCCGCAGCGGGTGGTGCCCGCCGGGCACACGCAGACGCCCGCGCTACAGGCTGCGCCGCCGGTGCAGGCCGAGCCGCACGCGCCGCAGTGGTCTGCGCTCGACCCGAGGTCGACGCAGGCGCCGCCGCAGTCGCTGAGCCCCGCGCCGCAGGCCGTCGCGCAGACGCCGACGTTGCAGACCTGACCCCCGGCGCAGGCGCTCCCGCAGGCGCCGCAGTGGCGGGGATCGCTGCGGGTGTCGACGCACGCGCCGCCGCAGAGGGTCTCGTCGGCGGCGCAGGTCATCCCCCCGTCGGTCGCGGCGTCGGGGCCGAGGTCGCCGGGCACGTCGAGCGCGCCGGTGTCGCTCCCCGTGTCGCTCCCGACGTCCTGCGATCCGAGATCGATCGCGGCGTCGCCGGAGACGGTCGGCGGGCCCAACAACGCGCGCCCGTCACAGCCGGCCAGGCTGAGGAGGGACGCGGACAAGACGATCCAGACGCGTGCTCGCATGAGGCTTCTCCCGTGAGCGGCCCCATGTTTTTCCGCGTGTCCGGCGGGGCCCTGACGCGGTGATCGAACACCACCCGGGGCTCTCGAAGCAACATCGGCGCGGCCTTCGCCTGCGCGGCTTCGCGGTCGCGGGTGCCCGGCGTGACTCCGGCGTCAGCGACGACGGCGGCGGCCCGAGCGGTCGCCCGCGGGCTCGACCGCCGCCGCGGGGCCCTGGGCGGTCTCCCCGGCGGGCGCCTCGGTGCTCTCCTCGACGACGGCGTCAGCGAGCGCCTCGGCGGTGACCTCGGTGGTCGCCGTGACGGTCTCGGTGGCGCTCTCCGTGACGGCGTCGGTGATCGCCTCGACCGGGGCCGCGGCCTCCACCGGGGCCGGCTCGCTGGTCGCGGCGGCGGCGGTGGCGCTCGGGCGCTGGGACTCGACGCGGGCGATGCGCACCAGGCCCACGCGCTCGAGCAGGGCATCGACGGTCTCGCCGGCCTTCGTCTCGACGCCGCGCGCCCACGCCGGAACCGTCGTCGCCGCGACCTGCAGCGTCTCCCTGGCGCGCGAGAGGGTGCCCAGCGCGGCCTGTCGCGCGGCCTCGATGCGGGTCATCTGGGCCGTGTCCTGCGATTGCGTTTCCATGGTCGTCACCTCACGTCGTTGACTCGACGCGTCATGTCTAGGTTAACGCAGCGCGTTGTCAAGGGTGGCCCTGGACTCTCGAAGTTCGGAGTACGACCGCTCCGTCGTCAGCGAGCGCTTCCCCGGTTCGACCGCGACGTTGTCAGCGACCCGCGCCAGACCCTGACCGTGTGGGAGGGCGGGTGACCGGAGTGAGCGTGCGCGCGGGCGTCCGGGTGGTGCGCACGGCCGTCCGGGTGGTGCGCACGGCCGTCCGGGTGGTGCGCACGGCCGTCCGGGTGGTGCGCACGGCGGTTCCGATGGGCGATCGTGCGTTTTGCCGAAACGCTTCTCCGATTCGGGTAACTCTCCCGGTCCACAGACCATCCGTACGGAGAGAGAACCCCCCTAAAATGGTGAAACCGAAGAAGCCCGCTGCCCGCAAGGCCACCGTGAAGTTCACCTCCCGCAAGGCCGCCGTCGAGGCGCCTCCGGTGGCAGCGCCGAGCCCCGTCGCCGAGAAGCGGCCCGACGCGCCGGCGGCCCCCGTGGCCCGGCGGCCCGACGCGCCCCCGGCCCTCGTCGCCAAGCACGCGCGCAGGCTCGCCAGCCAGGTTCGCGTCGACGCGGCGGCGCTCGCGCACGCCAAGGTCGCCGCGCCGGACGCCCGCCGGCTGGAGACGCTGGCCGACGCGCTCGACGCCGCGCAGGAGGCGTGGCTGGTCATCCAGGACGCGCGCGCCGTGGGCGTCGTCGCGGCGACCCGCGATCCGGTGCGCGCCGGCCGCGACCATGTGTTCGCCGCGCTGCGCACGTTCGCCGACGCCAACCCGACGACGCAGTCGGCGCTCGACGACATCGGCGACGTGCAGGGGGACGACGACCTCATCAGCGACACCACCCGCCTGCTCGCGCTCGCGAAGAAGCACCACCACGACCTCGACGGGACCGACCTCACCGACGCCCGCCTCGCGACGATTCGCAGCGCGCTCGGTCTCTTCGCCGCCGCCCGCGGCGGCGCGCAGGCGGCCGCCGGCACGACCACCCAGGCCGAGGACGAGGTCACCCGCAGCGCCCGCCGGGCCCGCAACCGCGCGTTCTGGGCGCTCGCCGACCTCGATCGCCAGGTCGCCCGGCGAGGGCAGTACGCCTTTCGCGACGACGAGGCGAAGCGGGCGCGGTACGCGATGTACCGGCGCAGCGCGACCACCGCCGCGGTCGAGGGCGCCAGCCCCGATCCGGCTCCCGGGAAGTAGCGCGACGCGAGGGGGAGTGCGGGGACTGACGCCGGGGGCGGGCGACGGCTTGCCCCGCCCGCCCTTCAAGCGCTCTCCAGCGTGCGCCGTGGTGGTCGCTGACGCAGGAGCGAGCGCGCGGCCCAGCGCCGCGAGGGCTGCGTAGGCACGGGTCCGCTCCGCCCGATCCGTCAGGACACCCTCAGCCCGGGTCGCGGCCGCAGACCCGGTTGAAGCACATGAGGCCGTTGCAGCAGTCGCTGCTGGTCGAGCAGGTGGTGCCCTCGCGGCGGCACATGGCGGGCGGCGGCGGGGTGCACACGAACATCCCGTCGGGACCGCGGTCGCAGAGGCCCGAGCAGCACTCGCTGGAGACGCTGCAGCGCTCGCTGTTCATGCGGCAGGCGACGGGGGCCCAGTAGGCGGACATGTTGTCCCGCGCGGTCTCCTGGCCGGGGAGCCAGTAGGGGACCTGCGACGGGTCGGCGCCCGCGGTGGGGCGGTTGGAGATGGCCGCGACCCAGATCTGCCGGCGGCGGGTGCCGCGGGTGCCCACCTGCGCGTTGCCGTAGTCGCGGCGCGAATAGAACGCGACCCAGAAGTACCCGCCCTCGTCGAAGGGCGAGAAGTTGGGCCAGTACGAGTCGGGCTCGCCGCTGCCGTTGGCGTTGGCGAGCACCATCGAGGGCGTGTCGGGGGTGGCGTCCGCGGCGATCACCTCCAGGCGGCCGGGGTAGTGCGTGGCCTCGTTGCCGCCGCGGGAGTTGGTGCCGTGCTGGAAGGCGATCCAGCGGCTGTCGGGGGAGAAGGTCGGGTGGGCGTCGGTGACGAGCGAGCCGACGGAGGGCATGGCCTCGGGGGTGCCGCGGTGCACGACGCGCGGCGCGCCGAAGGTGGTGGCGCCGGTGCGGGGGATCACCGCGAGGTCGCCGCGGGTGAAGTCCACGGCCCAGTTCATGTTGGTGTTGGTGATGATCGCGACGCTCATCCCGTCGGGCGACCAGTCGGGGTGGGCCGAGCGCTCGGTGGGCAGGCCGCTGTCGGGGACGATGGTCCCGGAGGCGCGGTCGAGGAGGGACATCCCGTTGCCGCGGTTGATGACCAGGTAGGTCGAGTCGGGCGAGAAGGTCGAGAAGAGGTACCGCAGGTCGGAGCGCGGGCCGTAGACCGTGGGCGCGGGGTCGCGCGAGAGCTCGGACGAGGTGAGGTCGAAGGTGACCGAGGGCTGGTCGCCGCCCCAGAGCTCGGCGCTGAGGTAGCGGCCGTCGCGGGAGACGGTGTGGCAGGCGACGCAGCGCGAGGCCGCCCCCGCGCCGCCGGGCTGCGGCGGGGGGTTGGCGATGGTGAGCGAGCGCGCGCCGGTGAGGGCGTCGAGGCGCAGCAGCCTCCCCCCGGAGAGGTCCCAGTAGTAGATGGTGCCCGAGAGCACGGCGCGGGCGACGCGCAGCGAGATCGACTCGCCCGCGAGGTGCTCGCGCATGGCGTTGTCCCAGCGGTCGACGGAGATGGACAGCGGGTCCGCGGGGTCGCTCTCCAGCAGCGCGCGCCACGCCTCGGGGTCGACCGCCCAGTGGTAGCCGAAGTCCGCGCCGGTGTGCTGCACGAAGGCGTCGACCCGCGCGTGGGGCTTCTGGATGCGCACGCGGTAGAGGTCGCCGACGGCGCCGCCCTCCCACTGCACGTCGGGCGCCGGGAGGTTGACCGGGATCACCGCGCGGTCGAGGGGGTACCGCAGCGTCGCGCGGCGGACGGGGTCGGTCACCGGCGGTCGGGCGAAGTTCTCCACCACGTCGGGCACGAGGCGGTTGACCAGCACGGCGCGCTCGAGGCGCACGGTGACCGCCGCGGTGGCCGTGAGCTCGGCGCCGCCCGGCCCCGGGACGCGCACGGTGAGCTCGACGACGCCGCCCGCGCGGCCGCCCGCGGTGACCGCGCCGGTGTTGACGTCGGCGGTCGCGACGAGCGACGTGGGCATCGACCAGGTGCCGTTGGCGAGCGGCCGCGAGGTGCCGTCGTTGAAGGTGCCGACGACGGTGAAGGCCTGCGTGGCGGCGACGCCGTCGCGCACCGTGAGCGTGGCGGCGGGCGGGTCGACGACGATGCGGGTGACCTCGCGGATGGCCACCGCGTCGCGCGCCACGCCGAGGTCGTTGGCGGTCGGGCGGTCGGCCGGCGCGCCGAGGTCGGCGGCGGCGTCGCGGGGCACGCCCGTGTCGGGGTCGTCCGCGCAGATCACGCCCGCGCCGCAGGGCACCTCGGTGGTCTCCTCGGCCGAGCACCCGGCGAGGGCGACGAGCACAAGACAGCGGGAAAGCGAGCGCAGGGTGTTCACCGCCGGGATTGCACCCCACCCACGGTGCGCGGCGCAAGCGCCGGGGAGACGTTCGTCGCTCGCGGCTCGCGGGCCGCCGCGGGGGCCTGGGCCCGATCTGCCCTCGCGGGCCCCCGCGCATCCCGGGCCGCGGTACCTTCGCGGCCATGATCGAGAGCAGCATCGAGGTCCCGACGGCCGTCAACGAGCCCGTGCTCACCTACGCCCCCGGCTCGGCCGAGCGGGCCGAGCTACAGCGCGCCCTGGCCTCGATGGCCGCCGCGCCCATCGAGGTGTCGGCGTACATCGGCGGGCGCGACGTGCCCTCCGCCGAGCGCGTCCCGATGCGCTCGCCGCACCGCCACGACCTGGTGCTCGGCCACTGGCACTCCGCGGGCCCCTCGCAGATGGACGACGCCGTCGCCGCCGCGCTCGCCGCCGCCCCGGCCTGGGCCGCCACGCCCTGGAGCGCCCGGGCCGCCATCTTCCTCAAGGCCGCCGAGCTGCTCGCGACGAAGCACCGCGCCACGCTCAACGCCGCCACGATGCTCGGCCAGTCCAAGACCGCCCACCAGGCGGAGATCGACGCGGCGTGTGAGCTCGTGGACTTCTGGCGCTTCAACGTCGCGTTCCTCCCGAAGATCCTCGGCGACCAGCCCCTCTCCTCCCGCGGCGTCTGGAACCTCCTCGACCACCGCCCCCTCGAGGGCTTCGTGCTCGCGGTGACGCCGTTCAACTTCACCGCCATCGCGGGCAACCTCCCCACGGCGCCCGCGCTCATGGGCAACGTGGTCGTGTGGAAGCCCTCCGCCACGGCGATGTACAGCGCCCACTTCATCCTCGAGATCTTGAAGGAGGCGGGGCTCCCGCCGGGCGTCATCAACATGGTGCTCGGCGACCCGGCGGCCATGGTCGACCGCGCGCTCGCCTCGCGCCACCTCGCGGGGGTGCACTTCACCGGGAGCACCGCGGTGTTCCGCTCGATCTGGGCGAAGGTCGGCGCGGGCGTCGGCGCGGGGCGCTACCGCTCGTACCCGCGGGTCGTCGGCGAGACCGGCGGCAAGGACTTCGTCTTCGCGCACCCCAGCGCCGACGTCGACGCGCTCGCCGTGGCGCTCGTTCGCGGGGCCTACGAGTACCAGGGCCAGAAGTGCTCCGCGGCCTCGCGGGCCTACGTCCCGGCCTCCCTCTGGCCCTCCCTCCGCGCCCGGCTCCTGGACGTGCTCCCGGCCATCACGGTGGGCGACGTGGGCGACTTCGCGCACTTCATGGGCGCCGTCATCGACCGCCGCGCCTACGAGCGCATCACCGGCGCGGTGAAGGGCGCCCTGGCCGACCCCGGCTGCGAGGTGCTGCACCACGGCCACGACGACCACCGCGGGTACTTCATCCGCCCGACGCTCATCCGCGTCGACGACCCGGGCCACGCGCTCATGCGCGACGAGCTCTTCGGCCCGGTGCTGGCGGTGTTCGTCTACGACGACGCCCGCTACGACGACGCGCTCGCGCGCTGCGCCAACGACTCGGAGTACGCGCTCACGGGGGCCTTCTGGGCGCGCGACCGCGGGGCGATCACCCACGCCTCGGGGGTGCTGCGCCAGGGCGCGGGCAACTTCTACGTCAACGACAAGCCCACCGGCGCGGTGGTGGGCCAGCAGCCCTTCGGCGGGGCGCGGGCCTCGGGCACCAACGACAAGGCGGGCTCGGCGCTCAACCTGCTGCGGTGGGTCTCGCCGCGCACGGTGAAGGAGACGCTCGTGCCCCCCACGGAGTGGCGCTACCCCTCGATGGGGTGAGCGCACCGGTCACGGCGCCGCCAGGCCCCGCCGCCGCGACGGGGCGAAGGGAGGGGGGGGACTAGTGCGCCCAGAGGGCGGCGAGGTCGAGCGCGACGGCCTCGAAGGGCTCCGCGCGCACCGGCTCGGCGCCCGCAAAGGTGGCGACGAGCAGCCAGCCACCCGGGGTGTGTCGGAAGACCTCCAGGGTGTGCGCCGCGGGGTCGATCAACCACGCGTGTCCGACGCCCTCCCGGTGGTAGATCGGCAGCTTGCGATGTCGGTCTGTCCGCGCCGTCGAGGGCGAGAGCACTTCGCACACCCAGTCGGGCACGACGGTGGGGTCTTCGTCGTCACCGAAGAACCCGGGTGGGCATCGCTCGCGTCGCCAGCCCGCGAGGTCGGGGGTGAGGACGTCGGGCTTCGGACCGAACTCGATCTCCGGCTCGTCGAGGATGACCCAGCCGCCCGGGTCGCCCTCGCGCGGGTCATCGAAGCCGGCGAGGCGGGCGCCGAGCCGCGACGAGGTGCGGGCGTGGCGGCGTCGCGGGCGCGGGAGCAGCGAGAGCTCGCCGGCGATGATCTCGGCCACGACTCCGGCGGGCGCCTGGAGGTATCCCTCGACCACTGCGGGGTCGAGGTTGGGGAAGCGTGGGTTGAGGGAGCGGGCGGCGTCGCCGGACATGCTCGGACGATACCACCGGGCGGGCCAGCGCCATTCGGCGGGCGCGGCCGCGAGCACCTCGACGAAGCGGGCGATGCCTCGACGGGGCCCGTGGGTGACTACTTCTTGAGCTTGCCGGCGGCCTTGAAGGCCGCGAGCTCGCGGTGGCCGCCGACCAGCACGCCGTCGACGAAGACCATCGGGAAGGTCGGGAAGCCCGCCCAGAGCTTGATGGCGAGGCGCTGCTTCCACATCGAGATGTAGCTCCCGTACTCCAGGTAGGTGAACTTCACGCCCTCGGCGTCGAGCAGCTGCCGGGCCTTCTTGACCACGGGGTTCTGCGCCATGCCGACCACCACGACGGGGTCGCGCGCGACGGCGGCGGCCACCTCGTCGACGATGTTGCGGTGGAAGGCGGCGACGACGGCGTCGGCCTCGGGGGAGATCTTCTCGGCGGCGAGCAGGGGGCGGGTGGTCATGGGTCGCGCGGTGTAGCCGACATCGCCCGCGGGCGGCAATGGCGCGGGCGGCTTGACGCTGCGCCGCTGGCGTCACACTCCCTCCCGGGTGAAGAAGTTCCCGTCGTCGCCCTTCGAGCTGGTGTCCGAGTACGAGCCGCAGGGCGACCAGCCCCGCGCCATCGCCGCGCTCCTGGAGGGCCTGCGCCGCGGGGAGCAGCACCAGACCCTCCTCGGGGTCACCGGGTCGGGCAAGACCTTCACCGCCGCGCAGGTGATCGCCGCGCACGGCAGGCCCGCCCTGGTGCTCGCGCCCAACAAGACCCTCGCGGCGCAGCTCTACGCGGAGTTCAAGGCCCTCTTCCCCGAGAACGCCGTCGAATACTTCGTCTCGTATTACGACTACTACCAGCCGGAGGCGTACATCCCCGCGAGCGACACCTTCATCGAGAAGGACGCCATGATCAACGAGGCCATCGACCGGATGCGCCACTCGGCCACGCGCTCGCTGCTCAGCCGCAAGGACGTGATCATCGTGGCGTCGGTGTCGTGCATCTACGGCATCGGCTCGCAGGAGTCGTACAAGGGCATGGTGGCGGCCTTCGGCGTGGGCGAGGAGTACCCCCGCGACCACCTGCTGCGCCGGCTCGTGGAGATGCAGTACCAGCGCAACGACGTGGACTTCCACCGCGGCACCTTCCGGGTGCGCGGCGACGTGGTGGAGGTGTTCCCCGCGTACGAGGCCGACGTGGCGGTGCGGGTGGCCTTCTTCGGCGACACCATCGACGACATCGCGGAGATCGACCCGCTGCGCGGCAAGGTGCTGAAGAAGCTTCGCGCGGCGGAGATCTATCCCGGGTCGCACTACGTGACGCCGAAGAAGATGATGTCGAAGGCGATCAACCTCATCCGCGACGAGCTGCAGGTGCGGCTGACGGAGCTGAAGGAGCGCGGCAAGCTCATCGAGCGCGAGCGCCTGGAGCAGCGGGTGCTCTACGACCTGGAGATGCTCGAGCAGGTGGGCTTCTGCCACGGCATCGAGAACTACTCGCGGCACCTGTCGGGTCGCGCGCCGGGGGAGGCGCCGCCGACGCTGATCGACTACTTCCCGCCGGACTACCTCCTGCTCATCGACGAGAGCCACCAGACGGTGTCGCAGGTGGGGTCGATGTACAAGGGCGACCGGGCCCGCAAGGAGACCCTGGTGGACTTCGGGTTCCGGCTCCCGAGCGCGATGGACAACCGGCCGCTGAAGTTCGACGAGTTCGAGCAGCGGATGGGGAAGACCATCTACGTGTCGGCCACGCCGGGCGACTACGAGATGGCCCACAGCGGCGGCACCTTCGTCGAGCAGATCATCCGGCCGACGGGGCTCATCGACCCGGAGATCACCGTGCGCCCGGTGGCGAAGCAGGTGGACGACCTGCTGGCGGAGGTGCGCATCCGCGTCGCGAAGGACCAGCGCGTGCTGGTCACCACCCTCACCAAGCGCATGGCCGAGGACCTCACCGAGTACTATCAAGACCTCGGTGTAAAGGTCCGCTATCTACACTCGGACATCGACACGCTGGAGCGCGTGGAGATCCTGCGCGACCTGCGGCGCGGGGAGTTCGACGTGCTGGTGGGCATCAACCTGCTGCGCGAGGGCCTCGACCTGCCGGAGGTGGCGCTGGTGGCCATCCTCGACGCCGACAAGGAGGGCTTCCTGCGCTCGCCGCGCTCGCTCATCCAGACCATCGGCCGCGCGGCGCGCAACGTCGAGGGGCGGGTGATCATGTACGGCGACACCATCACCCGCGCGATGCAGAACGCCATCGAGGAGACCGACCGTCGCCGGGCGATCCAGCGGGCCTACAACGAGAAGCACGGGATCACCCCGACGAGCACCACGCGCGCCATCAGCGACCTGTCGCCCGCCTCGGGCGCGAGCGACTACGTGAGCGTCTCCAAGGGCCGGCGGAAGGGCGCCGCCGCCCAGGAGATGCCCAAGGACGACGCGGGCCGCGCGGCGCTGGCCGAGCAGCTGCGGGCGGAGATGCTGGAGGCGGCGGAGTCGCTGGACTTCGAGCGGGCCGCGGCGCTGCGCGACGAGCTGCGCGCGGTGGAGACGGGCATCCCCGCGGCCCCGAAGGCGCCGGTGACGGGGTTCACGCCGACGAAGGACAAGGCGAAGAGCGATCCGCGGAAGCGCTTCGAGAAGGCCGGGCAGCGCTACGCGAAGAAGGGGTGAGTCCGTGCAGGGCCTGCACGACCGCCGCGATGACGGCCACCAGCAGCGCCAGCGCGATGAGCACCAGCCCCGTCACGGACATGGTGCCGGCGAGGCCCCGGTGTCACAGATCGGTCCCGTCAGCGCTGGGCGCTCCAGCGAGCCACAGCGGGCGCCTCCCGGGTGGGGAGGGGCGCATCGTCGGCCTACGGGCGCGCCAGCCCGCGCTGAACGCTCTGCCCGACGAGCCCGAGGGCCGCGCGCGGCACCGCGAGGTCGGCGCTGACCTGGGTGATCCCGTCGCGCTCGACGGTGCGCAGGCGGCCGACGCTCGGCGCGCTCGCCGCGGTGCCGCCCTGGGCGATGGTCTGGTCGATCATCCGTCGCAGGCTCGTGTCGCCGCGGAAGACCTCCGAGAGCATGCCAGGGAGGATGGCCACCACGCTGCTCGTCCCCGCCGCCGCCGCGTCTGCGATCGCCGGCGGCGCCGCGTGCGCCCCCGACGCCGCCTGGAACTGCGTTCGCGCGTTGCCGCCCAGCACCACCCAGACGTGGTCGCCTTCGGGCACCAGCAGCAGCTCGGACAGCACCGGCCGCGCCGCCGCGGGGGTTGCCGCCGGCCGGGCCGCCGCGGGGGCGGGCGTCGGGGCCGTCGAGCCGAAGGCCCCGAGCAGCGAGCTGAGCGCGGGCATCGGGCCGCGGAGCAGCAGCGAGCCCGCGGGGAGGCCGGTGGTCGACGGCAGCGTCCAGCCCATCGGGTCGATGCGCAGGTCGGCGCGCACGGCGCGGGCGACGGCCGGGCGGCGCAGGGTGGTGACCAGCGTGCGCACGTTGGCCACGAACTGCGGCGACGGCGTCGAGACCCGCAGGAGCGAGGAGCTGGTGTAGCGGTCCTGCGCGTCGCGGTGCGTGGTGGCGGCGACGGCCACGCGGTCTTGCGCCACGAGCGCGCCGAGGGCGGTGCGCAGCGCCGTGGCGTCGGCCTCGGGCAGGCGGGTGCGCGGGGTGATCATCCGCGCGACGGCGTTGGCGGCCAGGTTGAGCGTCGCCCGCAGCGGCTCGGCGTGGAGGGCCCACGCGCTGTACGTCCATCCGCCGGGCGGGAGGCGCTCGTAGAGGTCCATCGGGGGAGGGCTGTCGTGGACCGCCGCGAGGGCCTGCTGGGCCAGCTGGGCGCTCGGGCTCTGCACCGCGACGGCGAAGCGCAGCGTGGCGCCCGCGTCGCCGAGGTCGAGGGCGAGCCGCGCGTCGCGGGCCTCGCCCAGGGTGCTGCGCACGGCGGCGAGGGCGTCGCGCAGCCACGCGCGGGCCGCGTCGGAGAACTGCGGGTTGTTGGGGTCGGGGCCCGGCGCGAAGTGGTCGGCGAGCTCGGTGAGCTGCTCGAGCTCGCGGCGCATCGCCCGGTCGATCACCTGCGGCTGGACCTCGATCACGGCCGCGCCCTCGGAGGCCGCGAGCGGCTGCGCTGCGAGGGTGCGCGAGAGGTACGGGGCGTAGCGGTTGACGAAGCCCTCGTAGCCCTCGCGGCGGTGCACCATCAGCAGGCGCCCGCCGCCCTCGCCGGCCGCGGGCGACAGGATGACCTCGTCGTTGCCATGCCGGGCCCCCTGGCGCCGCACGCGCTGGAGCTGCAGCGAGGGGTTGCCCACGGCCTCGAGGGTGTGCCCGTCGGTGAGCTGCGCGCGGGTGTTGGCGAGCGAGCGGAGCGCGAAGGACGCGATGCCCTCGACGTCGTTGTCGTGGAAGGCCACCACGAGATCGAGCGGCCCGTCGAGGTCGACGGCGGCGGCGGCGGCCTCGTCGCCGAGGACGTCGGGGAGCGCGGCGCTCAGGCCCTCCTCGATGAACTCTCGCAGGCCGAGCATCTCGCCGAGGCGGCGGGCGAGGCCGCGCACCGAGCCGATGCGCAGCGTGACCACGGCGTCGTCGGGGCGGGCCACGGGGCCGGTGTCGACGGCGAGCTCGACCGCGGCGGGCGCCGGGGGCGGGGCGACCACGGGAACCACGCCGGGGGCGCTCGCGCACTGCGGGAGCGAGGCGGCGAGGACGAGCGCGAGAGTGGCGTGGAGCGTGCGGGGGGAGGGGGACATGGCGGCGGAGGATACCCGAAGGTCCGCCGGCCGCGGGCGGTCAGAACTTGTACGTGATGCCGAGGCGGAGGTTGATCGGGAGCGAGGCGCCCCAGAAGTCGGTGGTCATCGGGCGGCGCGAGCGGTTCGAGCCGGGGTTGAACGCCGCGGCCGTCCCGTCGCCGATGTCGATCTCCTCGGGGAACGGCAGGTAGAGCGTCCCGCCGGCGAAGAAGGAGAGGTGGCGGAAGAGGCCGAGTTCGGCGACGAGGCCGACGAAGCCGCGGGTGGTGTTGGCGACCGTGCAGCCCGTGCCGGTGTAGCCGGAGTTGTCGGCGTTGCGGTTGTCGCAGAGGGAGTAGGCCGCATCGCGCTCGCCGCTGAGCGAGACGTTGAAGCCGCCGGGGTTGTCGAGGTTGGCCTCGAAGCCCGTGTTGAGCGAGATGGTGATCGCCCCGAGGCCGCCGACCGGGGTCTGGTTGGTCGCCGTCTGCACGTCGTCGCCCAGGTTGAAGTGGAACGACAGGTTGCCCTGCAGCACCAGCCCGAACCCGCGGGACTTCCGGAACCCGAGGGCGCCGTAGGCCCGCACCTCTCCGCCGACGGCGACGAGGTCGTTGGCGAAGCGCCAGCCGGCGCGCGACCGCAACTCGAACTCGTACCAGTCGAAGCGCGTGCGAATCGAGAGGCCGCCGTCGATGGCGAAGTTGCCGAAGGAGGGGAAGCTGTTGTTGGGCACGAAGCCCATCGTGGCGCGCAGCTCGAGGGGCATCCCGCCGAAGCCGAGGATGGCGTCGAAGGCCCCGTCGCCGCGGGTGAGCGGCGCCGCGCCGAAGGTGCTGATGCCCGCGCGGCGGCGGGCGATGTCGACGGGCCGGGGGCCCTGCGGCGGCGCGGCGGCCACCGGGGTGCGGACGAGGGTGACGTTCATCTCGCAGGCCTGCGTGTCGGACACGGCGCACTGCTGGGTGATGTCGTTGAAGCCCGGGGCGCGCACGAGCACCGTGAGGTCGCCCGCGGGCGCGTCGTCGCGGGTGTAGCGCCCCTGGGCCACGCGCTCGCTGTTGATGAAGATCTCGGCCTCGGGGGTGGCGGGCACCATCACCCGGACGCGCCCGCGCGCCGCGGAGACGCGGAGGTCGGTGTCGGCGAGCTCGAGCACCTGCTGCTGGCCCGCGGTGACGGCCACCTCGCGGATGACGGACTCGCGGCCGGGGGCCGTGATGCGCACGGTGTGCGAGCCGGGGGCGAGGTCGGCGCGGTCGACGCGGCCGTTGGAGAGGGTGAGCGGGTCGCCGTCGACGAAGGCCTGCGCGCCCGCCACGGGGACGATTACCCGCAGGCTGCCGGAGGTGGCGGCGGCGACCTCGAGGTCGATGGCCACGGCCTGGGCCTGGCCGGCGGTGACGGTGATCTCCCGGCGGGTGCTGCGAAACCCGGTGGCCGAGACCTGCACGAGGTGGGTGCCGGGGAGGACGGCTTCGTTGGAGGGCGGCGTGCCCGTGAGGGGGGTGCCGTCGAGGGAGACCTGGACGTCCGCGGGCACGGGGCCGTTGGGGTTGGCGACCACGACGCGCACGACGCCCGTCGGGGCGACGGTGGGGCGCAGCGTGACGTTGACCGTGGCGAGCTGCCCGGAGGTGACGTTGACGGTCTCGCGCACGGGCTGCCGGCCCTCCATGCGGAGCTCGATGATGTGGGCGCCCGGGGGGACGTTGTTGAGCCGCCCCGGGGTGACGCCCACCTGAACGCCGTCGAGGAAGATGGGCGCGCCGTCGACGTCGGCGGCGACGTAGACGTTGCCGCCTTGCACGAGGGCGAGGGCGAAGGGCCGGGGGTTGCTCGCTGCGACGGTGACGTCGAGCGTGCCCTGCACATAGCCCGGGAGGTCGAAGAAGAGCCGGTGCGGGCCCTGCGGGACCATCGCGCGCGTAAGCGGCGTCTGTCCGAGCGGGGGCGCGGTGGCGCTGTCGACCCGCACCGTGGCGCCCGGGGGCGTCGACTGGATGCGCACCGCGCGGCGGACCTGCGACCAGGCCGGGGAGGCCGCGATGCAGATGGCGACGGCGCCGACGGACGAGATGAGCTTCGAGCGGATGTGCATTGGGGCGGTGTTCCTCCCGTTGGGGCGTTGCGGCCGACGGGAATACACCGCTCCGCAGGAGATGCGAAGCCTGAGACGCCCGGCGGTGGGTGCCGTCAGCCGTCGAGGGGAGGGGAGTGAATAGAGCCGGAGGGCGGGGATCGGGAGGGGGGCGATCGAGCGGGGCGGCGCGCCGTGAGGGCTGCGAGCGCCCCGCGATCAGCGGGGGATCAGGTCAGCGGATCATGCCGTAGCCGAGGATGCGCGAGATGTTCCGGGTGGCATCGATGAGGCCGATGTAGTTCCGGAACGTCGCGAGGCGGCGGGCCTGGCGCTGCGGCGAGGTGCTCGCCGGCTGGAGGGCGCCCGAGGCGCTGCGGATGAGCCGCGGGCGGCCGTCGGCGTCGAGCACCGGGCGGCCCATGTTGGCGGGGTCACGCTCCACGACGAAGGTGTCCGCGAGCAGGGCGTTGGCGTGCTGGATCATGCGCGACGCGATGCCGCGGTCGACCGTGCGTCCGCCGCCGGCGAGGGCCGTGAGGCCCGGGTCGGCGCCGTAGCGACGCGCGGTGTAGATGATCCCGGTGTCGGGGTTGAAGAAGCGCACGCGCTCGTTCTCGGGGATGTCCACCGCCTCGGCGCCGCCCTCGGTGAAGATCCTCATCTTGTTGATGAGGGTGAGGTCGGTGTTGAGCGACGAGAACAGCATCGAGTAGATGATGGTCGGGAGCTGCTGGCGGTACCCGATGTTCGGGAACAGCAGCGACGAGCCCGCCGGGCGGACCGGCACGGTGTCGCGGTACAGCTGGAGCATCTCCGGGGTGACCTCCTCGCCCACGGAGCGGGGCGCGGGGGCGTGCATCGCCACGGTGGCCCAGTCCTCGGAGAGGATGCCGCCGAGGAGGCGATCGAGCGCGTTCGGGATGTCGGTCGCGAAGTTCACCTGGAACTCACGGCCGTCGAGGTAGAGGTTGCGGGTCACGCTCGAGAAGGTCGGGCGCGTGTCCGTGAGCATGATCGCCGCGAAGTTCTTCTCCATCGAAGCTCCCTCGCGGTTGGCGTACGACTGGTAATCCAGCGAGCCGCCCTGGCCGTTGTCGAAGTCGTCCGCGATGTAGCGGCCGTCGACGATGCCGATGCTGAAGCGCGGCGCGGTGGCCCCGTCCTCGGCGTCGAAGATGGTGGTGTTCGCGGCGCGAAGCTCCGGCGTGCTGCGATCCTCGTCCGCGGCCGAGGCCTCGGTGGAGGGCGTGAAGGTGCCCGGCTCGGGCATGAGCATCACGCGGGCGAAGAAGTCGAACATCTCGGTCTGGGCGCCGAGCGTCGGCCCGAGGGCGTCGTCGCTGCGGGAGTAGACCGCGAAGCTCGCGTCGTTGAGGGCGCCCCGGTAGAAGGCGTAGTCGCGGGCGACGTTCCAGTGGAAGCCGCGCACCAGGCGGAACATCCGCGACGAGACCGCCGCGGAGACGTTCCAGGAGGCCCACTCGCGGTTGCCGCGGCGGAAGTACATCGCCGGGTACGTGAGGTCGTACTTCCGGGTGATGGAGCGGGAGACCTCGTAGATGTCCGCGCCCTGGTCGAAGAACTGGATGTGGGGGTAGCCCACGCCGCGGTCCCAGGACACGCGGTAGCGCCAGCGGAGCGAGCCGCCCTCTTGCGGGATCACCTCCGCGCCGTCGCGCGTCCCGGCGCGGACGCGCCACGAGGGCGCGGCCTGGTCGGCGTTGCCGGCCTCGGGCTCGGGGTCGTTGGAGTCGTAGGTCTGCGACGTCTCCATGTCCGCGAGCGCGGCATGGTCACGCGGCGAGAAGCTGCAGATCTTGCCGTCGACGAGGCGCCAGCGGTACTGGGCCTTCTCCGCCTCGGTGGCGTCGCGGCACTGCGACGGGTTGAACACCCGCAGCTGTCGGGCCATCTCGGTGTAGTGCGCCAGCGCGAGCGGCGCGTCGTTGGCCGCCGGCGGCGTCGAGCCGGGGGCGGAGAACGCGCGGTCGGTGAAGTTCGCGAGGTACTTCTCCGAGAGCTGCGACCGGAGGTTCCAGGCGAAGCGGCGCTGCGAGGCGGCGTCCTGGCCGCCGCGGGCGGTGTCGGACTCCATGGTCTCGACGACGCGGCCGTACATCACGCCCATGGCGTAGATGTCGTACGACCCGAGGCCCACGGTCTCGCCGAAGCGCTCCCACTGGTACTCCATGGTCGAGGTGTTGCCGAAGTAGTTGATGCCCGCGTGGTGGTTGCCCGCCGCGAGGTCACGCACGCCCAGCTCCTCGTCCGTCTCCGGATCGATGTAGCGGGGGCCCATGCAGTTGTCGTTGTTCCGGTCGGCGTCCGTCGCCGGGTTGTTGTCGTTGGTGCGGATCACCGGGCACGACATCTGGTTGCAGGTCTCCGCGCGGCAGCTGACGCTGGCGGCGCCGTTGCGCGTGCGCAGCTGCCAGTACTGCGGGTTGTAGTTCATCGAGTCGTAGCTCGACACGGGCAGGTGGTAGAGCCCGATGCTGTGGCCGACCTCGTGCAGCGCGATGCCCTTGTAGGCGTCGATGCGGAGGTCCTGCAGGATGCGGGCGGCGCGGGCTTCCTTGGTGAGGTTGCGGTAGCGCTGCGCGAACCAGCGGGCGACGCCCTGCATGTCGGTCGAGCCGACGAGCGGCGGGGCGCCGGCGTCCTGGAAGCAGAAGCCGCGGTTCTCCAGGCGCTCCATGATGCGGTTGCGCATGTCGGTCGCCCACTCCGGGTCCATGCGCCGCAGGGGCGAGGCCTGGTTGAGGGCGTTGTCGTCGAGCGAGCTGAGGGCCGCCTGCGGGTCGACGCCCGCGGCGCGGAGCCACTGCTGGTCGATCATGTCGGTCTCGTAGCGGGTGCCGCGCAGCAGGCGGGCCTGCTGCTGGAACGCCACCGCGGTCTGCGACACGCCGTTGTTCACCGGCGCGGTGTCGAGCTGCTGGGTGAACTGCCGGACGGCGGCCGCCTCGAAGTCCGAGTTGCGCACGTCGTTGACGTTGAGGGCCGCGGCCGCGTGGTTGGCGTCGGGGCTCGTCGCGCGCTCGTTGATGAGGTTGACGTCCGTGCGGTTGTTGCCGCTGCCGACGGTGGTCGACGCCGGGTTGCGGATGTACCGCGCGAGGTTCTGCGACGCCGCGTTGCTCGTGTACGCCTCGATGCTGAGGTCATCGAGCTCGGGGTCGAGGTAGTGCATGATCAGCCGGACGTAGTCGCGCTGCTGACCCGCGGCGGCCTCGACCGAGCGGCCCATGTTGAAGCCGCCGTTGGAGACGACCTCGCCGGTGAGCGGGTCGTAGCCCCAGTGGGCGATGCCGCCGAAGGGCGCGCGGGAGTTGCCGGGCCAGTAGCTCACGTGGTTGTAGCGCACGTCGCCGAGGCGCACGGCGTAGCCGGGCTCGCGGCAGGCGGTGCTGTCATCGGTGCGCACGGGGTTGTGGCAGAGCACGACGCCGCGGGCGACCGGGGGCGAGCCCATCGGGGCGACCTTGGGGTCTTCGCCGAGGAAGGCGCCGAGGTGCTGCGGCACCAGGGCGCTCTCGAAGAAGCGGTTGTGGCAGGTGTCGCGGTCGCCGCCGATGCCGCCGGGGGCGCTCGGGCCGAGCTTGCGGCACTCGACCTCACGGGCGTTGGCGACCGCGCGGCGGATGGCGATGTCCCAGGAGTTGATGATCTCCTCGGTGGCGCCGGTGACGAAGGAGGTGCGCTCGCCCGAGGCGCGGCGCGCGGTGGCCTCCGCGGCGGTGGGCAGGCGGTACGTCAGCGTGCCGTCCGCGCCTTCGATCTCGACGTGGTCCTGGAACTCCGGGGGCATCTCGGGGTTCGTGTAGTAGGCGATCGGGCGGATCTCGCGCTCGCGGTAGGGAATGGTGCAGCGGCCCATCACCTGGTCGCACTGCGAGCCCGGGCGGTTGGCCGACTCGCAGGCGTCGGCGGTGCCGTTGGAGTTGGCGTCGAGGTTGCCGTCGACGATGCCGTCCTGGTTCGCGTCGATGCCCGAGCAGGTGAACTGGGGGTCGAGGTGCGAGCGCTGCCAGATGTTGTGGATCATCTGGTAGCGGTGGAAGTTACGGTCCGTGGCGCCGTAGTTCTGGTCGAAGCCGTTGCGGGTCGCGCGCGGGCCGCCGACGAGGTCGTAGGGCTGGCGGGTCAGCTCGAGGGGCTGGAAGTCGCGGTCTTCGACGCGCCGGAAGGAGGTGCGGATGGTCGCCTCCTGCGGGTTGCAGTCATAGACCTCGCTGCCGGTGAAGAAGTTGATGATGAGGCAGGTGGGGAGCGAGCCGCCGAAGAGGTTGCTCGACTCGGGGTTCACCAGCCACTTCGAGGTGACGTCGAAGTACCCGCCGTTGTGGTTGCGCACGTTGGCGCTGCGCACGCAGGCGCCCGTGGTGGTGTCGCGCACCGTGCCGGGCTCCATCTCGCAGAAGTTCGGCGCGTTGGGCGACGCCGGGTTCTGCTCGTAGTAGCGCACCGGCTGGAACGACAGGCCGCCGAAGAGGGCGCCGTAGAACAGGCCCGACCAGTCGGGGTTGTCGACCATGTTGTTCGACCAGTCGACGCGCATGAACTCGCGCTCGTACCAGGGCCGGTCGACCATGTTCTCCTCGACGACGTTGATCTCTTCGCCGGTGGAGGGGTTGTACGCGCGCCGCACGTCGAAGTGGCTCTCGATGCGGTAGGCAGCGACGATGATGCCGGTCTCGGTCGGGCCGCGGACGCCGCGGCCGTCGGAGCCGGTCACGTACTCGTACGCCTTGCGGGCGAGGAGCACGTCCTCCTGGATCTCCCACCGGATGCGGTCGACGTCGTCGTAGGTGGCGACCGGCAGCAGCGACTGCGAGGCCGGCGCGTCGACGACGAAGTTGTTCACGTAGAACTCGGGATTATCCCGAGCGTCCTGGAGGTTCTGCCCGACGAAGAAGGTCTTGCCGACCCTCGCCGGTCGGGTGCGATCGATCGCATCCCGCTCCTGGGCGCAGTCGACGTTGCCGACCGCGAGACCGCCGAGCATGAGCGCGCCGAGCGCCCTGCCCCGCCAGAATCGGCGGGCAGAGGTCATCCCCCTGCGCGCGCCCGGATATTCCTGTTCATCAGACATCGTCTCGAACCTCCCATCGTGAACCGAGAGAATTGAACCACTAGCAGCCAGCAAGCCCGATGCCACACACGAGCGTGCTGGAATGCAGGCCCTTCGCAGCGGTGGCAGGTCACGCGTTAGAAACCTGACCATGCGAGCGCACGGAACTTACCGGACCGACCCCGGGCTGTCACGGGGGGGCCATGAGCGCGCCCCAGCTTAGCGGCGGGCGCACACCGAAGCGGTGGGGCACGACGCGCAGATGCCTTCGGCCACGGACCAGGTCTCGTGGCAGATGCGCAGCCCGCCTGGGGTATGGCGGAGGCGCAGCAGGTAGCGACCCTCCAGGTGCTGGCACCCGATGGAGGCGTGGCGGTCGGGGCGGAACTCGTCGTTCCAGGCTCGGACCTTCACCACGTTGCCGGTGGCGCCGGGGACGGCGCGGCACGCGGCGGGGACATCTCCGCTCGTGGGGGCCTCGGGCTCCCAGGTGCTGCGGGCCCAGTCGAACGTGTTGGTTCCGCCGGAGCTGACGGCGCGTTCTAGCTGGGTGGCGATGTCTGCGGCGTCGGTGGCCTGGGCGTGCCACGAGACGCGGGGAGCGTAGAAGCCATCGAGGCCGGGAGCCCCGGGCTGGAGCCGCATGGCGGAGTCCCAGCGCCGGAGCAGGTTCATCAGATCGGGATCGTTGCCGACCGGCCCCGGGACGGCCGAGCGCTGGGACACCGTCGCCACCGCGGGGGGGATGGTCAAGGGCGCTCTCGAGGCCGCAGGGCGGGCGTCGCGCCAGATCAGCAGCGAGACGATGGCGCCCGCGAGGAGGATGGCCACGAGGGAGACGAGCGCGAAGAGCCTGCCCCAGCGGGGGGATGGGTCGTCCGCGGACGCGAGCTGCGTGGCGGCGTGGGCGACCCCGACGGCGTCGTCGCGCTCGGTGGGGTCGCGCTCGAACACGGGGGTGGGCGATCGCTCGAGGGCCGCGGCGAGGCCGGCCATGGGCGAGGAGGGCGACGGCATCGAGGCGGGCGTCGGTGTCGGTGTCGGTGGCGACGGCACCGGCGACGAGGCGGGCCACGGCGGCCGGGAGAGGACGCCGACGCCGAGGAGCCCGGCGGCGACGTCGCGGACGGCGACGCGCAGGGCGCCCGCGTCGACGAAGCGGTCGACCCCTTCGGTCTGGAGGCACTGCGCGACGACGTCCCAGAGGGCGTCGGGCACGTCGGGGCGTCGGGGCGGGAGCATTCCGCGGAGCTCGCGCGGGCGGCGCACGGCGACCACCCACCAGGCGTCGTCTTCGGTGGCCTGGGCGTCGAGGGTGAGGAGCTCGATGAGCAGCACGCCGAGGGTGAACACGTCGGTCCACGGGCCGATGCTGCCGGAGTGACCGAAGGCCTGCTCGGGGGCCATGTAGAGGGGCGTGCCCATGGCGACGCCCGAGCGGGTGGCGGTGCGCCGTCCGAGCTGCGCGATGCCGAAGTCGACGACCTTCACGATGATCTCGCCGCGCGCGGAGGAGCGCAGGAGGATGTTGTCGGGCTTGAGGTCGCGGTGCACGATGGGCCCCGGGGTGCGCACGGCGTGGGCGGCCTCGAGGCCCGCGCAGAGCTGGTCGAAGAGGGCGAACACGGTGGCGAGGGGCGGGCGCTCGCCCTGGCGGCGGTGGTCCGCGAGCCAGCCCGAGAGGCCGCGGCCCTCGACGAACTCCATCACGATGTAGCGCTGGGATTTCCACGCGCCGCGGTCGAGCACGCCGACGATGTTGGGGTGGCTGATCTGCGCGAGCGCGTCGGCCTCGGCGTCGAAGCGGCGGACCGTCGCCTCGTGCTCCAGGAACTCCGACTTCAGCAGCTTGACGGCGACCGGGCGGCTGGAGAGCCGCTGGTCCTGCGCGCGCCACACCGCGCCGAAGGACCCTTCGCCGAGGAGGCTCCCGAGCACGTAGCGTTGGTCGATGATCGTCCCGGCGCGAGGGACCGCAGGGGCTGCGGGCATGGGCACGCGCAGTATCTCACAGGGTCTCAGCGCCCGCGCGGGTTGCGGTACACGGACACGATGGGCACGCCGTCGTAGGTGAGCACGTGGGCCGGGCTTGGGGACTGGTACGCGGTCCAGATCTGGTAGTCGACCTCGTTCATGTGCAGCTCGTGGTGCACGATGGCGAACTCGCCCTCACCGACCTGCCACACGGGGCGCAGGTCCTGGCGGAGCCGGCCGTCGCGCTGGAGCATGTTCCACGCCTCGAAGGTGGTGTCGTGGATGTAGACGCCCGCGTTGGGCGGCGCCGCGCGGTTGAACCACGGCGCGAGCGAGCCGGTGGTGAAGCCCCAGAACTGGCGGTTGAGCCCGCGGTCGGCCGCGCCCGGCGCGCCGCCCGCGATGGGGGTGTAGTTGCTCAGCCCGAAGGGGTGCGAGTGGGCGCTCTGCCAGATGGGGGGCAGCACCACGAGGACGCCCAGCGCCGTGGTCACCACGCCCGCGCGGCGCACGCGGTCGCGGAGGAGCTCTTCGAGGAGGGCGGCGACGCGGGCGAAGCCGACGCCCGCGAGCAGCGCCAGGAAGGGGTACGCGGGGAACCAGTGCTTGGTTCCGCCGAAGATGGGGGTGTTGCGCGAGAGCCACGGGGCCATCGGCACCATGAAGCCCAGGAAGACCAGCATCCAGGTGCCGCGCGGGTCGTCGCTCTTGTGGGCGTCGGCCCAGGCGCGCAGGCGCTTGAGGGGCAACCAGCCCAGCACGCCGGTGGACTCGCGCACCATGGTGGGGATCATCAGCGCGAGCCCGATGACGAAGAGCAGGAGGGTGATGCCCGGGACGGTGAACAGCACCATCCCCCACGAATACAAGCGCGGGAACGGGGGATGGAACCAGTTATGGCCCATCCATTCCATGTTGTAGTACGCGTGATTGAGGTGGAAGCCCGCGTACTCCTGGAAGCGTCCGGGCGCGTGGCCGGGCGTGGAGAGGGTGTCGAACCACATCCACGGCCAGAGCCCGACGAAGATGACCGGGCCGAGCAGGGCCATCGAGACCAGGGCGAGCGGCAGCGGGAGGTTGCCGCGCGCGGTGTCGCGCCGGAGGTCGCCCGCGCGGGTGAGCACGAAGTGGGTCACCACCAGGAAGGGGACGAACCACGCGTTGTGCTTGGTCTCGAGCGCGAGGCCCCAGGCGACGCCCGTGGCGATGGCCCAGCCGAGGCCCCCGCCGAGGGAGCGCCAGTAGGCGTACAGCACCACGACCCACATGGTCATGACGGGCACGTCGAAGCAGTCGAGGTGCGCGTGGTAGAAGATGCGCGGCATGAAGGCGAGCGACACCGCCGCCACGAGCCCGGCGCGGGTGGAGTGCGCGCGGTGCCCGAAGAGGAAGGTCACCCAGAGCCCGAGCGCCCCCATGATCATCCCGGGGAGGCGGAAGCTCAGGCCCTCGGAGCTGATCCAGTGCCACTTCTCGTGGAGGAAGAGCCACGAGAGCCCGAAGAGGGACTTCATCAGCGCCGGGTGCTCGTGGTTGGTCGCCCACGCCGCGTCGATGGCACCGCGGGTGAGCGCCGCGCGGCGGTCGTGCAGCAGCAGGTCGAACCAGCGCGCGTAGTCCGTCGAGGCGTGGAAGTAGAAGCCCTCGTCGCGGGCGTAGCCCAGCGTCGGCGCGGTGCGCACCAGCACCACGAGGTAGATCAGCGCGAGCGCGGCGCCGAGGCAGTGGGGCTTGAGCGCCGCCGCGAGCCGTTGGAGCCGCGTCATCGGACGTCTCCCTCGTAGCAGTAGTGGCGCATCCCGGGCGCCTCGGCGCGCACCTCGATGGTGAGCTGGCGTGTGGTGTTGGCCCACGCGCGGGTGTCGATGTCGAAGCCCTTCCACCCTTCGCCGTCGCGGTGGATCGAGCGGCCCGCCTCGGTGCCGTCGACCAGCACGCGCAGCTCGACGGGGCCGCCCTGGTTGCCGAGGTCGTCGCCTCGCTCGGCCTCGTAGGCGATGCCGTGGTGGCCGTGAAACACCATCCCCATGGGCACATCGCGGAAGCGCGTGACCATCGCGCCGCCTTGGATGGGGTGCGACCAGATGCAGCGCCGGCCGCGGTGCTCCATGTCCTCGATGATGGTCACGCCGATGTAGTTCCAGCCTTCGGGGGAGCAGTGGAAGCGGCTGCCGGGGAGCAGCGCGCCCTGGCCGAGGCCGCCGCCCGGGACGAAGGACCCCGGGCGCCACTCGCAGGGGGTGGGGGTGTCGCCGGCCGCGCGGAAGGCCTCCGCGTCGGGCGGGTGCAGGTGCTCGACGAGGTCGTAGCGCACCGTCCCGGGGGAGGGGTTTTCGAGCGTGCGCACGGTGATGGGACCGAAGTCGCGGTGAGCGGTCTCGCGCCAGCCGCGGAGGTCGGGGTTGGTGCCGCCGCGGAGGGTCGCGACGAACGCGCGGCGGTAGCGGGTGGCGTCGGGGCGCGCGGCGTCGGCCAGCGGGATCAGGTCATGGAAGTACTGGCGGGCGAGGGGGTCGGTCCAGAGTGGGGCGGAGGTGACGAGCTCGCCGGGGTGTCGCTCCCTGCGGATGTACCTGGCGGCGGCCTCCCAGTCGGAGGGCTTCGGGACGCGGGCTTGAATGACCGCCTGGGAGAGGAGCTCGACCACGGCGACCAGGGGGACCAGCAGCGCCGCGAAGCGCCAGCGGGTGTGTGCGGGAGGGCTTTGTTCCACGGCGGCGGCGGAACTTAGTCCCTCCGCCGTCGCGAGCACAACCGTCACACCATCGGGAGAAGACCCCCCATGCGCACGACCCACACCGCCAGGAACGCGAAGGCGAAGACGCCCAGCACCCCGCGCACGAAGCGGTCCCAGAGCGGGTGCTGCGCCGGGAGGGCGAGGGCGAGGGCGACCGCCACCCCGAGCGCGAGCGCCGACGGGAGCGCCAGGGGATGCAGCGTGACGCTGCCGACGAGGTCACCGTGCAGGAGTCGCAGCGACGCGCGGGTCATGCCGCACGCAGGGCACGGCCGACGGGTGGCGATCTTCACGAGGCAGGTGGAGAAGGGGACGAGCGCGAGGAGGGCGCAGAGGAGGGCGGGCGGGACGATGGGGCCGAGGCGCTCGCGGATGACCGGCCAGGGCGCCATCGTCACGGGGATTGGAGCGATCAGCCGATGTGCTTGGCTTCCCAGTCCCAGGCGTTGGACATCGCCCACGGGGTGTAGAAGCCGCTGGTGCAGAGCACCAGCACGGTGTTGAGCAGCCACATGCCGAAGAACCCGCCGGGGTCCTTCTGGAAGCGGAAGGGGCGACCCGAGAGGGTGGTGTTGTTCCACTCGTACTCGAGCAGGTTGTTGTGGTGCCACGGGAAGTAGATGAAGCAGGTGATCGAGCAGAGGATGGACCCGAGCAGCCAGATGCCCAGCAACCCCCCGCCGTCGCCGTTGAACTGCAGCCGCTCGCCGCTGACGTCGATCTGCGAGTAGACCCACGACTTGAGCTTGCAGATGTACCAGGGCGTGTAGATGCCCATGGTGCATGCGGTGAGCAGGGCCGGGACGAGCATCGCGCTGACGAGGCCGCCCGCGGTACCGTGGTACGCGCAGGCCTTGCCTTCGATCGTCATGTTCTCCCAGTAGTACTTCAGGAGCTTGTTGGCGCCGACGATGGCGACCCCGATGATGGCAGCGTAGAGCGCGAGGCCCAGGATCATCATCAGCGCCACGCCCGCCGTCGAGGGCTGGCCGGTGGAGCCGTCGCGGGTCGCGACCATCACGCCGCCGATCGAGACCGCGCCCAGGATGTAGACGCCGAAGAGCGGCAGCATGATCGCCATGAGGTAGACCGCGAAGAGCGAGCCGCCGCCTCCTCGGTAGTTCACCCGGCCGCCGCCGCCCATCATCATCCCGCCGCCCGGGGGGAAGCCGCCGCCCGGAGGGGCGCCGTACCCGCCGCCGGGGGGTGCGCCGAAGCCGCCGCCCGGAGGGGCGCCGTACCCGCCGCCGGGGGGTGCGCCGAAGCCACAGCCC